>Ga0315900_10002258_pt1 | contig 29867 bp, 24 predicted proteins | sample LakEriMetagenome_FD_203521 | JGI IMG/M metagenome (GOLD analysis project Ga0315900, IMG submission 203521) | Freshwater fungal communities from buoy surface, Lake Erie, Ohio, United States - Buoy 12 MA114 | ecosystem: Environmental > Aquatic > Freshwater > Lake > Lake biofilm | place: USA: Lake...
ACGACTCCTACATCCCCACCCTGAGTCGCGACCCACTGCCGATTTTTTTCCAAAAGCTGCGTGATCCAATCCGCCAGTGGGCTCTCCAATTTCCATCCCAGGTAGCGGGCGCCGTGTCTCATTCGAGCCTCGTGCGATGCCTGAAGGAAGGGAATCCCTCCGAAGGTTCTCATCCTCTCCACCAGAATGGCACCATGTATCAACCCAGGATCGTCGACCGATACTAGGACCTGATCCAGGGGAAGCCACTGTCCATCCCACATCGCCCAATGGGAGCGATCGGCAGATGTCGATAATCCGCGCGTCGTCATGGTACTGGAGCGTCCGTCGGCGGGCTGGCGTCATGCCAAAGGATGTTGCGCACCACTTCCGAGAAACAGGGGCATTCCCTGTAATAGCTTCGCTCGTCATGCGTCACCCCCATGGCACCGCCGCAGTCGAACTGGCGGAGGCGCTGCTGGCTTGCCAGCGGCCCCGTGCTGGGCGCATCGCCTTGCTGGCGCAGAAAGCCCGTGAACCCTGCTGCGATCGATCCACCGGAGGCTTCGATGAAGCGGAATCGGCGCAGTACCGGGTCTTGGGAATTGTAGAGATTGACCATCTGATCCACGTCACGCATCGCTAGGTGGTGCCGGCCGCTGGACGACAGCCAGCTGCGATCGACTGCCGGTGCCACCAGCCCCACGCGATACTGCATTGCGGGTGGTCGACTGCTCGGGTCCAACCACGACAACTCCCCTTGCTGGACTTTGCCACCGGAAACCAGGTGAAGGGCAGCAGTGACCACCCGGCCGCCGAAGGAAAATCCGAGCACCCCCAGGGGCTGTCCGCTGGGAAAAAGCAGCATCAAGCTGGCCAGATGAAAGGCTTGGGAGTCCGCGCACTGGGCATTTTGTCGGATATCTCGTACCGGATGGGGTTCGCGTTGCGAAGGCCATGAAAGCATGATCAGTCGTAAGGGGCCGTCATACTGCTGCCGAATCCGTTGCACGATGTACCAGATGCGTCCTCTGGAATTCTCCCTGGTCATCCAATTGCCATGGGCATAAAGAATCGTCTTTGCGTCGGCTGAAACGGATGGACTTTGCAGTGATTCCAGAAGATTGGCCTGCTGCCAGGGAGTTCCCACCTCACTTCGGTAGGTTTCCCACTGCGCCACAGGATTCTCTTTTGGGACGCAGCAGCCCAGATGGCGCGTGCTGACTTCCCAAACCTCTGTGGGAGGGCAGGGGGAAGCAATGGCGGGGCCGGCAAGGAGCGACGCACCCACGCCCATCAGCATCGATCTTCGGGACACCTTCAGTCGGTGACTACCCTTGGCCACTACCACCGGCGCATTCGTTGCAACTGTTTCTATCGAGTTCACCTGTCCATGGCTCCCAAACGGGTCATCATCCACCACCAAATCGCTCGATTGTTTGAAGTTTTACCGATGCGTGAAGATCGCAGTGAGGAAAAAAAGGATGAAAAAAAAGAGTTTTCGGTTTGCACCTTCCTTATCGCAACCTACGTTTGTGCGGCGGTGAAAACAGGAAATTGCTTTTGGTTTTCGGAAATCCTCAAGAGGACGATCATGAAACGGGTTGTGGTTGGTGGACTGCTACTTCTTGCGATGAGCACCGGATGCGGCAAGGGATGGCTCCCCTGCCTGACGCGCGGTGACGCATGCTTTGCTCCAGGTTGCGGTCTTGGAGGCGGAATGCCCGGCCCCCAGGATCCCTGCAATGACCCAGCCTTGATGGCCGGTGGTGACGGTTGTGCCACCTGCCCCCAGACGGCTGGATATGGCGATTACTCCGGAGACATGGTTACCGACGGTGGTTGGGTCAGTTCTTCCGATAACGCCCCGATGCTTGGTGGGTCGACCACCGCTCCGGGCATTCCCAGAACTACCGTCTCCCCGGAAACGATCGTCCCAGCTCGACCTTAGGCTTGCGAAAATCCCACCGACTTCAGCTTGGTGGGATCGCACCTGATAAAGGGCCAACCAGCATCAAGCGACAGCGGCATTCCCACGGTGCTTTCGGATCGACTCCGACGCACCAAGTGGACCGATGAGGACCAAATTACGTAGCTCGTAAACTACCCTCAGCGATCAGATCCTGATGTCGGCGATGGCTTGATGCAGAAGTTCGGCAAGCGGAAGCCGTGCGACTGCATCGCGCCATTGAGGAGCCACGAAAATTCGTACCCGTTTGACGATGTCGTCGAATTGCTGTGTGGCAAGCCCCTGAACCAGAGGCGACAAATCGCCCAGCAGACGATAACTTCCGTCCCTCATTCGGACTGGCAATCGGAATTGGACCTCTAGGCCAACCGGCGGCGCATCGATCAGCACTTCAATCGGTTCGACTGTCCGGCCCAGCGCGGCGGTCAATCTCCGACTTAGGGAATGACTGCACTGAACCAGTTGTGGGTAGGGACGCCTAGACAACAGCCCGTGAAGCTCTGGAGATTCGTGGGCATGGTACTGCGCCACCCGCTTGAACAACCTTCGCTGGCGTCCAAAGAGCCCCTCCACCAGCGGCCTTGCCGCACTGCCTTCCGCCTGATGTCTCAATCGTTCGATCCACTCTGCTTCCGACAATAGATTCCAGGAAGCGAGCAGACTACCAAAGTCCGGGTTCGATTCGCCCTGCATTTGCCCCAGTTCAAAAACGGCTCGCTGCAACATCGCTGTTGCCGAGCGAACGGTGGAATGCCAGTAGACCTCACTGAACATCACATACCGAGCCACCACCATCAACTCGGCGGCCGTCTTCCCCTTCTCGGTGATCGCCAGAGAATCGAGACTCTCTCCAAGACACAGTGCACCAATCAAACGCTGGCGGTCGAAATGCCTGCCATAGGGCACTCCTGCGTGCAGGCTATCGCGATCCAGATAATCGAGTTTGTCGATGTCGATCGGTCCGGAAAGCAATCGATGAATCAGTCTCCGTGGCTGTCCCTCGCGGGGATGGATGACGCTGGCAACATCCGCAGGCTTCAACTGCCACTGTTGCTGGAGAATGTCACGGAACTCCTCACCTTCCAAAAGCGATTCCGCCAGTGCTTCGTGCGGCTGCACGCCGGTCAGACGCAGGTCCTCGATCGGATGGCAGAATGGCCAGTGCCCGATGTCATGCAGCAGAGCTGCAACCAGAAGAGCCTTCGCCTCATCCGCCGTAATCGCCAGCTCCATCTCCTCAAGGCCACTGATCGCTCGGAGTACCTGGAGCGCCAACCGGTAGACACCCAGAGAGTGTTCCCATCGCGTGTGAGTTGCACCCGGATACACGGTGGCCACCAGCCCAAGCTGGGAGATGCGGGTGAGTCGATGGAATGAAGGGGTGTTGATCAGCGAACGCACCCGATCGGTCAATGGGACATCCGTCTCCGGGGGAAGCCGAAGCACCTGACGCGGGCTGTCCCACGATCGCAGTTCAGGGAGATCCAACCAATCTGGGGTCATGGTCCGTTGCCCGCCGCAGCAGGTGCCACGGCGGTTCCCTCTCCACTGGCTGCAGGTGGGACTTCCGTAGGTGGACCAGCGATCGGTGCTACTTGGGCCGGAGCGGACGAAGGTTTCTTCCCAGGGAACGCTTCACTGATGGGCAAGCCTGCGATCCAAGCAAGTAAAAAGGTGATGGCCAAATAGAAAAGGTAATGGAGCATCGACTGGCCCACCTCCAGCTCGAATGCACCCACCGATACCGCAGTCCCCAGTGCAACCATCGCCGCCATGTAGATCGCCATTTGCAACACGGAAGTATCTGCCAGCGATTTATTCTCGAAGTACCACGAAAGGAATCCGTACATTCCCCACGTCGCAGCAAAGACCGCTGCACAAATCAACGCACGTGGCCAGAGTTCGCTTCCGGTGTAGCCTGCCAGTTCATCGTCGCGAAGGAATTCGTAGCCCGCCATCACCAACGGAATCGCCAAAGCGAAGGCAATCGCCAGCCATGCAGGCCAGGGCAGGGTAACCCCCAACCGCATGGCCAGTGCCAGCCCCACGGCGGCCAGACTGCCCAGGACCCAGGCAATCATCGACCGGGAAGAGACTCGGAATTCACGGCGTTTGATTGGCTTGAGGACCAGCTTACCGGTGGAGTCCTTGGGGCCGGATGCCTCCGGCGCATGAATCACCACCTCCTCGGCCTTCGTCGGAATGGTGATCGTCTTTTTGCACTTGGGACACGGTCCCGACTTCCCAGCAAACTTATCGTCTACCGAAAACCGACTCATGCACCCTGGACAGGTCACCAGAATGGCCATCGCTACTCACCTGATCGTCGTGTCTTCCGGAAGGCGACGACTGGTGCGAGATCTCCAACGATTCGCAAGTTCGCCTTTCGTTGACAATATAGCATGACGCCGGCGATCGCTTGCAGGGGAACCAACCAACCGCTTGGTCGTCTCCGTTTTGCGTCTTCCTGCCTCGATCGCTACACTACGCTTCAGCGGGCTGCCCGCCAGCCCGTGTTTGTTCGCCCCCAAATTTGGTCGCTCTTTCCCTTTCCAGGCCAGTTTTTTCGTGGCGGGAAAGCCCCAGAAGACGATCGACATGAAAAGTGCTTCCCAGCGGAGATCTGAAGTTTGAGTGGCGTTGAACCTTGGTTGCATGTCGTCCTTTTCCAGCCGGAGATCCCGCAGAACACCGGGAACATCGGAAGGACTTGTGTGGCCATCAACGCCAAGCTGTGGCTGGTGCGGCCGCTTGGATTCCAGCTGCAGGATCGGCAGCTGAAGCGAGCGGGGCTCGATTACTGGCCCCATCTCCATTGGGAAGTCGTCGATGACTGGGAATCGCTGGAAAGGGCCTTGCCCGGACGGCGGTTCTGGATGTTCACGAAATTCGCTCAGCAATCCTACTGGGAAGTGAAGTACGAGGCTGGCGATTGTCTGGTCTTCGGCAGCGAAACATCCGGCCTCCCGGAATCGCTCCACCAGCAGTACGCGGCGCAGCGAGTCGGCTTGCCGATGCCGGGAGCGGTGCGCAGTCTGAACCTTTCGGTCGCTGCTGGGATCGGTATGTACGAAGCATTTCGACAAAACCAAGGAGCCTTCCCTTCGGGCGGTTCCGGATCCACTTCGACCGGATAACGCCATGAAAGGTCGCGGCGAGAACTTCGGGATGCGATGTGCGCGAGGGGCGCGTGTTCCTGGTGCGCATCGCGCACAGCTTCCGAAGCGACACCGGAGGCCCATTGCATTCCCATTCGTCGCCCTCTGGTTTTCATGCTTTACCTGGATCCTCGGTGGCTCACTGGCGGGCCAGGACAAAAGCCCCCCCTCGGCGACCTCCGTTGGTGTATCGCGATCCTGGTTCGGCTCCCCGCCTCCCGCGGGCGATCTCCAGGACGCCGTCGTGGAAACTATGATCCGCAAAGGCGATGCGATGTTGTTGGCCCAGCAGGCGGAGGCTTACCTTCGGCTGTTCCCGGCAACCAGCCCACAGCGATCCCGCTGGCTGGTCCGATGGATCGAAGCCACCAGCAGCTCTCATCCACTCGGGGATGAAGCCATCGATGCAATGCTGCAGCAGATCGATCGAAAGGTGAGCGAGGAACTGGAGAACACCTATTCCCTGCGGGGTTCACTCCAGCTAGCGATCGTCCGCGCGCGATTGAATCTGGCGAAATGGCAACTGAGCCAATTTTTGACGCGCCCCAAACAAATCGCCTCCCGTGACAAAACCCTCCAGCTGACCCGCGAGGGGCGGGATCTTCTGGAATCCTTTCGCCCCCGGTGGCAGCAGGAATGGAGCCGCCGAGCGGTGGAGGCGAGAAAATCCCAATCTTCGCCATGGGGTCTATGGATCAATGAATCGTGGCTACTGGAGATCGAGTTGATCGCGTGCCAAGCCGAGTGCTATCCGGTTGGCAGCCCGGATCGCCTAGCCGCCGCCCAGCAGATGCGAAGTTCATGTGAGGCGGCGAAGGAACGGATCGGCCCCGACTGGGGACAGTGGAACGATCTGGAGCTGATCCACCTGGAGAGCCTGGCGGAACTGGGGGATTGGACTGCAATGGAATCGCTGCAAAAGGGATGGGCCGACCGTAGTTTCAGCCCACAGCAGCACGGCCGTTGGACGTCGATCCAGGCCCGATCAGCAATCGCACAGAAGCGATGGGAGGCTGCCCAAGAGGCGCTTGCGAGAGGGCAGGGGATCCCGTCTCCTTGGGCCGATCTGGCGGCGCTGCAATTGGAACTTGCCAGACAAGAAGCAACGTCTGATCCTGGATCCTCTCCACCCAAAAAATGGCTCGATCAACTCCTCCAGCGGCGTGATGCGATCGGCCAGCAACATGGAACTCTCTGGAAGGCGAGAGCGGATGCTCTCTTGACCACGAGAGGTTGGCTGACCCAAGGGGCTCCCTCAAACTCCCAGGTCGCGCTCCTCCGATCCGAAGCACTCCAGTGGCAGCAGGCCCAGCAATGGGATCGCGCGATCGAATCGCTGGAATCCGCTCGCCAGTCACTCCTGGAACTTCAGGACGTCACTCTCCTGGAAGAGGTCACCCGACAGGGCGCCTTGGTGTTTCGCCAAGCCGGACGTCATCGCGACGGCGCACGATGGCTGCAGCAGAGCGCCACTTGGCTGCTCGATTCCGCAAGCACCACCGAAGATAGGAAAAAGGCCGCCGATTTGGATTGGATGAGCATTCAGTCGATCCAGCGAGAGCCCCAGACGGAGCCAGCGAAGGAGCGATGGCGAGAAGTCCGAGAGCGACTGGACGACCATCGTCGCCGTTTCGCCGAATCGCCACATCGCCGTGCCGCATGTCGAGCCATCGATCAGATGGCAGCGCAGCAGAACCTGATGCTGGATGCATGGGAACTATGGATCGAAGAGCTGGAACAGACTCCCGGTGATGATGAAGCGTGGGCGATGAGCCTTCTACGGTTCCAGGATGTGCTGGATCAGTCGCGATTCGATCCAAACCCACTCGATCCAGCCCGCAAAAACCAACTGCAGGTCCGTTGGATCCAAAGGATCGCTTCCTCAGAGGCGAGTTCAGCTCCCCCAGACGGCTTGCGCCAACTTGCTGCGTTGATGGCAACCGATCTTCGGTGGCGTCGATGGGATGGCGGCATTCCGTTCGATCCAAGTCTCCAGCCACTGCTCAATCTACCCGATGCTCCGAACCCCGCCCCGTCTGCTGAATGGAACTTAATCGGTCGAATCACCCAAAGCCTTCGCGGTGGCCTGCAGCTTCCAGAGACTCAGGCCATAGAGAATCCTGAAACCTGGATCACCCAATGGTCGATGATCGCAGATCAATCACCCTGGATCGACCGACTGGCTGGTGTGGTACTGCGAGCCATCTTGGAATCGTCTGATCTACCGAAGATGCGGGAACCGGCGATGGCTGAGTGGCTGGCATTCCTAGGTAGTCGTCCCGCAAAGGGAATGCCGCTTTCCAAGCAGGCCGTTGCTCACCAGCTTCGCGCCCAAGCAATTGCCATGCAAAAGCTGGTCGCAGGAGAACCGTACCTGATTCCAACGCAAGCGAGGGAAGGGCTGCTACTCCAGTGGTGCGACATCCCTACCCTAGTGACCGACCCGAAATTGGCTGGATCCTTGGCCGTGTCGGCCGTGCAGGCGGCCAAGCAACTGCCGGCTGGCAGTTCCCAATGGTGGTGGGCCAAACTCTCCGCAGCAAGATTACTCGCCACTTCCGGAAACCCCAAGTCGGCCCTTCAGTCGCTGGAACTGCTGCAAGCCTCCGCAGGGATGCCGCCCGACCCTTGGCGACTTCGACTGGACAGGATGCTTCAGCAGACGAAACAACAGTCGGCTGCCCCTGCTCCTTAGATGTGGCCTGGCGGCCGTAGGGCAAGCCACTCGAGCGCCCCAGTCTGATCGTTCGTGTCAGACTCAGAGTTCTTCGATGCTTTGAATGATGCGATCGACAATCGCTTCGTCGGTTTTCGGATTGAAAAAAACTGCCTTCCAGGCAGGAATCTCCAGGCCATGAGGACAGAAGCCAAAGTTGGTGGTGTACCCCAGCCTAGCGTCGATGGCATGATCCATCATCTTCATTCGTTTTTCGAACAGCTGCCGGATCTCGCGCTGATATCGCACACGCTGCTCCTCCGTCAGTTCATTGTGCACCCACCTTCGGTAGACTTCTTCTGCGTTTCGGCCTTTGGGAAGCACCCACCAATTGACCGATGGCCCAGCCGTTGTCTCATTCAGCACTTTGCAGTACTCCAGACGACTCAATCGATCCTTCAGCATTCTCGCCAGTTCCAGCGATCTGGCCACCAGCATTTGCCATCCTTGCAGGCCGATTCCATTGAGCGATGCGATGACCGAGTAGGGGCCGATACCGGGTCGGGAGCATTCTAAGGTGAATAGAGCGGGATCGCGTCGCGCGTCCGCGTCCGAAAAGTAAGGTGTATCGCGAACACTACGAGACAAATAGCGCAGATCCTCGCGACGATTGACGATAAAGGCGCTGGAAGGATAGTGGCCTCGACCCATTTTGTGGAAATCGATCGTCACGCTGTCAGCCGATCGCAGCCAAGCATTTTTTCCTTGCACCTGCTCCACTAAAGCCAACAGGCTGTCGGACATCTGAAGAGCGTTCAGGTTGCGATCGTAATCGGTCAGCATGGTCATCGCCCATCCGACAGCCGCATCGACATGGATCTGAGGCATGGTGGCGCGGTGCTTCCGACAAAGCCTCTCCATCACCTCTCGAATCGCTGGCACTTCATCGACACCAAAGCCGTCGGTGGTTCCGAAGGTGGCACACACATAAGCGATCTTCTTTCCTTCCCCCAGTAGCTGGTCGGCTGTTGATTCCAGCAGATCGATCCGCATGGCAAGCGACTCATCGGTGGGGATGGCGATCAGGTTTTCGGTTCCGATCCCCAACCAGCCGGCAATGGTCTGGTTGGAGTAGTGGCCGGCCTGGGAACAAATCCCGACCACTTGGTGCCCTTGCAGCCCATGCCGCATCGCTCCCGGAACCACCCGCTCCAGTCCAATTTTGCTGCCGTAAAGATTCGAGATCGTCCCACCGATCGTGAAGACACCCCAAGGGTCGACGGTGTGGTAATAGATGAGATTGGCTAGTGTGGTGATCGCCTTGACCTCCAGTTCATTGCTGCGCTGGCTGTAGCGATCGGTGCAGAGGTTGGGGTTCTTCAGCAAGCAGGCGATCGCACCGATCAACGATGCCTGATTGGCCGGTCCCTTGACGTTTTCCAGGTGCAGTGGATTGCTCCAACTGTCGGTGCCCCAAAAATAGGGAAAGATGGCATCCCTCGCATCCTTCAGGTTACCTGGAAGGTTGTGTATTTCCGGATTGGCCCGCGCCGTCTCGTAGTTTTGGCTCATGATCTGAGCTGGCGTCAGAGACTGCTCGGCAGCCACCACCGAAAGAAGCTCGGAAAATATCTGCGCGATATCCTCCTGGTTCCAGGAGAAAAATGTATCGACTAGTTCCTGATACTTCTGCCTGTCCATCGATTCGCCTCGGGAAGGAGGAGTCCACCTCATACGGAAAGCCACTCAGGGTTTCTACCCTGCTGGTTCCGCCACCAAACTTGCAGGGACTACCCTGCCTCCCTTATGGTACAAGGTACTCAACACACAGGGCGGGTATCGAAAAGACTTGGGCAATCATTGGCGCGCCCTAAATCGACAGCACCTAAGGGAAACTTTCAAAATGGCAATGCAAAACTGCGGGTTTCCAAGGCGTCGATTCCTCGGGACGCTAACGGCCAGTGGCATGGCCGCCCCACTTCTTGCCAGCTCCCTGAAAAGTGCAACCGGCCACAACGGCAAGATCGGCCTTGGGATTATCGGGATTGGCCCTCGCTGTACTTATGATCTGAAGGCGATGCTTCCTTTCTCGGACGTGCGATGCTTGGCCATCGCCGATGTCCAGGCGACTCGTCGCGATGCAGGCAAGCAATTGGTCGACGAATTCTATGGCAATCAGGACTGCCGAACCTATCGAGACTTCCGCGAACTGTTGGAACGACCAGATATCGATGCCGTGCTGATCGCGACGGGGGATCGATGGCATGCCGATGCATCGATGCTTGCGGCCAAAGCTGGCAAGCATGTCTACAGCGAGAAGCCTTGCGGGATCAGCATGGATCTGTGCCAGAAACTTTCCAAGACGATGGAAGAGACGGGGCGAGTCTTCCAGGCTGGCACCCAGCGTCGCAGCGTCCCTAATTTTCAGCAAGCGGTCGAGTGGGTTCATTCAGGTCGAATCGGCAAGCTGAAGAAGATGCATGCATCGGTTTACATTCCTTCATTGGACAATCAGTGGTTGCCCAGCGAACCGCAGCCGAGCGTCGATCAGGTCGACTGGAACCTCTGGCTGGGGCCGGCGCCCTGGCGTCCCTTCAATCAGAAGTATTGCGATGGCCAGTGGCGTGGTCAGTGGGACTTTGATTCGGGTGCCCGGTTGCTGGATTGGGGTGCCCACACGGTCGACCTTTGCCAGTGGGCCAATCAAGCAGATGATTCAGGGCCTGTCTCCTTCGAGCCGCGACCAACATCGCTCCTGTGCCGCTACGCCAATGGAGTCGAAATGGAAATCGACTTCCTGCCGAATCCATTCGGGGACCGCGCCCCGCATTACACAACTCGACTAGGCACCTGCCCAGTACGGTTCATCGGCGAGGAGGGTTGGATCGAAACGGGGGACGAAGGGGAGATCATCGGGGAGCCCAAGTCGTTGCTTACCGGACAAGGGGAACCTGCCAAAAGGATTCGAGGGCTGGATGTGTCGGCCCACGCCAGGAATTTCTTCGACTGCATCGCCTCGGGCGCATTGCCTGTAGCAAACCATCGGGTAATGCGCAAAAGTCACTTGGCCTGCCATGTCGCATCGATTGCATGGATCTTGCAACGAAAGATCCAATACGATCCGATCGCCGAGTCCATTCTGGATGCTCCCGAAGCAACTCCATTGCTCAGCCGCGCTCAGAGACCCTGGACTTGATGCCTGAGTCGAAAATCGCTTTGGGTCACTCCTCCTTGCCACCTACCGAATCACTTCGCATGGCTGTAGGTATAGCTTCCCAGGATGACATTTCGAGCATCGACGGACAGCTCGGGAAAGTGCTTCTCCAGCCCCTCTTCGATCACCTGAGCAAACTGAAAAGCTGGCAACATCCAGTCGACCGGAATCAGTTGCCTGACTTTCGCCAGAAAGAAATTGATTTGCACCTGAATCCTTTCGACGTCAGCCTGTTCGCCAAACGCCTGATGCAATCGCTGTTGACTGGTCTCGGGGGTTCGGACGGGGTCGTAGCCAACTGGGGCTCCATCCAGCCCCCCTAGCCCCATCGACGCTACGATGGCGAGACTCATCGACCGCTCATCCAGCCCATAGAATCGCTCTTCGGGGATCTGGTGCTTCTGGCGAAGTTCTTCGATCATTCGGATCCACAGCGGTTCGGTCATCGTTTGCCCCAGGTTCTATTTGGACCCCGTCCAAGACAAAAAATCTAGCATCGATCCAATGCCTTAAACGACACGTTGTTAGGGTAGTGGTCAGAGTGCACGAAACGCAAGCATTCGGCATGCCTTTGCTGGAACTTCTCTCAAGCCATTCAACGGATCGCTCCCAAAGTGATCTCGATCCACCGACTGAGATCTGCTATCTCCCACACCGCGCCGACGGCAAAAGTGTCGGCGGACGCGTGCGGTGCCATCGGACTCCACGTCCCAGGCCAGCCGTTACAACTTGAGGCTTTTGTAGTCATCACGTCTGGACGCGCAGACGGTGGGAGAGGAAGGCGAACATGGATGCATGGCGAAGGAACTTCCGAACAAGTCTTCTGACGCTGATGATGCTGGGATGGATCGGGGAGGCATGGGCCGCACCTCCATCTTTCTCGTCGTTGTTCCGAAAGAAATCGACCGAGCAGGAATCGGGCGGAAAACTCGATTTATCGACCGAGGATGGCCCTTGGCTAATACTTGCACGTGTCTTCGATGGTGAGGATGCACGCGAGAAAGCGGAAGCTTTGGCGCAGGAATTCCGAACCACCTACCGCCTTCGTTCCTACATCCTGGCGAAAAAATCGCTCGGCCAGAAATTCGATTATTCAGAAACGACGCTAGGTGCTGGCTTCGATGCTCAGGGCAGGCAACGACGGATGCGGTACGCCGACCAGGTCACCGACGAAGGATTTGCGGTGCTTGTTGGCGACTTCCAATCGGCCGACAGCCCAACCTACGAGGAGTCGCTGCGTGTGGTGAAAATGGCGCGCCCCAAAGCCCTCGGGTTGGATGGCAGCAACCCTGGTGCCAAACTGAGCGGCACGTGGCAGGAGGTGCGGCGAGCCCTCTCTTCGAAGTTCGACCTGGAGAAGGTCAAGCCCGGACCGATGTACAAAGCCTTTGGAACCTACAACCCGCTGCTGCCACGAGAATTCTATCAACGGCCTGTCGATGAATTCGTCATCCAATTGAACAAGGAGGTAGAGCATTCGTTGCTTTCGAACTCCGGCAAGTATACCGTCCGCGTTGCGACCTTCCGCGGGTCGGACGCGGTGCTGATGGGGTCGCGAATGTCTGGGGATCCTGAGAGTTTGGAAGGCCAGACGCTGGAACGGGCCGCAGAGCTAGCGCACTTGGCGACCGATGCCTTGCGACGTTGCGGGATCGAAGCCTATGAGTTTCACGATCGTACTTCGAGCATCGTGGCGGTAGGTGCGTTTCAGGAAATTGGATCGACCTCGCCACAGGGGACGTTCCAGTACACCGCAGAAATCGAGAAGGTCCGCGCGATGTTTGGCGGCGCCAAGGAACTGCGAGGAAGCCAGTATGGGCAGGTGGCTTTCGCGAAAACCCTATTGGATGTGATCGATACGAAGAAGCTTCCCGACTTTCGAGACAGCCGCGGGAAAGACCAGACGGAACTGCTGAAGAAGTATTCGATTCCGTTCGATCTTGCACCGACCGTCATGGCGGTCCCCAAGAAAGAAAACAAGCCGCTCTATTCTGGTTCGCTGCTCGGCCAACGATAGCTCGGCAACTCCCTGCGGATGTCCCGGGTTGCAAAGACATGGCGAGCGCCCGCGTGAACTCCCCGGCCTTCTTTAAGTGCCGAAGGCACGACAATGAGAAAGCCCAGGGCGACGCCCTGGGTTGCCACGACAACGAGCAAGCCCAAGGCGACGCCCTGGGGATCTGCCGAACATAGACGATTACTGCGACAGCATCCACCATCGCCTCGCGACGCCGCGCCGCAGACTCAACCGCGCGCTGCGATCCATTTCAAAATCGCTGTGGCGGCGCGTTCTCCCGATTCCATCGCACCCTGTAGCGAAGGATGCCTGGTGTAGTCGCCTGCGTAGAAAATCCCTCGCATGCCATCTCGTTCGATCGCTTCGCTCTGAGAGTCTTCCGATGAACTGGGCCAGCGCGGCAGAGCATCCGTCAGGTGGTACCGCTTCAGATGCCGCAAGGAGTCTGGCGGAAGACTCCAGACACGCTCCAGGTAGCGAGCGACCTCGATGGGACTGGATGGGCTTTCCGAGGGGCCGCCCACCCAACTGGCGCTGATCAACTGCTGACGATCGGGAGCCATGCTGGGATGGAGCTGGGTGGGGATCGATGCATGGACGATCGGGGCCTTCGGATCGGGAAACAGATGCAGCCAGGGTCCTGCGGGAGGCGACTGTGGAGTCGCAAAGTAATCGCAGCAGGTGACTCTCGACCCTTCATCGATGATGCTGGATCCGTGCAGCTCTGCTGCCTTCGACCGCTCGGTGGCCACCAGCACCGCAGAAGCTTCCCATTTCGACCCATCCTCCGCCTCCACCATCCCTGGCTCGATCCTCACCACCTTGCACCCTGTGCGGAGGCAGCCGGTTGGCAATCGCAGCGCAAGCTGTCGGGGAATCGCCTGGATCCCTTCGCGCGGCAAGAGCGCGTCGCCTCGAGCCTGCATGCCGAAGATCCATCGAAAAAAAGCAGTCGGCACCTCCATCTGCCGCTCCAAAAACACGCCGCTCATCCACGGCATCAAAAAGTTCTTTCTCACCGATTCCCCAAGCTGGTATCCCTTCTGCCAGTATTCGGCAGTGGTCTGCTGCATGCGACTGGGCTCCAGCTGCTTGACCTTGAGGCACGCGCGTCGAAGCCGGCGGAGTTTCCACCAATCGAAAGGCGATCCGATCCCTTCGAGGGCAAGGGTGGGGAGGAGCCCTGGGCACCGCCAGGGATCGACCATGGTGCGACGGCGATGGCGCAGCCAGATTCTTGCACCTGGAAGAAACTTCGCCCCTTGAAGCGCGTTGATGGCGATCCATCGTTGAACCGATGGGTAGGCAGTCTGCAAAACCTGAAAGCCACGATCCAGAAGAAAACCATCGACTAGGTCAGTTGCCATTCGGCCCCCGGGCCGATCCGATGCCTCGATCACCAAGCAGGACTTCCCGGCCGCCACCAGCGCGTTGGCGGCAATCAGACCCGACATGCCCGCACCTACGATCACAACATCCAGCTTTGGCATGGCACCCAGAGATTACGATTCCTTTGGTTGGCGTTGGGGGTCGAGCCACAGTGGGGCTCATCCAACCTCCCGGGAGTGATGATTGTAGGGACTCTGCCAATCGTTCCGATCAGCGAAGAGGAGGCACTTGAGGAAAAAAGTAACGAATAGGAAAAATTTTTGCTTTTCGCGATTTCTATTCCAAAGTTGAGCGTTCGCCCGAGCGGGCGAGAAAAACTTGGTCCAATTGTGTCAAGGTTGCTCAATGATGAAACGGTATTCTGCTGGACTGATTCTACTGCTGGCGACCGCCAGTGGATGCGGCATTTGCAAGTCGATCGAACAGTGGAAGTGCGACAACCTTGGGATGTGCCATTTTGGAACGTCTCCAAGCAGTCCGTACAATCCCTACGGCTACGGCTCGGCCGCTCCGGCCCCAGGGGTGTATCCATCGACCCCCGGTTCAAGTTCGATCTACGGCACTGGTGCACTCCAGGCACCGGGGACTCCCGGGATGGTTGTTCCAGGAGTGTCTGGGGTTCCTGGCAGCATGTCGACCGGCACGCCCGGATGTTCGACCTGCGGTCCCTGACCCTGACCTAAGGGCTCCCTTTCGACCAGCCTTTTTCTCGCCGAATGGCCTCCCATGCATCATGGTCTAGCGCTTGCTCGCAATCGGCCAGATAGATGGTAGCCACCGCGTTGCCGATCAGGTTGGTGATCGACCGAGCTTCGGACATGAAACGATCGACCCCCAGAAGCATGGCGATGCCCTCCAGGGGAATCACCTTCAATGCGGCTAGCGTGGAGGCCAGGACTACCATGCCGCTTCCGGTGACCCCAGCGGCTCCCTTGCTGGTGATCATCAGAGTTGCCAGGATGATCCCGATCTGCGTCCAGGAGAGGGTGACCTGATAGACCTGCGCCAAGAACAGGACCGCCATCGATAGGTAGATGCTGGTGCCATCCAGGTTGAACGAATAGCCAGTGGGCACCACCAGCCCAACCACCGCCGGTCGGCACCCCATCTCTTGCAGTTTGGTCATCAAGGCGGGCAATGCCGATTCGCTGGATGAGGTCCCCAGAACCAGCAGCAACTCCTCCTTCAGATACCTCAGCAAATCAAACATGCGAACGCCGGCGCGCCGGACGACCGGGGTCAGCACTCCACCGACGAATAGCGCCATCGTCGTATAGACGCAGAGCATCAGTTGAGCCAGCGGCCAGAGCGCAGCGATTCCGTATTTTCCAACCGTCGCCGCCATCCCACCAAAAGCCCCCAGTGGTGCCGCCAGCATCAGCAGAGACAACCCCAGGAAAGTCCAACGCATTCCTTGCTGAAGGCGAGTCAGCAGAGCTTGATTTCCGGGGATCTGTTGAATTCCGATCCCCAGCAGCAGAGAAACCAAAAGCACCTGCAGCGTTCCGTTGTCGCGGAGGAAATGCCAGATCGCCAAAAGCTTTCCCCCTGCCTCTGGAGCCACCTGCTTGGCTACTTCCAAGCCTTTGGCAGAAGCCGGAAGCGTCGAACGATCGGTGGTAGGAAGGATGCCGCGCCCCGGCTGCCAACAGGAAGCGACCACGATGCCGATGACCAAGGCCAAGGTGGTGATGATCTCGAAGTAGAGTAGAGCTTTCAGGCCCAACCGACCGACAGTTCCCAGGGTGGCAACCGAAGCGACTCCAAGGGTAATCGTGAAGAAGACCAAAGGATAGACGAACCACTTGACGGCGGTGATGAACCCCTTAGCGATCGGCTCACAGGAGGCAGCGGTTGGCGGATCCACCATCCCCAGCAAGATGCCCAGCAGCATCGCCAACAGCACGGTGGGAGTCAGATAGCGATGGATCAATTTGAGTCGTCGCTGAAGGGAGATCGGAGGATCGATCGACGCGACGTCAGGCGACATGGCAATGGCTCGCTTCTCAGAAACATCACGGTTCGCAGCAACAGGGGCGAATGACTATTATGTCCGCCATAAGAACATAAGGATGCCATGGGCAGACAGCTCGGCCGAATCGATCGATTCGAGATTCCCAATGCCGCGTCTGTTCCCTGGATGACCTCCGGGGTATTGTAAGACGAATCGGCAGCAGGACGGGCCGCCGATGCGAACTTGACTCGAGAAACCCCAGTCTCTGGATTGCACTGCACCGGATCCTCCATGCCTCAATCGATCGTCGTGACGGATCGTCTTCCCGCCCCAGCGCAAACGCTGCTTGGTGCATTGCAGAGCCTAGCAGGGATGAAACGAAGCGAAGCGGAAAGGCTGATTCGTCTGGGGGTGGTCGAGGTGTCGGGGATCGTCCGCACGCAGGGTCATTGGCGCGTGGCGCCTGGTGATCGCATCCAGTGGGAACCGGTCCCTGCACCACCGCCGGTAGCAGCCCCCTCTTCCACCAGGGAGCCGGTGGAGATTCTCTTTGAAGACGATGCGATCTGGGTTCTTGCCAAGCCGGCTGCCATGCTGACGGTCCCGACGACTTGGGGTGAGTCGAACACGTTGCAGGGCTGGGCCACCAAGCGACTCCAGAGGCAAGTGCCCGGCGGGAAGGCATGCTGTGTCCAGCGACTGGATCGGGGCGTCTCTGGGGTGCTGGTGATGGCCAAAAGCCTTGCCGTGGCGCAACAGCTAAGAACACAATTTGCTGCCCGAAAACCGAAACGTCGCTACATCGCCATCGTCCTAGGGAACCCGCAGCAACAGCGTGGCACGGTGCAGTCCTACATGGCCACGGACGCTCAACTGAATCGATATAGCGTTCAAGACCCATCCCAAGGGGAGTTGGCGATCACGCACTATCAGGTTCAATTCCAACTGCAGGACGCCGCAATGATTCAGGTGGAATTGGAGACAGGCCGGCGCAATCAAATCCGGGTTCACATGGCGGACCTGGGGCACCCTGTGCTGGGGGACCCCCGATACGGTCGAAACTTCCCACCTCACCCGCAGTGGGTCTGGGATCGCCTGGGACTACATGCCTACGCTCTGCGATTCAATCATCCAGTGACCGGTGAAGAGATGGATTTCGATTTGCCATGGCCCGAACCTTTTCGGGTATTCAAACGCAAAGCGACTCCTGCGTCGGAAACTGCGCGAGGCGGCCGGCGATCGCCTGCATCAAGAAAACCTCAGGATTCGGGAAGAGACGACGGCTGATCGCTGCTGAGTCCAGATCACGCGATGCGGCAGATCGACCGAAGCGGTTTCGATGGTCGGATGTTCCCACCCAACGCCTGCGGTTGGTACATTACAAGTAGACTTCTAGGACTCTCTTAGCGTTTCGTCAGCAATCAAGGTGTTGAGAGGCGCAAGGGGGGTCCGCCATGCAACTGCCCATTCTCACTTTCGGAGGGATACCGATGTCGCAACAAGGAAACGACTCCTGGAGACTCGGCCTCAGATCGATAGCTGTTCTTTTGATGCTTACACTGTCCCAGACCTGGATCGCACCAGCGGCTTGTGGGCAGGAAACAACCCCACGATTCAACTCGGCCTGGATTCTGCCAGGAGATCGTGTCGCATGGCTGGGGGGGCGACTTTGGGAGGAGCTGGCCGAGCGGGGGGACCTGGAGTCCATCCTATCGATTCGCATGGTGGGCCAGCCGATTGCCTTCCGCAATGTCGGATGGAGCGGCGATGATGTCGAAGGGCGCGCCCGGGCCGTCTTTGGATCGGTGGAAGATGGATACAAGCGGCGGCTGGTCGATCTAAAACAGGCGGATCCCACAGTGGTCTTCGTCCACTACGGATTTTCTGAGGCGATGGACGACGGGTGGAATGACCAGCGGTTCGACAAAGGGCTGCGACGCCTTTTGACCGACCTGAAACCTTTGTCGTACCGGCTGGTCCTCTTGCAATCTCCTCCCATTCCAGCTGGAACACGATTCCCAGAAATCCGCCGCGACCTTTGCAACCAGAAAATCGAACGGTTCAATCAGGTCATCAAGCAGATCGCCGATCAGGAAGGCATGAAAGTGCTGCAGATTCCCGAATGGACTCCTGAAATGAGCGACGACGGGATCCAATTGCATGCGGCAGGCTATCAGGAATTCGCCAGCCGATTCGCATCGCTATTGGTCCCTGGAAAGAGCCAGGAACTGCCAGGGGAACTGCGAGTCGATTTGAAGGGAAATGGCAACCTGTCGCTGGGCGACTGGTCGCTGCAGGTGATCGACCGCGACGGAGCTACTGGAAAGTGGCGGTTGGAGGAAGCGTTTGCTGCTTTGCCAGAGCGATCGCTAGACCAGGCGACTTCGGATGGAAGAAGCGTGCGAAAGAGTCGTCGTCTGGTTGTGACCGGCCTACCCTCAGGGCGCTACCAATGGACGCTCGAAGGAGAAGTGATCGCCGTAGGCAGTGCCGAAGATTGGGCAAAGGGAATTGAGGTGTCGGGGGTCGGCGCGGATCGTCAGCGACTGGCACTGCAGAAGACAGCCAAAGAGAAGGACACCCTTTTCATGCACCAGTATCGCCCCCAGAACGAAACCTATCTCTTCCTCTTCCGAAAGCATGAACAGGGGAACAACGCCGGGGAGGTCCTGGCATTTGAGAAACTGGCGAAGCAGTGGGATGCCAGGATCCAAGACCTGTCCAAACCCAAACGATACACATGGGAATGGACTCGAGTCGGCGACTGATCGACAAAGAATCGCGAAAAGTCTACCTGCTGCATCTCGCCCGTAGGACGGCATGCCGACCGGACCAATGCAATCTCAAGGCGTGGGTCGGATATGTCGCATGCGATGGAGAGGGTGCAAACCGGGCTTTTGGACCGCGGGAAGTCTTGTTAAAAAACTCCGATCGGCCATTCTGGGCTCCTTTGGTCTTCTCACCGAAGGAGCGAGCGGTAGGATGTTCGTCGACGCCTGATGATCCAAGGTGGATGGAACAGTCGCTTCGACGGCAATACGTGTAGCCCATTGGTGGCAAAAAGGAATTCCCCATGAAATTCCGTTTTCCGATCGTTATCATCGACGAAGACTTTCGGTCGGGCAATACTTCGGGGCTGGGGATACGGGCTCTCGCGGAGGCAATTGAAGGGGAAGGAGTCGAAGTGGTCGGGGTGACCAGTTACGGCGACCTCTCGCAATTCGCACAGCAGCAGAGTCGAGCGAGCGCGTTCATCTTGTCGATCGATGATGAGGAATTCAGCCACGATGGCTCGCCGGTGCCCGCCATTTTGAATCTTCGGCAGTTCATCTCCGAAATCCGCTTTCGCAATGCAGAGATTCCGATTTTCCTCTATGGCGAGACGCGGACGGCTCGGCATATCCCCAACGATATTCTGCGCGAACTGCATGGTTTCATCCACATGTTCGAAGATACGCCGGAGTTTGTCGCCCGGCATATTGTTCGGGAGGCGAAGTCGTACACTGACGGACTGTTGCCACCGTTTTTCCGCGCGTTGGTCAACTACGCGAAAGATGGGTCTTACTCGTGGCACTGCCCAGGGCACTCCGGTGGCGTCGCCTTTCTGAAGAGCCCAGTCGGTCAGATGTTTCATCAATTCTTTGGTGAGAACATGTTGCGTGCCGACGTCTGCAACTCCGTCGAAGAACTGGGTCAGTTGCTCGATCACACCGGGCCAGTGGCAGCATCGGAGCGGAATGCGGCACGGATCTTCAATGCCGATCATTGTTTTTTCGTCACCAACGGGACGTCGACCTCGAACAAGATGGTCTGGCATAGCACTGTAGGATCGGGAGACATCGTCGTCGTCGACCGCAACTGCCACAAGTCGATCCTGCACGCCATCGTGATGACGGGAGCCATTCCCGTTTTCCTGACCCCCACAAGAAATCATCTCGGGCTGATCGGACCAATCTCGCTGGAGGAGTTCGAACCGGCGAACATCCAGCGCAAGATTGACGCCAACCCCTTTGCTCGGCAGGCACAAGAGGAGAACCCCGATCGCAAGCCTCGCATCCTGACGATCACTCAGAGCACTTACGACGGCGTGATCTACAACGTTGAGAAGCTCAAGAAGCTGCTGGACGGAAACATCGGAACGCTCCATTTCGATGAAGCCTGGTTGCCCCATGCGTCCTTCCATGACTTCTACCGCAATTTCCACGCGATCGGCCGAGACCGCCCCCGCTGCGAGGAGGCGATGGTCTTCGCCACGCATTCCACACACAAGCTACTGGCGGGTATCTCCCAGGCGTCACAGATTCTGGTGCAGGAATCGGATCGTACCAAACTGGACCGCCATCTCTTCAACGAAGCCTACTTGATGCACACCTCCACCTCGCCTCAATACGCCATCATCGCCAGTTGCGATGTGGCGGCAGCGATGATGGAACCTCCGGGAGGCACCGCGTTGGTCGAAGAATCGATCCTCGAAGCGCTCGATTTTCGCCGAGCCATGAAGAAAGTCGATCAGGAGTGGGGCAAGGATTGGTGGTTCCAGGTCTGGGGACCTGATGACATCGCCGAAGATGGGATCGGTCAGCCAGAGGACTGGATGCTCAAGGCGGAAGATACCTGGCATGGTTTCGGCCCGCTGGCTGCTGGCTTCAACATGCTGGACCCCATCAAAGCCACCATCATCACGCCAGGCCTGGATGTCAGCGGTCGCTTCTCCGAAACCGGCATCCCTGCCTCGATTGTCACACGGTACTTGGCTGAGCATGGAGTCATCGTCGAGAAAACGGGGCTTTACTCGTTCTTCATCATGTTCACGATCGGCATCACCAAAGGCCGGTGGAATACGCTGCTGAGCGCCCTTCAGCAGTTTAAGGACGACTACGACAAGAACCAAAAAATGTGGAAGATTCTTCCCGAGTTCTGTCAGCATCACCCGCATTATGAAAAGGTAGGATTGCGAGATCTTTGCCAAGAGATCCACGACACCTACCGCGACAACGACGTGGCGCGCGTCACCACCGAAATGTACCTATCGATTTCGCAGCCTGCGATGAAGCCATCCGATGCGTATGACATGATGATCCGCCGAGAGATTGAGCGGGTGGAGATCGATCACCTGGAGGGTCGCATTACCAGCGTCCTGCTGACCCCCTATCCACCAGGCATTCCGTTGCTGATTCCTGGGGAACGATTCAACAAAACGATCGTCGAGTACCTCCAGTTCGCCAGAGAATTCAACCGCAGGTTTCCTGGATTCGACACCGACATTCACGGACTTGTAGAAGAGGATTCGCCGCAAGGGCGGCGTTACTTTGTCGACTGCGTCCAGCCCGGTAACTCCGCACTGCGGCCCCCGACGCAGGCTGCCGCAGGCGCCTCCCGCGCCGCCTCGGCACGCAAGTAACCACGCCCAAGTCGCTTGGACCTCCCTGCCCTTGGGAACTGGACCACCCGCCGCGAACTTCTAAAATAAGTTCCTTGGCAAGTAGAGATCCTGCCCCGGGGAGTGACGCAGCACTCGTCGGAATCGCTGTGGTCCAAGCCCACGGGGTGAGCCCCATCGGGTGTGGATCATCGACCTGGGTGTTCCACAAAGAAACGCCTGGAGCCTTGGGAGGCATTGGATGAGCGACGAAGAGGAACCAGTCGGGGACCTTCCTTCGACCGATCACGCCCGGACAGGCAAGGTCGCTCCTACCACGTCGTCGGGCAACACCCCCGATGCCTCTGCCGAGATCCCCAAAGACATCAAATACATACTCGGGATAGGCCCCCAGCGAGCCGAATCGCTCAAGAAACTGGGTGTCCATCGACCGATCGATCTTCTTTTTTATTTCCCACGATCGTATCAGGAACCTGCCGTCCATTGCCCGACCAGCCAATGGGTCGCCGATCAACGATGCAGTGCTGTTGGGGAAGTGGAATCGATCGAGGTGCGAGGCACTGCCGAGGGGCGAACGATCCTGGGAGTATTGCTGCGATGCGAAGGAGGTGGATACGTTCGGCTGGTCTGGTTCAATCAACCCTTCCGTCGCGATCAACTGGCGCGCGGGATGCGACTGCTGGCAACCGGAGTGGCTAAATCTACCGGTGTCCATTGGGAGATGCGGCATCCCGATTTTCTGGTCTTGGGTCCTGACAGCCCCGTGCCACAGGGGAAACCGATTCCCATCTATGGTCTGACCGAAGGGATTCAGCAGCGGCACCTGATGCAGAGCATCGACCAGTTGCTTCCCATGATCCTGCCTTGTATCGAAGAAGTACTTCCGGAGGAGTTTCGACAGCAACATCACCTGATGGAGATCCGTCAGGCGCTGCGAACGATTCATCAACCGGAAACGATGGAAGAGGCGGAACTGGCGAGGCGACGCTTCATCTTCCAGGAATTGCTACATCTGCAACTAGCCATCGGCCTGCGTCGCAGTCGCCTGGCGCACCAGCAGGCCGCCGCTTCCTTGCCGACATCGGCAGTCATTGACGCCAGGATCTTCCGGAGGTTTCCCTTTGAGCTAACGGGGGATCAGCGGAAGGCGATCCACCAGATCGCCGACGACATGGCGCGTACCACACCGATGAATCGGCTGGTTCAAGGGGATGTCGGAAGTGGCAAGACGGCGGTGGCTCTCTATGCCATGCTTTTGGCGGTAGCCAATGAGCATCAGGCGGCATTGATGGCTCCAACCGAGGTGCTGGCCAGACAGCATTTCCAAAAACTACAAGAAAGCCTTCACGGAAGCCGGGTTCATATCGACTTGCTGGTAGGAAGTCTCACCGCCTCCCAGCGTCAGGAGGTGCTCCAGAGACTGGCGCTGGGGACCACCGACCTGGTCGTCGGCACGCAGGCACTGGCGAGTGATCAAGTTGCCTTCGCGAAACTTGGCTTGGTGGTGATCGACGAACAGCACAAATTCGGGGTGGAGCAGCGAGCGAGCCTTCGGGGGGGCGAACAGGCGCCGCATTATCTTGTGTTGTCGGCGACTCCCATTCCTCGAACCCTCACGATGACTGCCTTCGGCGATCTGGATGTCTCCATCCTACGCGACAAACCGCCCGGTCGCATGCCCGTCCATTCCTACTTGGCCAAGCCGGAACAGGAAAGTTCCTGGTGGAACTTCGTCGCCAAGCAAGTCGATCAAGGCAGGCAGGCGTACGTGATTGCGGCGCGCGTTAGCCAGAGCGATGAGGAGGGACTGCAGGGAGCCCAACAGGTCTACCAGCAATTGCAGGAAGGACCGCTGAAGCATCTGGCCCTGGGACTGCTCCACGGACGCATGGAAGGATCGGAAAAACAAACCACCCTCGACCAATTCGCCGGGGGATCGATCGATGTGCTGGTAGCCACCACCGTGGTGGAAGTGGGTATCGACGTCCCAAACGCTACCGTCATGACCATCCTCGACGCCGACCGACTGGGACTCTCGCAGTTGCACCAGTTGCGCGGTCGCGTCTCCCGAGGCAGTTTTCCTGGCTACGTCTGCCTCATGGTGCGCCAGTCACTGGCGGACCAGGAGAATCAGCGTCTGGAAGCCTTCATCGCCAGCGATGATGGATTCCAACTGGCAGAGGTCGACTGGAAGCTACGTGGACCAGGGGACCTTCTGGGAACCCGACAACATGGGCTACCGCAATTCCGCATCGCCGACCTGATCCGAGATCAGGCCGTCGTAGAAACCACCCAGTCCGCCGCCCGAGCAATCCTCCAAGCCGATCCCCTCCTGGATGCACCGCACTGGGCCCAACTGAAAAAACAAGTCCTCGCACGCCATGGCCAGTCGCTCGATTTTGGCGACGTCGGATAGGACACCCGCAAGAGGGGGCGAGCCGTGTCCGATTTGGGCTTGGAAGTGGTCGGATTCTCTTTTATATTGCTGGATTCGATGGTTGGAGGACGAAATTCATCCTCGTCCCGACCGGATTGCACTGGATGATCGCAATCCGGATCGGTTGGATCCCCTGAATCTATCTTTCGAGCGGACGATGACCAAGCAAAAGACGCATAAGGCGACCAAGAAGCGATTTCGACTGACCGCGACCGGGAAGGCAAAGCATCGCAAGGCGGGTACCAGCCACCTAGCAGTGCGAAAGACGCCCAAGCGAATTCGCCAACTTCGTGGCACCAAAACAGTCGAAACGAACATGGAGCGGGTGATCCATGCAGCGCTTCGAGGCAACAGCTACTAGGATGTCCCGGGTGGTGAGTCGATCGCTTCCCGGACAAGGACTTCGTAGACGGTAGCCAACCTGGTTTCAGGATGGCCAGATGGACGGAAAGTCCATCGATAGGACTGGAGTGCCAGACCAGATCCTTGGGTTCAACAACTGCCAGCATCCTTGGAAACAAGGGTGAATAGCTTGACGGCTCAGGGCCGTCAGGCCGGGATGCACTCCCCCCCTCCAATCGATCCATCCTCTTGGGATGAGATTGAAACGAGCGATGGCGGTGACCTGAAGGTTTCACGACAAGAGGAAAATCGGACCAATGCGTACCACCAAAGGTCATGCGCGACGACGGGCCAAAAATCGTTTGTTCAAGAGAGCCAAAGGGTACGTCGGTGGACGTAGGCGTCTCTACCGCACCGCGAAGGAGAACCTGGTGCGGGCAGGTGTCTTTGCCTATCGTGACCGTCGTCGCCGACGTCGCGATTTCCGACGCCTCTGGATCATTCGACTGAGCGCCGCGGTGCGTCAGTACGATCTCCGCTATAGCGAATTCATCCACGGGTTGCAGCTGGCCAAGGTCGAATTGGATCGCAAGCAGCTTTCCGAAATGGCGATTGCGGATCCTGCAGCATTCCAGCAGATCGTCGAATCGGTCAAGAAGCATCTAGTGGCGGCCTGAAAGGGGCGCCATGAGTCTTCAGGTTTTTCTTGAAACGCTGGACTCCTTGGAGCGTCAGGCCAAGGAGCAGTTCGCTGGGGTGGTCGATGCGAACGACCTGGAGCGCTTGCGCGTCGAATTTCTGGGGGCCAAGAACGGTCTTCTGAAGGCGGCTCAAAAGCAACTGGGTGCGGTACCGGTTGCTGACAAGCCAGCGGCCGGAAAGCGATTCAACGAGGTGCGGGAAGCGATCGAAAGCCTGTTGGAAGAAACCTCCAACAGGTTGGGCGGCCTCCCGGTAGCCAAGCTCACAGGTCCGCTTCCTGACTGTACCCTACCCGGCTTGCCACCTCACCTGGGGCATCTCCATCCAATCACCCAAACGATTGAATTGCTCAAGGAGATCATGGGGCGGCTTGGGTTTACGGTCACCGAGGGACCGGAGGTGGAGGATATCTGGCATAACTTCGTCGCGCTGAACATTCCCGACGACCATGTGGCTCGCGATCCAGCTGATAACTTCTATCTCCAGCCGATCGACAAGAAGAAAAGCGATGAGGCGCCTGCCCTCCTTCGCAGCCAGACCAGCACCGTCCAGATACGGGTGATGGAGACAACCAAGCCACCGATTCGCATCATCTCGTTGGGCAGGGTCTATCGACCGGACGAAGCGGATGCCACGCATTACCCAATGTTCCATCAGATGGAAGGTCTGTGGGTCGACCAGCACGTCACCATGGCCCAACTGAAAAGTGTGCTCCGGATGTTTGCGACCAGCTACCTGGGTGGCGATGTCCAGATCCGTTTCCGTCCCTCGTTTTTTCCTTTCACCGAACCGAGTGTGGAAGTCGACTTCTTCTGGAACGGTCATTGGATGGAGTTTGGTGGCGCCGGGATGGTCGACCCCAACGTGCTGACCAGCGTCGGGATCGACCCCGACCGATACAGTGGTTTCGCTTTCGGTCTGGGAGTGGAACGGCTTTGCATGCGGCGATTCGGGATAACCGATATCCGCGACCTCTACCGAAATGACGTCCGATTTCTTCGTCAGTTCTAGGGACTGCCATGCTCGTCTCATGGGATTGGTTGTCGCAGTATGTACTTCTGGATATGCCACATCAGGAGCTGGCCGATCGGCTGGCTCTAAGCGGACTCAATCACGAGTCGACGACGTTTCACGATGGCGATCCGGTCTTGGATCTGGAAGTGACTAGCAATCGAGGGGATTGCCTGAGCCATCTGGGGGTGGCAAGGGAAATCGCGGTGCTTTATGACCGTGAGGTCTGCATTCCGGATCCTCAGCCAACGGCCGCCGGTCCGGCGATCGAGCGGCAGTGGAGCCTGGAGAATCATTGGGAGGAAGCCTGCCCGAGATACACCGCACGAATCGTTCGTGGCGTTCGTGTCGGACCCAGCCCTTCCTGGTTAGTCCAACGTCTTGCCGCCTGCGGTATCGGAACGGTCAACAACATCGTCGACATCACCAATTATGTGATGCTGGAATGCGGCCAACCGCTCCATGCGTTCGACCTGGCCAAGCTCCATGGCGGAAAGATCGTCGTCCGTCCTGGGCGGCCAGGTGAATCGATGGTGGCGATCGACCACAAGACCTACGCTCTGAACCCTTCGATGCTGGTCATCGCTGATGCAACCAAACCCGTGGCGATCGCTGGGGTGATGGGGGGGGAAGGCTCCGAGGTATCCACGCAGACTATCGACCTGTTGATCGAAGCAGCAGACTTCGTACCCAAAGTGGTCCGAACCGCGTCGAGAAGTCTTCGCTTGCACTCCGCTGCGTCGTTTCGATTCGAACGCAGGATCGATCGACATCGGCTCGACTGGGCCTCAAGGCGATGCTGCCAATTGATTCAGGAACTGGCGGGTGGAACGTTGGATACAGGAGTGCTCGATAGCGCCCCAGCCGCCGCAATGCTGCCGGTGGTACCGCTTCGCGAGAAGCAAATCGCACGTGTCCTCGGGATCGAAATCCCGAAGCAGGAGATCGAGCGGATATTGACAGCGTTGGGATGCCGAAACCATGGCTGCCACGATGGCGACTGGCAATGGCAAGTGCCTTCTTGGCGATCGGATTTGACGCGGGAAATCGATTTAATCGAAGAACTAGCGAGAATCCATGGCTACGAAAAAATTCCTGAAAACGCGATCGTCCCAGTCTTTCCCTCCGCCAAGCGTTCCAAGGATCTGATGGTCGAACGTCTGCGGCCGCTTCTGGCAGGATGCGGGTTTGATGAATCGCTGACCCCCAGCCTGGTCTCCAAGGAAATGGATGGGATGATGAGCGCCTGGACCGAGGCCCCCAGTCGCGCCAGCCGCCAGCCGTTGCTGGAAGGTGCGCAGCAACTGCGCCGAAGCCTTGTTCCCAGCCTGCTTCAATGCTGGATTGGTCAGGCCGACCATATCGCCGGCCAAGTGCGACTCTACGAAATCGCCTCGATCTACCAAGTCGACGGCTCGCGGGGCGACCTGCCTGCCGAGCAATGGACATTGGGCTTGCTTGGGGATGCGGACGATCGAATCGTTCGTGGCTTGATCGAGGAACTGTTTGTCCGCGTCATGGGAAATCCAAGTCGCTGGGAAATCCAGCGATGGGATCACGCGTCGATCGAACCGGCGACCGGCTTGGCCTACCGAATGGATGGTAAGCAGTTGGCTTGGCAGGGGCAATTGAGCTATCGACTGCGCCAGAAAATGAAGGTAACCCGCCCGCTCGTTCTGGCCGAAGTGCATTTGGATCTTTTGCTGGAGAATTTCCAGCCAGTACCAACCTGGCAGCCCACCCTCCCTTTCCCGGTCGTCCAGCGAGATGTCAACTTGGTCGTTCCCGAATCCCTTCCCTGGGCCGCACTGGAGCAAACGATCCGGGCGTCGGCTGGACCATGGTTGAAAGGAATCCACTTCCACGAAACCTACCGCGACTACGCGAAAGACGGCAACGATCGCAAACGGTGGTTCTTCTCTCTGGATTTCCAGCACCCTTCCCAAACGCTCACCGGAGATCAGGTGCGAGATGCCATGAAGGCAATGTTGGATGCGTGCGCCGAGCAGCATCAGGCGACGCTTCTGAGCGGTTCCTTGTAGCGATTCGGATTGGCATCCGAGAGCCTCTCGAAACTGTGCCCGTGAAGCTGGTACAATCGGTTCGACGGTAGCGATCCAACTCGCAGCGATCCGATCGATCGCGTCATTCTCGTCGTTGGAAAGTCGTCGCTTGGCCAGCATAAGGAAGTCGGGATGGTCTGGAAACTCGATGGTGACACCGCGCATTGGAATCGTGACGGAGTGCAGCTGACGGCTCCTTTGGGCCATATTCAGCGAGGCCTGGAATGGTCGATGGATGGGCGGGAAGAATCGAAGAGCCGACTGTTTCAGATCGATCTTCGCGAGGTGCCTCCGCCCCGTTTGTCCGATGCCTATATTCGCGGCGACGATCTGGTGGTCCTTTATCCGGAGCATCGCCAGCAGCCCTACAGCCTGCAACTCGATTTTCGTGCGTTGCAGGCCCCTGGGATGCGTCTGGGGCTTGAACTATGGGTCAGTGTCCATACGCAACTTTTGGAGTGCTATCCCGCTGTGCAGATCAGCTTTCGATCGCAATCGGCTGGACTGCGAGGCCCCACTCACAGCGATCCTGGCGCACCACTGACGATCCACCATGAGGCATGGACGCCTGGCTACAGCAGCTGCATTTGGGTTCATCCCCTGGATGCTCCCGAAGCGAGTTGGAGCGAAACCAGCCCTGGAGATCGTCAGAGTGTGCTGCTGTTCGGGAACTTTATGGAAAAAGGGGTGATTCGTCGCGCTCGGCTTCAGTGGTGGCTGGGAGCCACATCGCTGGACCCAGCCAACTTGGCTGCGTTGGGGCAGCAATTCGCCACCAGTCCACTGCCGCTCACGGCCTGATCGATAGAAAGATGCGACTAGCTGCTTCGAGCCTCCTAGTGGACTGACGCTCGCTCTCCGTGCCGACAACCCATCTCACCAAGTGCTCCTCCCCGCCTTCCAGCCCATCCGCGCCATGCAGTCGCTACCGACTGCATGGCGTCTCAGCCCCTTAGAGATCTGTCGCATGCCAGCCAGTTCGCTTCGCTTTGGACTTTCCATCGCCGTCTTTCTTGTTCTGTCTGCCTTCCTTGCCCCTTGCCGCACCTCCCACCTAAGGGCCCAGGAAGTCACCTATGAAGTACCGGGATTCGAACGGTGGATGGAACAGGTGCAGCGCCTGCAGCAACTCCATCAACCCGGCGCTTTTTCCGATTGCACCCTGTGGGATCCCTGGTTGCCGCGAGCGACATTGGGCTACCAGGCGACTGCGGCCGATCGATATCAAGCCAGCCTTTTGGCGAGGCGGATCGATTCTCAGGGTTATGTTTCGATGCAGCAGCATCGTGGGATGGCGCACAGCGAGGGATGGCCTTTCCCTGGTTGGCAGCAGAGCACCGGAAAGGGATGGCACTTCAGTCTCCATGGAGATATCTGGGCCATCCAGAATTTCCGCTCGCAACCAGAAAACTCCTGGGATTCGTGGGAGATTCAAGGGGCCCAAGTGGTCGGAATCGATCCCGCTGAGGGCTTGGTGCTTCAGGCAACCGCGGATCGTATAGTGATCACCACACCCAAGATTGGATGTGGCACGATCGTCGCTCCTTTTGCACGACTGGAGATGTCGCATCCGGAATTGCCTGCGGGATCGGAGGG
>Ga0315900_10002260_pt1 | contig 29826 bp, 31 predicted proteins | sample LakEriMetagenome_FD_203521 | JGI IMG/M metagenome (GOLD analysis project Ga0315900, IMG submission 203521) | Freshwater fungal communities from buoy surface, Lake Erie, Ohio, United States - Buoy 12 MA114 | ecosystem: Environmental > Aquatic > Freshwater > Lake > Lake biofilm | place: USA: Lake...
GGTCGATGTGGGCAGCGACGAAGGTCTCGCTGTAACCATCGGCCCGGGGGGTGACAATGGCGATACGCGGACGGGTTATGGACATGTGCTGCAAAGTACCACTCCAGGTCGGTCCTGTTGATCACTCCACCGATGTGGTGATGCGCGGCAGGAACCGCCAGGCCAGCGACCGGACCCACCCGGCCATCCGGGTACCCTTTCCGAAAAGAGCATCCGTCCAGGCCTCGCGCACCTGCACCCAACCCAGCAGCCAGGGATGAAGCAGGAAGTGCCAGGCATAGGCCACGCGGTACCAGATGCTTCGACGACCGAGCGCTCCGTAATACACCCGTTTGGCCACGATCATGCGTCGTTCGGCGCGGCCCATGGGCACCGTGCGCGACCATGCCTCAAGGCGTTGGTACAATACATGCCGGGTGGAGGCGATGTCCTCAATGGCCGTGTAGCGATTGTGGGCATGCACCCCCCGCAGGGCAATGGGTTCACGCAGCTCTCCGGCATACAGGCGGCTGCCATGCGCCAGTTTCAGGACATATTCGGTATCCTCGTGCCAGACCTCCTCGCGGGTGGGGTATGACAGCCCGAGCCGGTCCACGGCGCTCCGCCGGATGGTGAAGGCATCCAGGTGGAAATAGCCGAAGCCCTTGATGCAGCCCAACAATCCACTGAGCAAGCGTTCCGGGGGGACCTCCACGTGGACCGTGGTGAGCTCATCCTCCGGACAGAACTGCAGGAAGCGCTGCCTGCCCACCTCATCGTGGAAGATGGCGCCCGTGGCCCCATAGACGCCATCCGCATCGGGATGAAGCGCGAATACCTCACGCTCCTTGTCGAACCGATCGGGGAGGAAGACATCGTCCGCATCAAGGAACACGACGAACGGGCTCCGGGAGTTCGCATAACCCAGGTTCCGGCTCGCCCCTGCGCCGTGGTTGCGCCCATCGGGATGGCGGATCAAGGTGATCCGCGGGTCGGTGCCGAGCAAAGACCGACAGACCTCGAGACTGTTGTCCGGCGATGCGTCCTCCACCAGGACCACCTCCTTCACATGGGGAAAGGCCAATGCTGACCGCACCGCCTCACGCAGGAAAGGAGCGGCATTGTACACCGGAATGATCACGGCAACACCTTGGTCGAGCGGATGGATCCGGTCCATGGACATGGGGTCTGAGGTCATAGGAACGTGGGGCCTTTGCTGCGCGACAATTCGCGATCCCTGATCACAGGACCGAGGTCCGCTTCGTCCATCAGCTTGAGGTGGTCCCGCGCGACAAGGACCTTCTGTTTGTTCAGCCGCAGCAAGGCCTGCATGACCCTGCGCTGGAGCTGCTGCCGCTCGCTCTGCACGTCGAGGCTCTCGTTGGGGTCGGCAAAGCGCTTGCGCAACTGGCGGACCCGGAAGACGCGCGTGTCATCGAAATAGGGATTGCTTGTGCGACCCTCCCGGTCGTGGTGGGCGAACGCATCCGTCACCAGCCCGAGCTTCGATCCATGGTAGAAGAGGCGATGCAGGTAATTGTCATCCTCTGCGTAATGGAAGAACGTGGGGCTGAACCCGCCCACGGTAAGCAGGCAGTTCCTGGTGATCAACCAGGCGGCAGCGTTGATGAACTCCGCCTCGAAGACACGGTCCTTGGCCCGGCCCAGGACCAGTTCGGAAAGCAACCCAGGGCAGCGGGCCGGGGTCAGGTACAGGGAGAACTCCCAGTCCAATGCGTTCCCGGCGCCGTTGAGATGCATGGGGCTCAGCACACCAAAGGGGGGGGCGGCCATCTCCACGAGGCGGCCGATCGTGCCGGGCTGGACCCAGGCATCCTGGTTGAGCAGGAACACATGGTCGTCGCCGCGGTCCAAGGCGATCCGCATGCCCACATTATTGGCCTGGCCGAAGCCCAAGTTGCGCTCGGTGCGGATGAGCTCCACCTCCGGGAAGTGCTGCTCGATATGGGCCGGCGTGCCGTCCGTTGAACCGTTGTCGACCACGATGGTGCGCACCGGCAGCATGCTGGTGCGAAGGCTCCCCAAACAGCGGTCCACCCACTGCATGCCGTTGTAGGTGACGACGATGGCAGAGACGTTCATCGCTTTGAGGCCTTCTCTTTCCATGCCGCCGTGATGCGCTCCCACATAAGCGGACATTGTTGGTCGGGGCCGAAGTTGGCGAATTGCACCCGGTTCAGCTCACCATCCATCCGCCTGCGCTCAGGGTCGCGGGCATAGTCCACCACGGCGCGTCCCATGGCCTCCACATCGAGGTAAGGCACGATCATCCCTCCGCCCTTTCGCAGGACCTCTGCTGTACCTGTTGCACCCTCAAAGCACACGATCGGCTTTCCCATTGAACCTGTTTCGATACAGACCAAGGGGAACGGATCTTCCCGGGAAGTCAACAAGAACACATCGAATGTCCCATAGACCGGCCTGGGATCGGCCAACTCACCGATGAAATCCACCACACCACGCAGACCCGCATGCTCAAGATCATGGTCGATCAATGGGCGATCGTGAGGTGCAACGCGTCCGACCCAGGTGAATCGGATATCCATCTCCGGGTGGTTCACCCGGACCCAGCGAGCCACTTGAATGAACAGGTCATAGCCCTTGCGCAAAGAAGCCAGGCCAGAACCACCCACATGGAGCGCTGCCCCCCCTTGAACAGGAGATGCCTGCCCCCCCCCTTCAGGAACGGCGGCACATTCGTACTGCACCTCCACGATGCCGGAAGGCACTGACCATTTTTCCAACAACTCTGTTCGCACCAGGTCTGAGGCCGCCCAGACACCGTCCACCGCGCGCAGGCGTTCGGGTAGATCGGGCAGGTCCCGCTTGATCACTGAGCCCAATTCATGGATGAACGCAATGAGCGTAGGTCTGACAATGGCCAGGTCCTTGATCCGTCCCCCCACCGGAATGCTGGCCAGGCTGTTGGCCAGCACCGCATCAAAGCGCTTCCCGGCCAGTTGAGCCAACTGCATCTCCTTCCACTCCGCACTTGTGGGCACCCGGGCGAAACCCAGCATGCGGAGGAGCCTCAGGCCTGCGCGGGATGCGAGGCTTCGTTCTGGCAAGGGGGGCATCACCAGCTCCACATACTGGTCGGCCACCTTGCGGAACTCCTCCGCCAAGGGACCACCCTTCAGGGCCAGTACATCGACCCCCACTTCCGGATGGGCCGCCCGCAACCACCGCGCAAAGTGCAGCACCACCAGGGGAGCACCGGTGCGGGAGGCCTCGTGGGTGATCAGCAGGATGCGCTTCATGTTGTTCCTTCCAACAGGTCCGCGAGGCGGGTCACGGGATCCACGCGTTGCCGGTCCGCGAAGGTGGCGAATGCCGCAGCTCCCAGCCGGTCCCATTCTGTGCGGCGGTCCCACGCGCGTTCCAAGGCGGCATCCAGTGAAGTGGCATCTCCCGGTAGAGCGATGAACCCGTTCCTTCCATCCTGGACAAGGCGCTCCGCATCCCCCACGTTCGTGGCGATCACCGCACGACCACAGGCCATGGCCTCCAGCAGGGCGAGCGACAGGCCCTCCATGCGCGAGGCGAAGAGGGCCGCGTGGTGGCTGCCCCAGATCACACGCTTGTCCGGCTCATAGCCGCACAGCCGCACCCGCTCGATGCCGAGCTGTTGGAGGTTGCGCTGGATGATGCCCCGCGCGCGTCCATCCCCATAAAGATCCACGAAGAGCGGGCGTTGCTTCCACTTGTCCTGGGCCAATACCTCCAGGACCACGTCCTGTCCCTTATGAAAGGGTATCAGCGCGCCCACCATGGCCAGGCGGAAGCCCTCGGCCGTGGGGGGATAGGGCAAGGGGGCGTCGAGGCGCTCCACATCGATGGGGTTGGGCACTTCCACCGCGTTGGTGAAGGAGTGGCCCAACTGGCGTGAGAGGATGTCCTGGTTCTGGGCGGAGACGAAGACCACCTGCCGCGCTCCAGCGTAGGCGGAGATGAAGCGCTGGGCCCGCTCGTCGGTGAGGTCGGCATAGGGATGCACCAGCTGCACCACCACCACGTAGGGCACCTGCATCCGCTGGAAGCGCTCGGCGTACTGGAGGAAGGGCTCGTCCAGGTGGTTGCCCAGGGAGATCACGGCCAGGTCCGGGGGCGGTCCGTTCAGCACGGACCATCGGTTGTCGGCGAACTCGCGCACGAAGCCCTTCCGCCACATCGTCCAGGCCTTCTGCACCCGGGTCAGCTCCACCGGAACCCGTTCGCGCTCGTGCAGCACCACCCCGGCCTGTTGCAGGGCCTCGATGCCTTTATGGCGGGGCGACCAACGCTTCACGCTGGCGGTGACCTGATGCCCCCGCTTCGCGAGGGACTGCGCCGTACGCGTCCAGAGCACCTCGCTGCCCCCCCAGGGCAGGTGATCATTGGTGCTGATGAAGAGGATGTTCATGAACCCATGCTTGCGGGCACTGTCGATCTGCTCTTCTTACGCCGGAAGACACGGTCCAATGCCCCACGCATGAACGGAAGCCGGACCCAGAGCAGGTAGTAAACCCTGTCGAGGACGGTGATGCTCTCCTTCATGGTCGTCCTCATTCGGTTCAACTCCTTTACCTCCGGAAGATGTGCGTTGATCTCGGCCACAAAAGCCTCACGGATGCGATCATTGTAGCGGTAACCCGTGTGCACATTGAACAACTCATAGATATAGGCCATGGCCCTGACCTTGTCATACCCGTGATGTTCAGGGTTCCGGGAGACCCCGGACCCATGTATGCGATACACGCCCATCACTCCTTCAACAAGACCGATCGGGCCGGTCAATGAGGAGAGCAGTATGAGTGGTATGTCAAGACTCAAGGTGGTCCTGGTCCAGGGCGGCAGATCAGCGCACGAGCTTCTCTTGAAGAGCAACGAACATGTGGGGATGAACCAAGGCCTGAGCAGGTCCTCCGTACGGTACTCCACGCTCATCGGGCCGGGCGGGAACACGCGGCCCGCTTCATGAGGCTCAGCTTCGAACCGGAGGCTGACCTGATGAAAGCAAGCGGACCAATGCTCATTGGAACGCATGGCCTCAACCTGCCTCTGCAACTTCAACGGATCGGTCCAGTAGTCATCCCCCTCACAGATGGCGACGTAATCACCCCTGGCCTCGGCCAGTAGTCGCAGGAAGTTCGACCTGCCCGTGGGTCTTCCATGGATGTGGATGACATCCTTACGCTCCCTGAGGAACAACCTGATGCGATCGGGATACCGGGCAGCATAGCGCTGGCAGATCTCCCGCGTTCCATCCGCGCTTTCATCCTCTCCAACGAGCACCTCCACCGGGAAGCTGGTCCGCTGCATCAGGATGCCGTCCAAGCATTGCTCAATGTAGCGGACGTGCTGATAGGTCGGAACCAAGACACTTACACCCCCTGCCCCGTGTGGATACTTCGCTGCGCTGTTCATGCTCACCGGCCTGGCCAAGATACCAATGTCCTCCAAAAATGCTTGCACTGAGGGCGGACGGGCATGTGAGGGGTAACAGATCATCACGGCGTAGGTACATTCGCACGAACAAATACCCTATCGCCATGAACAGCACGGTACATCTTGGTGAACGCCTCAAGATCGGAAAGAACTTCAAGATCGGTCAGTTCTGCGTCATTCAGGATGATGTCGAGATCGGCGATAACGTGGAGATCGAGTCCTTTTGTATCATCGAGCGGGGAGCACGGATCGGTTCCGGCTGCTTCATCGGCACATACTCCAAAGTCGGTACTGGTGCGGTGATCGGGGACCGGGTGCGCATGACAGCCTACTGCGAGATCCGTAGTAATTGCACGGTCGGAAGTGACAGTTCGTTCGGCAGCCGTTGTACCCTGAGCGCAGGTACCATAGTTGGAAGCAACGTTGTGGTGAAATACGGTTTCGTTGCGACCGATACACCGGACCTGGGTGCGAAGGAGAAGCAGACCTGTGTGCTGAAGGACGGCTCGAAGTTCGGGGCCAACGTGGTGATCATGCCCGGGGTCACCATCGGTACCAACAGTGAGATCGGGGCGAGCTCACAGGTGCGCCATAACGTGGGTGATAACGAGGTCTGGTTCGGTAATCCGGCGAAGTTCTACCGGAAGAACTCTTGATCACGAGGTCTGCTTGGAACGCCACGCTGCTTGGCCTTCGCCGGAATGGCGGAGGCAGGCACCCCAGCCACGGTGGTATCAGGAACGAGCACATCCTTGATCACAGCGGCACCAACCCCGACGACCGTGCCGGCGGCGAGTTTGGCATGGGGCCTGACCACCGCACCGGAGCCCAGAAAACACCGATCCCCGAGCACCACCGATCCGGCAATGCTCACATTGTTGGCCAAGTGGCAGTGAGCACCCAGTACTGCACTGTGTCCGATCTTGCTTCCATGCGCGATCATGGTGCCATCACCGATCACGGTAAGCTCGTTGATCATTCCGCGGACAACGGAAACATCGGTACCCAGGAACACATCATCCCCTATTCGCACGCCACCGATCTGTGGCAGGACGATACGTTCACCCTCCTCCCCCCAGATCCATGCCACGCCAGTGGCACCTATGCAGCTGTTCGGTTCCACGACCACACGCCTGCCGATCTCACAGCCATCCATCACCACGACGTGCGCATGGATCACGGTATCATCCCCGATGCGGGCCCGGCCGATCACGGCGTAGGGACCGATATGGACACGTTCCCCGATCTCCGCATCCGGATGGACAATGGCCGTGGGATGCACCCCTGGCAACGGGGCCGTCCGGAAGAGGTGACCACACAACAGGTAAAAGACCACCTGGGGATCCCGATCCACTGCGATGGTCGAGCAGTGCTCGGTCGCTCGGGCTACCTTCTCCGTGCAGATCACCACGGAATCGACAAGTTCATCGAACGGGCCCGGAGCTTCTCCGCTGTAGTAGTACACCCCCCGGGGCTCCTTGTGCAGCAGGCTGCACACCTTGACCACCGGACGGGCGGGACCAACAAGGCGATGCGGAATGGACAGGCTGGTCAGCGCCTCCAGCACTTGGTCAAGCGAGCAGTGGTTCACAGGTTTCATCACGAGAGGCTTGAACGCAACGACAGCACCACCCGCTCGACGTCATCCTGCCCAAGGCCGGCATAGAGGGGTAGGCAAAGCACCCGAGCCGCGAGGTCCTCGGAGACCGGCATGGCGGTCTGACGGACATAGGGCAGGGTGTTCAACGAGGGGAAGAAATAACGGCGCGCATTGATACCGCAGGCGGTAAGGTCCATCATGGCCTTCTCGCGTGCAGCGGCAGTTGGCAGGAACACGGGGTAATAGGCGTAATTGTAGCCTGTACCCACAGGGAGGACCGGGCGCCCCAACCCAAGCCCCTCCAATCCGTGATCGTAAGCCTGGAAGATGCACCTGCGAGCCTCGATGATGGCCGGAACATGGGGCAGCACCGCCATACCCATGGCGGCATGCACCTCGCTCATCTTGGCGTTCATACCCAAGGTGAAGTGCTCATCGCCGACATGTCCGAAGCTGCGCAGGAGCCGGATGGCCTTATCATGCTCTTCCTGGTGCATGACCACCGCACCACCCTCCACGGTGTGAAAGAGCTTGGTGGCATGGAAGCTGAGCGTGCTGGCATCACCCCATTTCAGGACACTCCGGCCCTGGCAGGTGACATCGAAGGCGTGCGCGGCATCATAGATCACCTTCAGGCCATGCTTCTTGGCTATGGCGTCGATGGCCTCCACATCACACGGTATACCGTACACATGCGTAGCGAGAATGGCCGTGGTGCCCGGGGTGATGGCCGCCTCGATCAGCGCAGGATCGATGCAACAGGTGTCGGGATCGATGTCCACGAAGACCGGCTCGCATCCCTCCCAAAGGATGGCACTGGTGGTGGCCACATAGCTGTACGGCGTGGTGATCACCTTGCCTGTGATGCCGAGCGCACGGATCGCCAACTGGATCGCCAGGGTCCCATTGCTCATCAATCGGTAGAACGGCACATCTGCCCGGACCCTCAGCACCTCCTCCAGTTCCTTGTGGATGGGACCATTGTTGGTGAGGACCCCGCTTGCATACGCCCTGTGGAGATGAGCGAAGTACTCCTCCTCAGGTGGCAGAAAAGCCCTGGTGACGAGGATCGGCCCACTACCGGCGGGTTGCTGCGGCATGCTGTCCCGTTCCCGATTCATAGCCAAGTTCGACTATCCACCACGCCACCTTTCCGCACAAAGGCCAGTTCCACCAGCCACAACACAGGCACATCGAAGGGGCGGTTCAGGTCCGTGATGTCGACCAAGCGATACCCCTTGTCATCCATGTACTTCACCATATCCAGCACGCTGTTGGCGAACATCTTGTTAACCACGCCGGCCTCCACCATGAACACCTCCGTTCGACCGAAAAAGTCGCTTGCCCCTTCAAGCACCTCCAGGTCCAGGCCTTCCGCGTCGATCTTGACGAGGTCAGGCACGGGCAGCCCGTTCTCTGTGACCAGCTCGTTCAGGGTCACCACCGGGATCTCCTTCTGCTCCAACCCACGGGCCTTCGCCTCCTCCGGGGATAGGCGGAAGGTGCTGCTGTCATCGCGCTTGGCGATCGTGAACTGGAAGGACCCGCGCCGCCGACCCGCACCCACCGGAAAGAACTGGATCAACGGATCGTTGTCCAGCAGGTCCTGGAAGCTGGGTTGAAGCCAGCCCTGGGGCTCGATCATGGTGATCCGGGCCTTGGGGAACTTGGAACGGGCCTTGCGCGTGTAGTGGCCATGATTGGCACCCACATCCATGATGTGCACCGGTTCAAACCCCGACTTGGCCAGCACATCGTAGAACTTATCCACCAAGGTCGGGCTGACGGGCTGCGGAGCTGGTTTCACTGGTGGACCCGACCTGGCCGGGAACACATACCCCATGCGGACCGCAACGGGATGGAACATTGCTCGGATGATGCTCTTGATCATGGTCGGTTCGTTGGACATGGATAGGCCTTGTGCGGTGGTGCCGGGCAGACCATCATGGATTGATCAGCTTTTCCGAAACACTATCCCGGACCATTCGCGACCAAAAGACCCTATCGGCGTGAATGTTGAAAGGTAGCAGGCCTTGATGCCGACAGAGCCCCGTGTGATCAGCTGCATCCCGCAGGTACACCATGAAGGAATAGCGGCCTGCGTTCATCTCCATCCGGCCCACCGGCACCTGCAGTGTGTGTGCGCCGGGACCCAGTGTGATGTAGGCACCGTTCGCATCCCTGACCGGGACCGCGAGCAGGTTGCTCATGGTCGCATCGTCCACGAACAACGTGACCTGGTCAGCCGTGCGGCCGGGTGCGATGCGGAGCTGGAGGGTGACGACCACGTCAGCACCTTGAGGGATGGATGGAATGCCCCCAGTGACCTGTGTACCATTGGCAGCCATCTGGATACCCAGCACTTCCGCCCCCCCCGAGCCGGATACTTGGACCGTATCCGCAGCGAGCCCGTAGTAGTGATTGATCGCACGCCCTGATTCCGTGGTGTCAAGCACGGTACGCCCATGGTCCATGACCAGCACCCGGGTGCAGAAGGAGGAGATGAACGGCATGCTGTGCGAGACGAAGACGACCGCGGATGTCCGCATCAGCTGGCGCACCCGGTTAAGGCATTTGATGGTGAAGCCGACGTCCCCCACGGCCAGCACCTCGTCCAGGAAGAGGATGTCCGGTTCGATGAGGATGGCCGCTACGGCGAAGCCGAGCCGCACGGTCATGCCCGAGCTGTAGTGCTGCACAGGCATATCGATGAACTCGGCCATCTCGGCGAAGTCGATGATCTCCTGGATCCGTTCATCGACCAGCTTGCGGCTGAGCCCCAGCACCGAGGCATTGATGTAGATGTTCTCGCGGCCCGTGAGGATCGGGTTGAAGCCGGCCCCCAAGGCGATCAAGGCACCCACCTGCCCCCTGATCTCGATGCGGCCTCCGTCGGGCTTGATCAAGCCGTTCAGCATGCGCAGGAGCGTCGTCTTTCCGGCCCCATTATGTCCGATCAACCCAAGACACTCACCCCGCCTGAGCTCGAAGGACACCTCGTGCACGGCCCAGAACTCCCTGGTTCTGAGCGCACTGGTCCTGGACCTGCCGAATACCTCCCCGAACGCATCGCTAACCCCATAGCGCAACGATGTACGCAGGTCCTTGCAGAACTTCTTGGAAACTCCCTCCACCCTGATGAGCACGTCGTCCTTCATGCCTTAGGAGCTCATGCGTTCGATCAACACGGGCATGGTGATGCGGTACAGCAACCAACCGAAGAACAGCAGGACCAAGGCGGCCAGGACCACCCCGCAGAAATAGGGCAGCATGGTCGCCGGTTGTGCGGTGATCCAAGCGCGGGCGGTCACGATCACCGGGGTCAGGGGATTGATCAGGAACAGCCTGGCCATGAGCCCTTCGGAAGGCAGCGCGAACACCACCGGTGTCAGGTACATGAGCAATTGGGTGACCAGCGGAATGAACCGGCCCACATCCGAATAGAGCACACCCAAAGGCGCGATCACCAGCCCCAAGGAGGATCCCACGAGCAAAAGGCCCAGCAAGGCCACCGGCAACAGCAGTAGGTGATGGTCCGGCATGACCCCGAGGAGGATGAGCACTGGTAAAAGCACGGTCAGCTTCACAAGACCATTGAAGGCAACCTTGTACGCACCACTCAGGATCAGTGCCTCACGGGGGAAGTTCAACTTGGCCAGCATGCTTCGGCTGGCCATGATCTGGCTTAAGGGCGAGGAGAGGGACTCCGTGAAGATCTGCCAGAGCATGGTACCACTGAACACATAGGCCGGATAGGGGATGTCCGTGGCCGCCACCTTGATGACCCCTGAAGCGCTGAGGAAGACCCATAGGGCCGTACTCACCAACGGCGTGATGAAGGCCCACAGATAGCCGAGCAGGGAACCACGGTACTGGGCCTTGATATCGCGCAGGGCCAGGCTCCAGGCCAGTTCTCTGGACCGGCCAAGGTCCTGCAGCATATCCGCGAGCAATCGGCGCGGAGATATGACGAACGCTTCGGGTGAATAAACCCGGACGCTCGATCTCTCCCTGCTGGTCCCCGCCTGACGCTCTGCAACCATGACCTCCGATCAATCGTTCTGTCCAGGAACCTTGCCTTGATCCTTCTTCGAGCGCCGGCCATAACCATAACCGTAGCCGTACCCACTCGCGTAGCCATAGGCATAGCGGTAGCCGTAGCCGTAGTTGGTGTTGTAGTAGTACTTGCTCTTCTTCATCCGCACCCCGTTCAGGATGAAGCCCACATTGCGGCCGGTGTTGGCCTCCAGGGCCTCCAGCGCGTTGTTCACGTGGTCCTTATTGGCGAAGCGCGTGTTCAGCACGAAGAGCGTGGCGTCCATGTGGCGCATCATCAGCAACGCGTCGGTGATGAGGCCCACGGGCGGGGTATCCACCAGCACGTAGTCGTACTCGTGGCTGGCCTCCTGGAACAGGGTGGCCAGGTGCTTGCTGAGGATCAGCTCCGAAGCGTTGGGGGGCGTGGGGCCGCTGAGGAGCACGTCGAAGTTCTCGAACTGTGTCCGCAGCACGCAATCGCGCCACTGGGACTTGCCCACCAGCACGGTGCTGAGACCGGTGGTGCTGCTCATGCCCAGGCCGACAGCCACCTTGGGTTTGTGGAGGTCGAGCTCCAGCAGCAGCACCCGCTTGCCGGCCTTGGCCAGGATGGCGCTCAGGTTCACCGAGCAGAAGGTCTTGCCCTCGTTGGGGCGGTAGCTGGTGGTCATCACCACCTTGCCACGGCCCTCGGGGGTAGGGATGTACTCCAGGTTGGTGCGCACCGTACGGAAGCTCTCAGTGATGGCCGCCTTCGGGTCGCTATCCACCACCACATAGTTCTCCGCCGCCTTGTCGCTGGCGATGATCTCGCCGAAGATGGGCAGGGCGGTGAGCTCCTTGAGCTGGTCCATGTTCTCGATGCGGTCATAGAACATCACCCGGATGAAGACCACGATCATGGACACCACCAGTCCACCGAGCATGAAGGTGTAGAGGATGCGCATCTTGTCGGGACGCACCACGCCCAACGGCCTTGCGCTCTCGATCACCTTGGTCTGCGGCACAATGCCGGCGCGGGCGATGACCGTGCTGGCGCGCTTCTCCAGCAGGAAGAGGTACATCTTCTCGTTCACCTGCAGGCGGCGATTGATCTTGATGATGTCGCGCTGGCTCTTGGGCAGGTTGCGGAGCATGCCCTCGTAGTCGGCGATCTGCCGCTCCACATCCTTGGTCTTCCCCCGCAGGGCCTCCCGGGAGTTCTTGATATAGATGAGCAGGTTGGCACGCGTGTACTGAAGGGTGGAATCCAGCTGCTTGATGCCGGTGTTCATCTCCGTGCCTTGAAAGAGCATCCGGTTGCGCTCCATCTGCCTGTCATAGAGGTCATTCAACGTGGTCCTCAGGAACGCATCTTCCATGATGAACACAGCGGGCGGCAGGAGCTTCTCGTCGTTGCTATTGAGGACATAATCCTCGAGTGCGTCCAAGGACTGGATGTCCAGCTCCATGTGCCGCTTCTGGTTGTCATAAGCCACCAGTTCATTGAAATACAAGCCCTCCTCTCGCGGCAGGTCCAATATGTCCTTGCTCTCCTTGTAGGCTTGGAGCTCGCCCTCATGCTGTTCGAGGATAACGGACACCTCGGCCAGCTGCTTGTCGATGTAGCTGAGGGTGTTCTCGTTGATGTCGAACTCGCTCTGCAGGGTATATTGGATGTAGACCTTGGAGAGGGTGTCCAGGAACATCTTGGCCCGGGTGGCCACCTCGTCCTCCATGGTCACTTCGAGGATGGAGGTGTAGTCCTGGTTGAGGACCTTCATGCGCTCGATGCAGCGCTTCACCAAGGCGGTGCGTTCGTGCCGGATGAACTGGTAATCAGTGGCCGCCAGCGTGTTGATGGTCTGGTCGTTCACGTAGGGCGACCTGACCACCTTGAGAATGTAGTCCTGCTCCTTGACGCTCTGGTCGAAGGGGTACTCCTTGGTGATGATGGCCCCGCCCAGGTCGTAGCTGATGCTGTAGCGCTCGGTGTCGATGATGCGCAGGTCGATGGGCCGCTCGTAGAGCTTTTGGTTGAGCACCTGCATCTCCACCGTGAAGGGCTGGGTGGCATAGACCTGCGAGGTCTTGAACCGGCCCACGATGAAGTAGGAGACGTCGAAGTCGAGGCGATCCAGCGTCTCGTGCACCAGGTCGAAGCTGGTGAGCACACGCTTCTGGTTGACGATATCCCCATAGATGCCGACATAGCCGAGGCTCTTGTACACGGAGGTCTGGTAATCATAGACCTCATTGTCCTTCAGCAGGATCTGGGTGGTGGCCCCATAGACGTCGGGCAGTTTGTAGCTGTAGAGGTAGGACAGGACCCCGGAGAGCACGAGGGCCACGGCCACGAAGTACCAGTTCTTCGAAGCGATGCGGATGTAGGTCCGCAGGTCCTTCGCCTCGATGATGTTCCCGCGTTGCGGTTGCTTGGGTGGGGCCATGGACAGGATGTCCGAGGGTTGAGCCGCACCACGGAAGCCTTCTCGGCTGACGTCTAGCAACTCTCCGCAGTCGACAAATATAGCCAAATATAGTGCTCTGAGCGCACCCTACCCAGGGCTATCGCGTCTCAAACCCTAAGATGGCGTCTAGATAGTATTCGGACAAAGCAGCGGTCTTACGCTTACGGGAGAGCCTTTTCCTGGGGTCATGGTATAGTCGGCAGATATTGAGGACCGTTCGGCTTACCAACGCCATGTTCTGGTCCGCATGGCCCTTTCGGCTGCGGTCCTCATCCTCCTGGAAGTTCACGTCCAGCACCCAGTGGACCTTGTTCTCCACCTCCCAATGCTGCCTCACCCATCTGGCGAACCTCTGGGCGTCGGCCTTGGCACTGGAGAGGTAGAAGCGGATCTCCTCGGTGGGCTCTGAGCCACTGGAGAGTATCTGGCGTTGTAAGCGTATCCTGAACGATGGAACGTAGAATGGACCAGCCCTCGATGCTTGCCAGCGCCTTGGGATTGTCGATCACATCACAATGGCGCATCTCAATACGGCTATGGTCCTTTGTGATGTCTTCATGGGGAGGATCGGGCTTGCAATGCACGAAGAGCAGTTCCACCTGTTGCTCCAACCCGGCTTGGTTGCCCTTTACGCCCAAGAGATAGTCGGCTTTCTTCTTGATGATGGCCTCTGCAATGCCCTTCTGGCAGCCGATGGCGTCAATGCTCACCACCGCCCCCCTGAGGTCCAGCAGCGCCAGCAGCTCAGGTATGGGCACGATCTCATTGCTCTTGTCATCCACCTTCATCTGGGCCACTACTACCTGATTGGCACTGCTCCACGCGCTGATGATGTGGATGGCCTTCTTGCAAAGGACATTGTCATGGCTGCGGCGCAAGATCTTGCCGTCGATAGCCACCAGTTCGCCATGGCTCACCCGGCATACTTCGGTGGTCCAGTCCAGAAAGCACTGCTGGAACGCTTAAGGGTCCGGTCGCCTGAAAAGACCGCTGAGAATGTCATGGGATGGTGTGCGTCCATCACGGAAGTAACCGTGACGCTGAAACCAGCGCAAGCGCTCTTCGGCGAAGTCATCGATCTCGGCGAAGTACTTGCAATCGGCCACCACAGCGGCCAGGGTAAGGAAGATCAAGGAGGCCAGCGGGTAGTGAAGGGCATGGTCAATCCTGGGGTCCTCTAGATCGGCGAAACGCTCCTGTGCGTTCATGGGCATGGCTTTTGCCCCGAAAGCAGGCAGCCACAACGCTGAGGATCAAGACCCTACGCCAAGGATCAATCCACCATCCTTAGTTGATCACCAGACGCGATAGCCCTGGAACAAGAGAGCACAACACCGATAGATCTCCTATCTTTGTCGTACTAAGTGTTATCTCCATGCCGCGCTCCAAGTACAGATTGTTCATCGCCACCATTTTCGTGTCGTGCATCGTTCTGAGCGCCAATGCACAGGGAGATTTGGGGGATGACCCCCCGCCCTGCTGGCCCCCGCCCTGCATCCCCATCGATGGTGGTGTGGGCGTTCTGATCGCCGCCGGCGCTCTGCTCGGCGGCCGTAAGGCCTTGGAACTGCGTCGTTCAGGCAAGACCCATCCCTGATGGCCACCCTTCCCACCCCCCGGGTGGCGAAGCGCGACCCTGTCATCGTCTTTTTCCTCACCGCTGGGTCGCTATACCTGGCCTGGTACCTGCTCTACGAGTTCGTCCTGCATCCCGGCCGCGTGCTGGACATGGCGGTGATCGACAACCTGATGCTGCTCTCAGGCGGGCTGCTGGAAGCCTTGGGATACACCCTGTTGCCCGAGCCCAACTTCGATACCAACCGCTACATCGGCATCCAGGGCGGCAGCCACCTCTGGATCGGCGACCCGTGCAACGGGGTGAGCCTCTTCGCGGTGTTCCTGATCTTCCTGGCCGCCTACCCCGGACCTTGGAGGCATAAGCTCTGGTTCGGCGCCCTCGGGCTGCTGTCCATCCATCTCATCAACGTGCTGCGCATCGTGGTGCTGGTCATCGTCAACCGCTACGACCACACCCTCCTCACCTTCAACCACGACTACACCTTCTATGTGGTGGTCTACGGGTGGGTGTTCGCCCTGTGGTACCTGTGGGTGAAGCGCTTCGCCCCGCAAGGGGGCCTGCGGCCTGCCGCCCAGCCATGACCCGCCGCCAGGTCCTGATGCTGCTGCTGATGGCGGTGGCCGTGGCGCTGGGGGCGGCGCGCGATTTCCTCACAGTCAACCTCAACTACCAGATCGCCTTTGTGGAGCACCAGCAGGCGGTGTCCTATGCCCACTCCCTGTTCCGCGGGTGGACCACCGGCTGGGACCTGGCCGACCTGCTGCGGTTGAAGTGGCTGATCGCGGGCGCGATGGTGGGGGCGATGCTGGGGCTGTGCATCGCCATGGCGCACCTGGTGTTCGGCGACCACCGTTACCGCCGGGCGCTGATCATCGGCTTCGCCGTGGTGGCCGTGCTCGCCCTGGTCCTCGAGCGGCTCTCCGTTGCCCACCCGCCATTCTATGGTGTTTCGGTGAAGCTGCTGCATGTGCTCCAATACCCCGTGCCGCTGTTCCTCATCTGGGCGGCCTCCCTCCTGCCCGGCCGCCAGAGCGCATAGGTGCCACGGCTACATTTGACACCCCATCCCCATCCCATCCCATGTCCAACCAGCGAGACACCGCGGTCTTCGACCTCATCGAACAGGAGAAATGGCGCCAGACCATCGGCCTGGAGCTGATCGCCAGCGAGAACTATGTGAGCGAGCAGGTGATGGAGGCCATGGGCTCGGTGCTCACCAACAAGTACGCCGAAGGCCTGCCCGGCCGCCGGTACTACGGAGGCTGTGAGCATGTGGACGCCGTGGAGAACCTGGCGATCGACCGGGTGAAGCAACTCTTCGGCGCGGTATGGGCCAACGTGCAGCCCCACAGCGGTGCCCAGGCCAATGCGGCCGTGATGCTGGCCTGCCTGAAGCCGGGGGACACCATCCTGGGCTTCGACCTGAGCCATGGCGGTCACCTCACCCACGGCAGCCCGGTGAACTTCAGCGGCAAGCTCTACCGCGCCACCTTCTATGGCGTGGAACAGGACACGGGGCGCGTGGACATGAACAAGGTGCGTGAGAAGGCGCTCGCCGAGCGGCCCAAGCTCATCATCTGCGGCGCCAGTGCCTACAGCCGCGACTGGGACTATGCGGCCTTCCGGGCCATCGCCGACGAGGTGGGCGCCCTGCTGCTGGCCGATGTGAGCCACCCGGCCGGCCTCATCGCCGCCAAGCTCCTCAACGACCCGCTGCCCCACTGCCATGTGGTGACCACCACCACGCACAAGACCCTGCGGGGTCCGCGCGGTGGCCTGATGATGATGGGCCAGGACCTCCCCAACCCGTGGGGCCTCACCACGCCCAAGGGCGAGGTGCGCCTGATGAGCTCGGTGCTGGACGGGGCGGTGTTCCCCGGCACCCAGGGAGGGCCGCTGGAGCACGTGATCGCCGCCAAGGCCGTGGCCTTCGGTGAGGCGCTCCGCCCTGCCTTCGCCGACTATGGGCGCCAGGTGATCGCCAACGCGCGTACCGTGGCCACCGCCCTGATGGAAAAGGGCTACCACGTGGTGAGCGGCGGCACCGACAACCACAGCATGCTCATCGACCTGCGCAACAAGGGCATCACCGGCAAGGAGGCCGAGCGCGTGCTGGGCGATGCGCACATCACGGTGAACAAGAACATGGTGCCTTTCGACGACAAGAGCCCCTTCGTCACCAGCGGCATCCGCATCGGCACGGCGGCCATCACCACGCGTGGCCTTACCGAGAACGAATGCCGCCAGATCGTGGAGCTGATCGACACGGCCCTGCGCCACCCCGGTGATGAGGAGGAACTGCGCCGCGTGCGGTTCCAGGTGAACGGCATGATGCGGCTGAAGCCGCTCTTCGGCTGGAACGTGAAGCGCTGAGCGGGCCGCACGGCCCCTTCGGCCACGGCGATCGTCCGCGCTCGGGGCAGAGTGGCGAACTTTGCCGCATGGACGCGACCCGCCCGTTCCGCACCCGGCTGCACCTGCGCTGGGCCGACATCGATGCCAACTTCCACCTGCGGCACAGTGTGTACTACGACCTCTGCGCCCAGCAGCGCATGGAGGCCCTGGCCAGCGTGGGCATCACCATGGGGCTGATGAAGGAGCAGCACCTCGGACCGGTGATCTTCCGCGAGGAATGCACCTTCCGCCGCGAGATCGGGCTGCATGATGAGGTGGATGTGGACCTGTCGCTGCGCGGCTTGTCGCGCGACCATGCCCGCTTCTCCTTCGCACACACCTTCACCAAGGCCGATGGCACGTATTGCGCCACCCTGATCGTGGAGGGCGCGTGGATCGACACCCGGTTGCGGAAGCTCACCACCCCGCCCCCCCTGGCGATCGATGCCCTGGACCACCTCCCCCGCACCACCGACTTCACGTGGCTCTGAACGTGCCTTAGGCGGAAAGGACGACCGGACCCGCGGACCTTGCCTGTTCCTTAACTTGGACCAATGAACACACGGTCCATTATCGTGGTCCTGTGCATGGCGGCGAGCCTGGCGGGATGCCAGGATGAACCGGTGCGACCCGTGGCCGGAGATCATCCGTGGCACGTTTCCGTGGACAGCGCCTGCCTGATGATGCCCAACGCGATCACCGTGAACGGGGATGGCCTCAACGATCGGTTCTGGCCGGCGACCTACCATGTGACCACCTGGCGCAGCACCGTGCACGATGCCCGCCTGCGCCCGGTGTTCAGCTCCACGGACGAGCAGGGTTGGGATGGCCTGCTCGCCGATGGCACCCCGGCTCCTGTTGGGACCTACATCGCCACCGTGGAAGCCACCACCACCTCGGGCCGGGTGCTGCAGCTCACGGCCCCCTTGCGCGTCCTTCGCGACCCCACCACAAGCTGCCTGCCCGTCGGCATCACCGTTGTGACCCCGGACATGCTGGACCCCAGGCGCTGTGGTGAACTGCTGGCCACGAACGAGCCGCTGCTCAACTGTCCGTAACACGACTTTGAATTCTTGACTCCTTGCAATTATTTTGGCAATCAAATTCCATTACAAAATGCGCCCAACGCCCAACGCCCAACGCCCAACGCCCAACGCTTAGCGCTTAAGCTAGGTCTCGTGTCTCTCTTTGTTACACCCCTGTTCACGGCGTGTAACAAGGATGAAAAGACACAACCTCAATTTGCTGCCGCGGATGAAGTAAGTGTCACACCCCGTGTTAGACGCTTTGTGGAGAACGCAACCACCAATGCCGCTGTGAAGAATCTTAGCATCCTTGATGCAGATAGCGCAGAATGGTATTTGGAGGCATCCCTGAACTACTCGGTTGCTGAGGCATGGATTGAATGCACGGACCGGATCCTGGACAGCGTAGAGGTTGCCATTTCCATGGATAGCGGAGGAATATCAGTAGGGACAGCTTCAGCCGCATTTCTGAGTCTTCAGAACCAAGTTCTGTCAAAGCTGACTTTTGGTGAGAACCACCTCATCGTTGCAGATGCGCGGTTCCCGGATGTGCTTGGCGAGAATTTCGTGGCCAAAGTGTACCTCCAGATCGGCTCTGGTTACGATAAGTCCGTCAACGCCAATTATGGGTCGAATGATTTCTGGCGCTGGGGTGGCTTACAAACGAACTGTGGTTGTGGAAGCAATAACAATGCTACTGGCCTCTGCGCTCACAAACGGATCGAAAGTCGGGTGAACGCGTCTCTCGGGAAGATCAAACCACCTTGCTATTTCATTAACGTAGAGACCCGAGGAGTAGGTTCGACCAACGCTCAGATCAACTTCAGTCAAACTGACTTTCCCACGGGGATTCCCGCCACACCTTACAAGATCTTCTTCTGCAACCAAGGTGCTAGCTGCCCAGGGTGTTTTTCACCAGCACTCATGTCATTTTATACCCAAGGCACTTGGGATGTCATGCAGCAGATCAAACCGGCCAATAAGGTTGGCATCTCATGCAACATGAACTTCGGATACTTCTTTAGCGGCATCTTCTGGCATGACGCTGTGTTCACCTACGGTCAGGTACAATGCAACTGACCGGAAGGTTCATCGTCCACCTGTTGATATCCTGTCCCATGGCCATGGCCATGGGACAGGATTCCTGGACCGTGGTGGTCCCGAATACAGGGCAGAACATCCGGATCACTGACTGTGAGCCATGGGTCGAGGGTTACCTCACCACCAATGTTCACTTCTGGGGTTCATTGGGAACGAACTCCGAAGCACATGTAAGTCTGCTAAGCCCAGCTGGTCAGTTACTGGAGACTCGACAGCTTTGGTCCAGCACCATTTCTGCGGATATTTCGGTACTGCTGCATGACCCGGTGAACGGGAGGTTCCATGCCCTGGGCACGTTAAAGAACATTTCTGGGCAATACCTCTGCTATGACCACATCCTGGACGAGAACGGCGTACCGATCGACTCGAACCGATTCATGTTCCCAAACGTGGAGTTTGCTAATGTCGATAATGCCTGTATCGAGCCGAACGGCAATGTGGTCATCGCAGCCTACGGACGAACCATAGGAGCACCTTCAGCAATAGACAAGTCCATCATCTATCGTATTTCCCCCAATGCCGACTCGCTTACCAGTCGGACATTACCTGGCACCTTTCTTTTCGCAGCCCGCGATGTGGTCCAATTGGATGGGGATACATTGTTGATCGCTTGTGAAGGATCCCCATTCAACCATGTTGAAGAGAAAGCGACCTATTACAAGCTCCATGGACCCTCTCTCGAAGTGCAGGGGCGCTTCATTGCTGGACCTTACGACGGCAGCTTGGATACGATCCTTTCAAACGCAGTCGTCAAGGCGGCCTTGCATGTACATGCTCTTCCCTCAGGCAGACTTCTCGTTAGCGGGAATGCAGCAAACGGACAACATGCGGTCATTCAAAAGCTCGACCGCCAAGGTCGATACATAAGCCACTTCCTGCCCGAGATAGAATTCGACCATTACTATCCTGGTGGCTATGGTGGGTCGGCCTTGATCGGCGAGGACGAAGTGTTGTTCGCGAGGATGGCCAACTTCTTTATTGGACCGCCATCGCCGTTCATGCCCACCTTCCCGAACCGGATCGAGTATTTCAAGCTCGACACGGCGTTGAACCTCCTTTGTTCCGGCATCGTGGATGGCTTTGCCGATAACGCCTATTACTTTCTGGACAGGATCAAACCCACCGCTGATGGAGGCTTCCTTCTCATGGGTGGTCGAATGGACCTGAACGCACCACAACCCTTCTTTGATGGCTGGATCCAGAAGTTGCCCTCCACCGCTTGCGCGACAAGACTTGCGGAGCGTTTGAACAGTTATGTGGACAGCGTGCATCCCAATCCAGGTAACACTACCCTGACGCTGACCGTTGATGGGCCTGAGCAACGGCCGTTGACACTACGGATCACCGAGATAAGTGGCAGGGCCGTCAGGTCCGAGACCATTTACACAAGGACCACAAGCGTCGACATGTCCAATTTGACCTCCGGACTTTACGTGTACACGGTGGTCGATGCGGATGGCCTGGTGCTTAGCAGCGGCAAATGGATCAAGGAATGAGGTGAGGACATCGGTTCCCAGGTAATATCCGGTGGGCGGTACTTTCGCGGTGCCTTCAGCCCCATTTCCCCAAGATGCACCTGCCCGCCAACGACCCCGCGCTCCGCTCCTGGATCCCCGTGCCCACGGGAAGTGATTTCCCCATCCAGAACATCCCCTTCGGGATCGGCAGCTGGAACGGTGAGCCGCCCGTGCCCGTGACGCGCATCGGCGACCGCGTGGTGGACCTGAGCGTGCTCGCCGAGGCTGGCCTGCTCGACGGCATGGGCATCGCCCGGGAGGCCTTCCTGACCCCGCAATTGAACGATCTGATGGGCGGCGGAAAGGCCGCCGTCCGGGCCCTTCGGGAGCGCCTGAGCGAGCTGTTCCGCGATGACAACGCCACCTTGCGCGACAACAACACCCTGCGCGAGGATGCCCTGCTGCCCGCAGACCAGGTGGTGATGCACCTTCCCGTGCGCGTGGGCGACTACACTGATTTCTACAGCAGCCGGCAGCACGCCTACAATGTGGGCTGCATGTTCCGCGACCCCGCCAACGCCCTGCTGCCCAACTGGCTGCACCTGCCCGTGGGCTACCATGGCCGCGCCAGCAGCATCGTGGTGAGCGGCACCCCCATCCGCCGCCCCAATGGCCAGTACAAGCCCGCCCCCGATGCCGCACCGGTATTCGGTCCCACGCGCCAGCTGGACATGGAGCTCGAGGTGGCCTTCATCACCTTCGAGGGGAACGCCCTCGGCGACCGCATCACCACTACCGAGGCGGAGGACAAGATCTTCGGACTGGTGCTCTTCAACGACTGGAGCGCGCGCGACATCCAGGCCTGGGAATACGTGCCGCTGGGGCCCTTCCTGGGCAAGAACTTCGGCAGCAGCATGAGCCCCTGGGTGGTGACCCTGGACGCACTGGAGCCCTTCCGCGTCGCCTCGCCCGTACAGGACCCGCCCGTACTCCCCTATCTGCAGCAGACCGGCGACCGCCACTTCGACATCGCGCTGGAGGCCACGATCACCACGGAGGACGGCCGTGAGACCGTGATCTGCCGCAGCAACTTCAAGCACCTTTACTGGAGCATGGCCCAGCAGCTGGCCCACCACACCGTGAACGGCTGCAATGTGCGCTGCGGCGACGTGATGGCCAGCGGTACCATCAGCGGCGGGACCGAGGACAGCTACGGCAGCCTGCTGGAACTGACCTGGAAGGGCACGAAGCCCCTGAAGCTGCACGACGGCACCGAGCGGAAATTCCTGAATGACGGCGATACCTTGGTGATGCGCGGCCATACCGAGCGGAACGGGGTGCGCATCGGCTTCGGCGAGGTGCGGGGCAAGGTGCTGCCTGCGGTGTGAGACCCGCCGATCGACGAGTGCACTGCCCATGGGTCGGCGCTCTCCCGGCTTTGTGATCAGCTAACTTTGGGACGTGAGCTTCTTCACGCCATACATGGAAGAGATCCGGGAACTGTGCCGCCAGCATCAGGTCTCCCGATTGTCAGCGTTCGGATCCAGCGCGAAGGGCACCATGGACGACACGAGCGATGTGGACCTGCTGGTCGACATCCACAGCTCGGACCCCTACGAGTACAGCGACCACTACTTTGCGCTGTACGATCAGTTGGAACAGCTCTTTCAACGCCCGGTCGACCTGCTGGAGACCAGGGCCCTCCGCAACAAGTACTTCATCCGCGACCTCAACGCGCACAAGGTGGACCTCTATGAGGCCTGAGGTCAGGACCCACCTGGAATGGATCAAGCTCGCCATCGATGAGATGGACCGCTATGCACCTCTCCCGATCGACTTCCAGCATTTCAAGGAAGACCGTGCCGCCCAGCTCATCGTGGAACGCCTGTTGATCGTGATCGGCGAAGCGGTAATGCGCATCCAACGGGACGCTCCCGGGACACCCATCTCCGACATGCGCCGGATCATCCGGGTCCGGAACATCCTGGCGCACGACTATGAGCAGGTGAGCGTGGACAACCTCTTCGTGATACGCGAACGCCACATACCGATCTTGCGGACCGAGGTCGAAGCCCTTTTGAGCCAACATGGATAAAGGCCCCCATAGCGCCACGTCAATGCCTGCCACGGACGGCAAGGCGGGAAAACCCGTGATCGACCTGGAAAAGGAACGGGCAGAGATCCTGCGCCGGTACCGCGGCCTGCTGCGGGCCATCAAGGGCGAACGCACCGCCGAGGAGAGCCGCATGATCCGCAAGGCCTTCAACATCGCCGTGGAGGCCCACAAGGACCAGCGGCGCAAGACCGGCGAGCCCTACATCTACCACCCCATCGCCGTGGCACGCATCTGCGCCGAGGAGATCGGGCTGGGCGCCACCAGTGTGGTGGCCGCGCTTCTGCACGACACGGTGGAGGACACCGACCTGACCCTCGATGATGTGAAGGACCTCTTCGGTCCCACGGTGGCCACCATCATTGACGGCCTCACGAAGATCAGCGGACTGCAGTTCGGCACGGACAGCATCCAGGCCGAGAACTTCCGCAAGGTGCTGCTCACCCTGGCACAGGACGTCCGCGTGATCCTGGTGAAGCTCGCCGACCGGCTGCACAACATGCGCACGCTGGACAGCATGGCGCGCGACAAGCAGCTGAAGATCGCCAGCGAAACGCTCTTCCTCTACGCCCCGCTCGCGCACCGCCTGGGCCTTTACAACATCAAGAGCGAACTGGAGGACCTCTCCCTGAAGTTCAAGGAGCCGACCATCTACCAGGAGATCAGCCAGAAGCTGAAGAAGGGCGAGGCCGTGCGGAAGCGCTTCATCAGCCGCTTCATCCTGCCCATCAAGCAGTCGCTGGACCGTGAAGGGTTCAGTTTCGAGATCAAGGGACGGCCCAAGAGCGTGCACAGCATCTACAACAAGATGCTCAAGAAGCACGTGAGCTTCGAGGAGGTGTACGACGTCTTCGCCGTGCGCATCATCATCGACACCCGACCCGAGCTGGAGAAGGCCGACTGCTGGAAGGTGTACAGCATCGTTACGGACTACTACCAGCCCAATCCGGACCGCCTGCGCGACTGGATCAGCATTCCCAAGGCCAACGGCTATGAAAGCCTGCACACCACGGTGATGAGCCCCGGCGGGCGTTGGGTGGAGGTGCAGATCCGCACCCGCCGCATGGACGAGTTGGCCGAGATGGGCCTGGCCGCGCACTACCGCTACAAGGACGATGGGGACCACACCTCGGCGCTCGACGCCTGGCTGAACCGCATCCGAGAAGTGCTCGACGATCCCAGCACCAACGCGCTGGACTTCGTGAACGATTTCAAGCTGAACCTCTTCAGCGACGAGATCGTGGTCTTCACCCCCAAGGGCGACATGCGCAACCTGCCGGCCGGCGCCACCGCGCTCGATTTCGCCTTCGACATCCACAGCCAGATCGGACGCCAATGCATCGGCGCCAAGGTGAACCATAAGCTGGTGCCCCTGAGCCAGCCTCTCCGCAGTGGCGACCAGATCGAGATCATCACCAGCCGCAAGCAGCAGCCCAAGGAGGACTGGCTGAACTACGTGGCCACGGCCAAGGCACGCCACCAGATCAAGCAGGCCCTGCGCGACCAGAAACGCAAACTGGCCGTGGTGGGCCGTGAATCGGTGCAGCGTCAGTTGCGCAAGTGGGGCGCCAAGGTCGATGCGGCCAACATCAATCTGCTGGTGGCCTGGTTCGGCGCCACCTCGGCCATGGACCTGTACTACCAGGTGGCCCGGGGCAAGCACCAGTTGGAGGACATCGGCGATGCGGCCGCAGGCATCACGGTGCAGGTGAAGGCCGGCCGCCTGGTGCTGCCCAAGCCCAAGCAGGTGGCCGAGGAGCGCACCCTGGAAGAGGTGGTGGCGGAGATCCGGGGCGAGAAGAACAGCGCCCTGGTGATCGGCGACGACCTCCAGAAGATCGACTACAAGCTGAGCCCCTGCTGCAACCCCATTGCGGGCGACGATGTGTTCGGCTTCATCACGGTGAACGAGGGCATCAAGATCCACCGCGTGAACTGCCCCAACGCGGTGCAGCTGATGAGCAACTTCGCCTACCGCATCGTGAAGGCGCGTTGGAAGGGCAAGGACAGCGTGGAGTTCCTCGCCGGCCTGCGCTTCAGCGGGATCGATGACGTGGGCCTGGTGAACAAGATCACCACCATCATCAGTCACGAGCACAATGTGAACATGCGCGCCATCAGCTTCGAGAGCCACGACGGCATCTTCGAAGGGAAGGTGATGGTGTACGTGCACGACACCGACCACCTCAACGCCCTGATGGAAAAACTGAAGCGCGTGCGGGGCGTGCGCATCGTGGAGCGCGTGGACCAGTGAGCGGGCACTGCCGTCCCTCGCAGGCGGCCCCGATCGCGGTCCAGACGCTACCTTCGTACCCGGAATGGCCGCCACCGAGACCAGCCAGCACGTGCAGCGCCTGTTCAGCGACTACCTGGAGCGCAACAAGCACCGGAAGACGCCGGAACGCTTCGCCATCCTCTCGGAGATCTACGCCCACGAAGGGCATTTCGACATCGAGCAGCTCTACGGCCGCATGAAGTCGAAGAACTACCGCGTGAGCCGTGCCACCCTCTACAACACCATGGAGCTGCTGCTGGACTGCCAGCTCGTGCGCCGCCACCGCTTCCAGGGGGCGCAGGCGCAGTTCGAGAAGGCCCATGCCTACCGCCAGCACGACCATGCGGTGTGCGACCGCTGTGGAAAGGTGCAGGAGTTCTGTGACCCCCGCATCCAGCAGATCCGCAACACCGTGTCCGAGGTGATGGACCTGGAAGTGACCCACCATGCCCTGCTGATCCACGGGATCTGCAAGGATTGCCGCAACGAACGCAACGAGCAATGACCGAGACCGAACGCCCCACCTTCGACCTCCGTGTGACCAAGGAGGCGCGCTGCAAAGTGTTCCACCTGCAGGGCCGCCTGATGGACCAGCAGCAGGCCGACCGCCTGATGAACACCCTGGAGGATGAGCTTGCCGATGGCACCACCACCGTGGTGCTCGACATGGGCGGGCTCCAGTACATGAACAGCACCGGTCTCAACATCCTGATCAACGTGCTGACCCGCACCCGCAACGCCGGAGGGGACACGTTGCTCGCCGCGGTCTCGCACAGTGTCCGCCAGCTGTTCATCGTGACAAAGCTGGACACGGTGTTCACCATCACCCCCACCGTGGCCGAGGCCGTGGCCAAGGTCGGCGCCTGAACGTGATGGCCGGACGCATGGATGTGCTGCTCGGCGCCCAGTGGGGCGACGAGGGCAAGGGCAAGGTGGTCGATGTGATCGCCCCGGATTACCAGGTGATCGCCCGGTTCCAGGGTGGTCCCAATGCCGGTCACACGCTGCTGTTCGAGGGGCGCAAGCACGTGCTCCACACCATCCCCAGCGGGGTGTTCCGCGAGGGCACCATCAACCTGGTGGGCAATGGCGTGGTGATCGACCCGATCATCTTCCTGAAGGAGGTGAAGGGGCTGGAGGCCGCCGGGGTGGATGTGCGCAAGGCGCTGCTGATCTCGCGCCGCGCCCACCTGATCCTGCCCAGTCACCGGGCCCTGGACGCCGCCAGCGAGGCGGAGAAGGGCCGCGCCAAGATCGGCAGCACCCTGAAGGGCATCGGCCCCACCTACATGGACAAGACCGGCCGCAACGGCCTGCGCGTGGGCGACCTGGAGCGGACCGACCTGATGGACCGGTACAACGCCCTGGTGCGCAAGCACGAGCGGCTCCTGGGGATGCACGGCCATGTGTTCGACCGCCGGGAGGCCGAGGTGGAATGGCTCGATGCCGTGCAGGAGTTGCGCCGCATGCAACTGGTGGACAGCGAGCATTACCTGGACCAAGTGCTGCGCGACGGCAAGCGCGTGCTGGCCGAGGGCGCACAGGGCACCTTGCTCGACATCGACTTCGGCACCTACCCCTTTGTCACCAGCAGCAACACCATCAGTGCCGGTGCCTCCACCGGGCTGGGCGTGGCCCCCAACCGCATCGGCCGCATCACGGGCATCTTCAAGGCCTACTGCACCCGCGTGGGCAGCGGTCCCTTCCCCACCGAACTGGATGATGCCACCGGTGAGCACCTGCGGAAGGCCGGTCATGAGTTCGGCAGCACCACCGGCCGCGCACGCCGCTGCGGCTGGCTGGACCTGCCCGCGCTGCATTACGCGGTGATGATCAACGGCATCACCGACCTGGCCATGATGAAGGCCGATGTGCTCAATGGCATGGACACCGTGCAGATCTGCACCGGCTACCGCGTGAACGGGCGGGTGACCGACCGCATGCCCTACGACATCACCAGCGACGTGGAACCGGTATACGAGGAGATGGAGGGCTGGGGCGAGCTGCACCACGAAGCGCCGCTGCCGGCTTCCCTGGAACGCTACATGGCCCGCATCGAGCAGGCCGTGGGAGTGCCCATCACCCTGGTGTCCCTCGGTCCGGACCGCTCGCAGACCGTGCTGCGTCAGACCGCCACCGTCCGCTGAGCCTGCGCCATGGGCCGCTCTCGAACGCGTCGCCCTGCGCTCGTACCACCGAGCGGTCTGCCCGAAGAACTCCGCACCACCCTGCGGCCGCTGCTCGGTGAGGCGGTGAACGACCTGGAGGCCGCGCTCGCTGCGGCCTCGCCCACCAGCCTCCGCATCAATCCGGCCAAACCCTTCACACCCACCGGCGGACCGGTGCCCTGGTGCAGCACGGGCCTCTACCTGAACGAACGCCCGGCCTTCACCTTCGACCCCCTGCTGCACGCCGGGTGCTACTACGTGCAGGAGGCCTCCTCCATGCTGCTGGAACCCGCCCTGCGGGCCACGGGACTGCTGGGGCAGGACATCCGTGCGCTGGACCTGAGCGCCGCTCCGGGCGGCAAGAGCACCCACCTGCGCAGCCTGCTCACCCCGGCCTCCCTGCTCGTGGCCAACGAGGTGGACCGCCGCCGTTCCTTGGTGCTCCAGGAGAACCTGTGGAAATGGGGCGGCCCCAACACCGTGGTCATGAACGACACCCCGGAACGTCTGGCGGCCACCGGCATCACCTTCGACCTGGTGGTGCTGGACGCACCCTGCTCCGGCGAAGGCATGTTCCGCAAGGACCCGTTCGCCCGCGCCCAATGGACAACCGGGCTCGTGCGCCAGTGCGCCATCGTGCAGCGCACCATCCTTCCCCATGCCTGGGACCTGCTGGCACCCGGCGGCTTCCTCCTCTACAGCACCTGCACATGGGAGCCGACCGAGAACGAAGAGCAGTTGATCCCGCTGCTGGAACAAGGCGCGGAACCCGTGGACCCCGACTTCGATCCGGCCTGGGGCGTGGAACGCACCCTGGTGGACGGGGTGATCGGCCACCGCTGCTATCCCCACAAGGTGCGTGGCGAAGGCTTCTTCATCGCCGTGCTGCGCAAGCCGGGAGAGCGGACAGGCCATCGCGTGCGAAGCGACGCCACCATGGACCTACCCAGCGGTATCCATGTCGACCGGCCTCAGCAGCTGGTGGTGAAGGAGGATGTGGAGCATGTGGTGGATGCCACCTGGGGACCAGTGGTGGAGCACCTGTGCCGTAGCACGCGGGTGCTCTCCCCCGGCACGCCCCTCTGGCAGGTGAACCGGGACCGAAAGGACCCGCATCCGGCGTTCGCGTTGAGCACCCTGCTCGACCGAACGGCCTTCACCCCCGTGGAACTGGACGAAGCACAGGCCATCGCCTACCTGCGCGGTGAAGCCCTGACCGCCCGCGATGTACGAGGAACTGGTCTGGTGCTGCATCGTGGCCACGCCCTGGGCTGGGTATCGGGCGCTGGCAATCGCTGGAACAACCATTGGCCGGGCCCCTGGCGCATCCGTACGCAACATCCGCAGGCCGTCCGCGTATCTTGGTCCATGACACAGGCCCATCGCTGAGCCCCATGTGGAGCGCCTTTCTGGATTGGTTCGAGGAGCACAAGGTGGCCGTGATCGGCACCCTGACCGTGCATACCGTAGGCCTTTTCGCGCTCACCCTGCTGCACTTGCGCACCACGCCCCAGGAGGACGAGATGAGCGAGATGGAGATGGAGCTGATCTCCGAGGAGGAGGTCCTGCAGATGCAGGAGGCCATCCAGCAGGACGCCCTGGGAATACCGCAGGAGGTGAAGAACCTCACCAGCAACATCACCGCCGAGACGAAGCCCACCTTCTCCCAGGCCAAGCTGGCCGAGCGCGTGGAGAACGACCTCCGCACTTTCGAGCAACAGGAGTTCGAGCGGCTGGCGCAGGAACGACGCGAGCGGGGCGAAGAGGTGGAGATGCCCCAGCTGGACCCCAGCAAGTGGAACAAGGAGCTTTACATGAACAAGGCTGCCGAACCGGTGAAGGTGGAGGGCGCCACCACCGTGTGGCATGACCTGAAGGGCCGGGTCCGGGAGAACGATGTGCCCGGTTACTTGTGCAGGACGCAAGGGCGTGTGGCCGTCAGCATCACGGTGGACCGCAGTGGCCGGGTGCAGAAGGCCGAAGTGGACCCTTCACGCAGCGCCAACGCGGATGAGTGCATGATCGAGCATGCGCTCCGCAGCAGTCAGCGGGCCCGCTTCAATGCGCTTTCATCCGCGCCGGATCCACAAAAAGGCACGGTGTTCTTCGTGTTCATGCCCCAATAGCGCCATAACGGCAGTTCAATCCGGACTTTATCGGCCATATTGTCTGTTTATTGGGGTCGGCAAACCGTTTGAA
>Ga0315900_10002261_pt1 | contig 29806 bp, 26 predicted proteins | sample LakEriMetagenome_FD_203521 | JGI IMG/M metagenome (GOLD analysis project Ga0315900, IMG submission 203521) | Freshwater fungal communities from buoy surface, Lake Erie, Ohio, United States - Buoy 12 MA114 | ecosystem: Environmental > Aquatic > Freshwater > Lake > Lake biofilm | place: USA: Lake...
GGCTTCCGCCAAGCACCATTCCAGCCATAGCCAAGTGCGAACCGGTCGATGAAGTGCTGCGCGTGCGATTTCTCGAACACAACCGTGGCGATGAGCGCGATCTTTTTGCGCGGCGGTGCCGCAGTCACGTTGGCGACGGCCGCCGCCGAGCCGAGGAGGAAGGAACGTCGCGACCAGGGCATGACAGCGGCAGTTGGAGTGTCAGGCGAGCAGTTGATCCACCACCTTCGCGCCCTGGTTGTCGGTGAGCGACGCGGCGAGGCCGTTGCGCTTGTAGGTGAGGCGGGTGTGGTCGAGGCCGAAGACTTTCAGCAGCGTGGCGTGGTAGTCGTAGTGCTTCACTTCGTCGAGGACCGCCTTGTGGCCAAATTCGTCGGTCTCGCCATGCACGTAGCCTTTTTTGAAGCCGCCACCGGCGAGCCACATGCTGAAGCCGTAGGTGTTGTGGTCGCGGCCCCACTTGTCTGGACCGGCGTCGTTTTGCAGCACTGGCAGGCGTCCCATTTCGCCACCCCAGTGCACGACGGTGCTGTCGAGCAGACCGCGTTGTTTGAGATCGAGGATGAGCGCCGCGCTCGGCTGGTCGGTGGCTTCGCAATTCTTCGGCAGCGCACTGACGAGCGAGCCGTGCTGGTCCCAGGACTGGCCGGAATTCAGCACCTGCACGTAGCGCACGCCGCGCTCGACGAGACGACGTGCGATGATGCAGCGCGTGGCGTAGTCCTTGGTGATCGGATTATCGACGCCGTAGAGCTTTTTGACGTGGTCGGGCTCCTTCGAGATGTCGAGAGCCTCCTTGGCGGCCGTCTGCATCTTGGCGGCGAGCTCGTAGCTGGAAATGCGTGCCTGCAGGTCGAGTTCGCCGCGATGTTGAGCGAGGTGGTCTTCGTTGAAGGCCTTCAGCAAGGCGAGCTGCCGCTCCTGCGGCGTGCCAGCGAGCGAGGCGGGCGGATCGAGATTCAAAATGCGCGGCTCGGTCGGGCGCACGAGCGTGCCCTGGTAGAGCGCGGGCAGCCAGCCGTTCGTGTAATGCTCGCCGCTGAAGGTGGGCAGGCCGCTCGGGTGCGAGAGCACCATGTAGGCCGGCAATTCGTCGGTCTCGCTGCCGAGACCGTAGGTGAGCCAGGAGCCGATGGCTGGACGCCCCGCGGTGATGCGTCCGGCGTTCATGGCATAGAGCCCTTGCGCGTGGTTGCTCACACCGGAGGTCATGGAGCGGACCAGCGTGATCTCATCGACGACCTTCGCGAGGTTCGGCAGCAACTCGCTCAGCTCCATGCCGCACTGGCCGTGCTTCGCGAACTTCCACGGCGAGCCGAAGCACTTCGACGAGGCCTGGGCGAGGTTGTCATACTTGATCTCGCCGGGGAATTTCTGCCCGTGATACTTCGTGAGCATCGGCTTCGGGTCAAAGAGATCCATCTGCGACGGCCCGCCCATCATGAAGAGCGAGATCATCGCCTTCGCCCGCGGCTCAAAGTGCGGCTTCTTCGGCGTGAGATCATAGCGGACCTCGCCAAAGCTCTCCGGCTTCACCGGCGCGGCAAGAAGGCCTTCCCTTTCCAATAACGAGGCGAGCGCCAGCGTGCCAAGGCTGTAGCCATTGGCATGAAGGAAATGACGGCGAGAGCAAAGCGAGGTGGATTTCATTCGACGTAAAGGAAGCGGTTCGAGCTGCAAAGGATCTGGCAGAGGCTGGCCATGGCCTCCTGCGGCGGATTTGGCACGACGCCTTTCGGGTGCTGGATGTCGTGGTGATACTGCGTGAGGGCCTTGGTCTGCTCTTCGAGGTAGGCGAGGCACTTCGCGATGTCAGCGTCGGTCGCAGGCTGGCTGTAAAGCAGTTCCCACACGCGGCGCAGTTGCTTCGCACGGTCTTTGGGTGCCTCCTTCTCGACGAGGTCGGCCAGACGGCGCGAGCTATCGAGCACGAAGGTGTCATTCATGAGCAGCAGTGATTGAGGTGCGACGGTGGTTTGGGCACGCAGCTCGCAATTCGGCTGCATGACCGGCGCGTCGAAGGTTTCGAGCACGGTGAGCGGCTTGCTGCGGCGCATCTGCACGTAGATTGAGCGGCGGAAGTCGTCCGCTCCGGCGGGATCGACCTTGTTTAGCGTGATCGTGCTCTTGTCGATGCCGGTGATCACGCGGCCCTGCGGATCACGGCCGATGCCGCTCGGCGGGCCGTAGCTGGCCTGCACCAGCGTGCCGGTGACGCCGAGCATGGAATCGCGCAGCGTTTCGGCATCCAGGCGGCGCATTTTGAAGCGGGCGTAGAAGCGGTTCTCAGGATCGGCGTTCAACGAAGCGCTGTTCACCGAGGATTGCCGGTAGGCGCTGCTTAAAACGATCAAACGATGCAGCGGCTTCAGCTTCCAGCCGCCTTTCACGAACTCGTCGGCGAGGTAGTCGAGCAGTTCGGGATGAGTCGGAAGCTCGCCGAGGCGGCCGAAGTCTCCAGGCGTGTTCACGATGCCGCGGCCCATGTGGTTGAGCCAGAAACGATTCACCAGCACGCGGGCCGTGAGCGGATGCTTCCCACTTGTGAGCCACTGCGCGTAGGCGAGGCGACGGCCGCTCGATCCGCTGCTCATGGCCACCGGTTTGAACGGCTCGATCTGCGGGCTGGCGAGAATGCCCAGCTCTCCTGGCTGCACGGCCTGCTTTGGCTGGTCGTGATCGCCGCGGTTGAAGAACTTCGACACCGGCACCTGCCCCTTCACTTCGGTGAGGGCCATGACAAAGCCTTCCACGGGTTTGGTTTCGCGCAGCTTCTTCGCCTCGGCCATCTTGGCATCCACGAGGTCCTGCTTCTTCTTGTCGTAAAGGTCGAGCGAGTAGGTGGCCAGCGCGGAGGGATACTTCTTGATGAGCGCCTTCTGCTCCGGCGTCTGCTTGGCCACCGGCGTGTCACGGGCGACGCGGAAGGCGGCCTGCTCCTCCTGCGGCACCTTCTTGATCTCCACCTCGAAGATCTCATCGAGGAACTTCTTCGACATCGCACGTGCCTCGACCTCGATCTCCTTCGCCTTCGCCTCGATCTCGGCGGCTTTCGCACGTTCTTCCGGCGAGTAGAGCGAGTAAAGCCTGCTCGCCGGCGCACGCCAGGCCTCCCAGTTGTAGGCCGGGTCGAAGATGGCGCGCAGGCGGTAGTAATCGACCTGCGTGATCGGGTCGTAGCGATGATCGTGGCATTGCGCGCAGGCGACCGTCATGCCCATCAGCGAGGAGCCGAGGATTTTCATTTGCTCGGCGATCACCTGGTTCTTCGCGAGCTTCGCATCGTCCACGGTGTCGCCCGTGCCATCGGGAGCCATGCGCAGAAACGCTGTGGCGATGAGTTGCTCGGTGCGTTTCGGGTCCAGCACGGCCTGCTGGAAGTCGCCGTGCGTGGCGTTGGCGAGTTCGTCGCCCGCGATCTGTTCCTGAATGAACTCGTCCCAGGGCTTGTCCTCATTCATCGCACGAATGACGTAATCGCGGTAACGCCAGGCCTGAGGACGCACGCTGTCGGCCTCCGTGTAGCCGTTGGAGTCGGCGTAACCGACCACGTCCAGCCAATGTCGGGCCCAGCGCTCGCCGTAGTTCTTCGACGCCAGCAGCCGCTCCACGAGCTGCTCGTAGGCGAGCGGCGACTGGTCGTTCACGAACGCCTCCACCTCCTCCGGAGTCGGCAGCAGTCCGGTCAGATCCAGCGTCACGCGACGGATCAGCGTGCGACGATCCGCCTCTGGAGCCAGGGTCAGGCTCTTCTCATTCAGTTTCGCCAGAACGAACGCATCCACTGGCGTGCGCACTTTCTCCCAATCGACCTTCTGAGGCACCGCAGGCCGCTTCACCGGCTGGAAGGCCCAATACTCGCGGTCTTCGTCGGAAATGATCGGTCCCGGTGCCAGTGCGAGCGGTTCGGGCTTCGCCGTTTTCGCCCCCTGCGTGATCCACTTCTCGATGACCGCGATCTCAGCCTCGGCGAGCGGCTTTCCCTTCTCCGGCATCTCCCCGCTGCGGATCAGCTCCACCAGCTTGCTCTTCGCCGGCTGTCCGGGCGTGACGATTTTGTCCATGAAGCGCCGCAAGCGCAGATCGAGCCCGCCCTCGGGCTTTTCCTCCTCGCCATGGCAGTGCGTGCAGTGCGTCTTCAGGATCGGCCGCACGTGCTTTTCAAACGTGAGCACGGACTCCGCACCGCGGGCGGTCACGGCAAGGGTACAAAACAGGGCGGCGGCAGTCGTCGGCTTCATCGGTGGGCCAAACCTACGGTCGGAACCCCTCGCATTTTGCCTGCTATTCCACCGCCACCTTCACCACCACTTTGAGCACCTGCTCCGGCTTGTCCCACTCGATGCACGGCGCATGCGCGTCTTGCGGCCACAGGATCGCGAAGTGACCGTCGCTGACATGCAGTGGCGTGAAATCCGCTGTCAGCTTCCACAGCGCGGCCTCCTTCTCCTCCGAGTAAGCCATCATTTCCTCCTTCATCGACGCCAGCGGTGCCCACAGGATCGTCTCGCGGCCGCTGTGGATGAACTGCACGTCGATGTATTTGCGATGAGCTTCAAACTTGGCCTTCTCGATCGGCTTGGTCTCGTAGGTCTGCACAAGCGCGAAGCAGTGGTCGCCGTCGATGTCATGACGGCCGATTGCCTGCGTGCCGTCAAAGGTGCGCAACCACGCGAAGGTCTTCGCGAAGCGCGAGTTCAGGGATTCATAGCGGGCGGCGTTGTCGAGCGTGTCGAGGATCATGGCGCGCCATTGGTCGGCAGATGCGCGCGGCTTGCAACGAGTTCCGAATCCGAAATCACATTGCCCCGCGCTGCATCCTCGCTCATAACTCGCGGCCAATGACGGGCGCACTTCGCAGACTTTCCCTTGGATTCATCCTCATGGCCGCGGCGGCGGCGGTGCTGCTGCTTTCGGACCTCGGATCGCGTGTCTCGACTGCACCCAAGGCCAACGCCGGCCGCGTGATGCGCGTGGCGATGCTCCAGCATGCGTCGCAGGCGATTCTCGATCAGGGACGCGACGGGATGATCGCCGGATTGAAGGAAAAAGGCTGGGAGCAGGGCAAGAACCTCGAACTCAAGCTCTACAATGCCGAGGGCGACAACGCGGTGTCGCAAACGATCGCGAAGGAGATGGCGGGTGGCGGCTACGATTTGCTCATGACCATCAGCACCGTGTCGCTGCAGGCCGTGGCGAATGCGAACAAGGCGGGCGGCACGAAGCATGTCTTCGCGCTGGTGAGCGATCCGTCCATCGCAGGCGTCGGAGTGAGCAAGGCGAACCCGCTCGATCATCCGGCGCATCTCGCGGGCTTCGGCACGATGCAGCCCATCGCGGAGGCGTTCAAAGTCGCGCGCGAGATGAATCCGGCGCTCGCCAAGGTCGGCGTCGTTTGGAACGCGGCGGAGGCGAACTCGGAGGCGCAGGTAAAGCTGGCGCGCAAGGTGTGCGCGGAGCTAGGCATCGAGCTGATGGAATCGACCGTCGATAACTCCTCTGGCGTCGCCGAGGCTGCGGGCGCGCTCGTGGCACGCGGCGCGGACGCGTTGTGGATGGGCGGCGACGTCACCGTGATGACTGCGGCGGACAGTTTGATCGCCACGGCGAAGAAGGGCCGCATTCCCGTCTTCACCGTGATCCCGCCGAACGTGAAGAAGGGCTCGCTCTTCGACCTCGGTGCCGATTATCCCGAAGTCGGCCGCCTCGCGGGCAATTTGGCAGGCGAGATCCTCAGCGGTCGCAGTCCGGCCACCGTGCCGATCACGAACGTGATGCCGGAGATGCTCGCGCTGAATGAACTGGCGACGCAAGACCTCAAGGCGACATGGAAAATCACCCACGCCATGCGCCAGCGTGCGCAGCTCATCATGGATGCCAAAGGCGCGGAGCAGAAACGCGCCAACGCGAACGCCGCGCCAAACCCAAGCGGCAAAAAGTGGAAGATCGCCATCGTGAACTACATCGAGTCCGGCCCGTCCGACGACACCATGGCCGGCATGAAGGAGGCGTGGAAGCGCAGCAAGCTCGTCGAGGGCAAGGACTACGTGATCAGCTACCGCTGCGTGCAGGCCGACATCGCATCGCTCAATGGCATCTTCGACGCCGTGCTCACCGAATGCGCGGACATCGTCGTGCCCATGTCCACGCCCGCCTTGCAGGCCGCTGTGCAGAAGGTGAAGAAGGTGCCCGTCGTGTTCACGGTCATCGCGAATCCCGTCGTCGCAGGTGCAGGCAAAAGCTTCACCGATCACCTGCCGAACATCACCGGCGTGTCCGTGCTCGCGCCCGTCGATGCGGCGCTCGACATGATCCAGAAGCACTTCCCGCAGTATCGCCGGCTCGGCACGTTGTTCTGCCCCGCCGAGGCGAACTCGGTCGATTTGAAGGAGTCGTTTGAAAAGCTGTGCAAGGAGCGCGGCCTCACGCTGGAATGCGTCGCCGTAAATTCCTCCAGCGACATCGCCGACGCGTCGCTCTCGCTCGTCGCGCGTCCCATCGACGCCGTGGTGCAGATCTCAGACAACATTACCACCGCCGGCTTCAATGCGCTCACCAAGGCCGCGCGGCAAGCACAACGACCGCTCATCAGCCTCAACAGCACCACGCTTCCGCTCGGCGCGCCGATCTCGCTCGGCCGCGACTACCACAACTGCGGCGAAGCCACCACCGAGATGATCGAGCGCGTCATCCGCGGCGAGGACGTCGCCAAAATGCCCTTCATCCTCCCACCGAAGCTCTTCTACAGCGCCAGCCCCGCCAACGCCGCCGCCGTGGGCATGACGCTGCCGGAGGCGCTGCTCAAAGAGGTCAATAAAGTCGCGAACTGACTCATGGAAATCTCCCGCCAATCCTCCGGTGATCTCATCGTCCTGCAGCTTGCGGGGCGGTTGGACGCGAACTGGTGCTCGCATGTCGAAACCGCGCTCTCGAATGCCGTGCGCGAGGGCGAGCATCGACTGCATCTCGACATGAATGCGGTGAGCTACATCAGCTCCGCAGGCATTCGCGTGCTGCTTGCCTGCTACAAGCAACTGCGCGCGATCAACGGCCTCTTCGGCGTCATTCGGCCCTCCGAGGCTGTGCGCTCCGTGCTGGAGCTTTCGGGCCTACAGATGCTCATCGCCTCCGAAACGGTCGCGAGCGCGACGAACGACGACGCAGGCAAAAAACTCGCCTCACCGAGCGCTGCGTATGAACTCTTCACGCTCGGCAGCGGCGGCATGAAAATCGAGCTGGTGGGCGATCCTGCGATGCTGGAGCGCGGAATTGGCACCACACAGCCTGCGGCACGTCGTTTTGACTCCAGCACCGTCGCGCTGGGCATCGGCGCACTCGGCGCGAACTTCGCGGAGAACGCCTCGCGCTGCGGTGAGATGCTCGCGGTGGCCGGTGTGGCCGCGTTTCAGCCCGCCGACGGTGCCAGCCAGCCCGACTTCATGCTCAGCGAAGGCGCGCTCGTGCCGGAAGGCCATCTTGTGCTCGGTTTGAGTGCGCAGGGCATATTTTCATCGCTGCTGCGCTTCGAGGCGAACGACGAGGACCGCCGCATCGGCATCACGGAGCTGATGCAGATGGCCTTGGAGTCCAGCGGTGCGAATGCGGTTGTGGTGGTCGCTGTCACCGAGACCGCAGGTCTCGTGGGCGCGATGCTGCGCCAGTCACCGACGACCAACGCCACCAACGAGCGCTTCGGCTTCCCGCAGATCCGCGACTGGCTCTCCTTCACCAGCGAGCGCTCGTTCCGCGACACCACTTCGCTCATCGTCGGTGTCATCGCGAAGCCTGGCTCGTCGTTCGACGCGCTGCTGCGTCCGCTCGCCAAAGGCAGCGACCTGCTCGGCCACCTGCACGCCGCCGTGTTCCCGTATCGACCGCTGCGCAAAGGCTGCATCGAATTGAAGACCGCCGTGACCAGCTTGTTCGACGGCCAGTCCTTGCAGGACGTGCTGCATCTCATCTGCGACCCACGCGGCTTCAGCGGCGCTGGCGAAAGCGAGCTGTATCGTGGCGCTGTCTGGATCGCGCCGATTCAATAAATGACGAATGAGGAATTCCGAATGACGAATCAATGCCCCAAGCACCCAAGCTCGAATGAACCGCACACAAAGCGGGCGGCATCGTCATTCGGGCCTCGTCATTCATTCGTCATTCCCTCATTCGTCCTTCGTCATTCTCATCCATGACTCTTCTCATCGGCGCATTGATCATCGGCCTCATCCTGTCGCTCCTCGCGCTGGGCGTGCTGGTGTCGTTCCGCATCTTCTCGATGCCGGACATCACCACGGATGGCTCCATCACGCTCGGAGCCTCCATCGCGGCCGTGCTGCTCGTGAAGGAAGTGAATCCCGTGCTCGCCACCGCCGCCGGAGCGCTCGGTGGTGCGCTTGCCGGAGCTGTCACGGGCATCATTCACACGAAATTCAAAATCAACTCGCTGCTCTCCGGCATCCTCGTGATGACCGCGCTCTATTCCGTCAATCTGCACGTCATGGGCCGCAGCAACGTGCCGCTCATGCAGGCCACCACGCTCGCCAGCTTCGGCGAAAAACTCGGCGAAGGGCTCGTGGGCGGCAAAACGATCCACCTCCTCGGCTGGCCCGTCGCTTCGGCCGATGCGGCGGTGCTCGTCCTCGCGCTCGGCTTCACCGCGGCGGCTGGCGCGGCGATGTTCGCCTTCTTCCGCACGCAGCTCGGCACCGCGATGCGTGCCACCGGCGACAATCCGCAGATGATCCGCACGCTCGGCTCCAACGTGGAGCGCAACATCATCCTCGGCCTCGCGCTCTCGAACGGCTTCGTCGCATTGAGCGGTGCGTTGCTCGCGCAGTATCAAGGCTTCGCCGATGCGCAGATGGGCATCGGCATGGTCGTGTGGGGCTTGGCCAGCGTCATCATCGGTGAGGCGCTCACCGGCACGCGCAGCCTCGGCCTCACCATCGTCGGCACCATCATGGGCTCCGTGTTGTTCCGCCTGCTCGTCGCCATCGCCCTGCGCTGGGGTTTGAATCCGAACGACCTCAAGCTCATCACCGCGCTCTTCGTCTTCGCCGCGCTCGTGCTGCCCGGCTTCATCGAGAAACTCAAGCGCCGCGCTTCAACCGCCACCTGATCCGCCATGCTTACGATTCGCGGCATCCGCAAAACCTTCAATCCCGGCACGGTCAACGAAGTTCGTGCTCTTCAGGGCGTCGATCTCACCATCGAGCCTGGCTCGTTCGTCATCGTGCTCGGCATGAATGGCTCCGGCAAATCCACGCTGCTCAATGCCGTCGCCGGCTCGTTCTTTGTCGATGAAGGCACGCTCACGCTCGCCGGACACGACGTGACGAAGTGGCCGGAGCACAAGCGCGCGAAGCTGATCGGCCGCGTGTTCCAAAATCCCTTCAGCGGCACCGCGCCGACGATGTCCATCGCGGAAAACTTCGCGCTCGCCAGCAAGCGTGGGCACGCACGCGGCCTCGGCTGGGCTCTGGCACCGAACTTGATGAAATCCCTGCGCGACCGCGTCGCCACGCTGAAGATGGGACTCGAAGACCGCCTCGACAACGCCATCGGCTCGCTCTCCGGAGGCCAGCGCCAGGCGCTTACGCTGCTGATGGCCACCTGGCTCAAGCCCGAGCTGCTCCTGCTCGACGAGCACACCGCCGCCCTCGATCCGAAGAGCGCCGATCAGGTCATCCAGCTCAGCGACGAGGTCATCCAGCGCGACAAACTGACCACGCTCATGGTCACGCACTCGATGCAGCAGGCCGTGAGCCTCGGCGACCGCATCATCATGATGAACCGCGGCCGTGTGCTGCACGACATCCGTGGCGCGGAAAAGAAACGCCTGCGCCCGGAGGACCTCATCGACCGATTCGACGAAGTGCGCCGCCGCGAACTGCTCGACGAAAGCGCCGCCGCGATGCTCCACGAGCTCTACATCTGACCCACCGTGAGCACGAACGCCCAAACCCTCACCCTGCGCAGCGATCTCGCCGAGCTGTCGCGGGTGAAGGCCCTTGTGGACGCGATTTGTGATCAAACACACGCCTCTGCAGCCGATGCGTCCGCCCTGCATCTCGCAGTGGAGGAAATCGTCACCAACGTCATCACCTACGGCTATCCCGACGGCCCTTATCACAACTTCACTCTCTTGCTTGAGTCCAACGATGCCGGTCGCATTCGCGCCGTCGTCACCGATAACGCTCCAGCCTTCAATCCACTCGCACGACCCGATGTGAACACCACGCTGCCGCTCGAAGAACGCCCCGTCGGCGGCCTCGGCGTGCATCTCGTGCGCCAGCTCATGGACGTATGCCTCTACGAGCATCGCGATGGCCACAACGTCTTCACGATGGAGCGGCAGCTCAACCGGGCCAGCGACTCCACGGCGCGCTTCGCCGCCACCAAGCTCGAATCCTCCGCCACACTCGCGCTTAGTGGCCGGCTCGATGGCTTGTCGAGTCCCGAACTCGAACAGCAGGTTGTTGCCCTGCTTGCGTCGGACATCCGCGCACTCGTCTTCGATCTCGCCGCGCTCGACTACGTCAGCAGCGCCGGATTGCGCGTGTTCATCCTCGCCGCGAAGAAGATGAAGGCCGCTGGTGGTGTGGCCACGTTCGTCTCGCCCACAAGCGCCGTGCGAAACATCTTCGAGATCACCGGCCTGCTCACCGCATTGGACGTAATGCCACGAGCGTGAGGTCATCCGCCTGCGGCGCGTCACCTTGATGCGCGAGCACCGCCGCCACGATGCGTTTTACCGCATCCTCGCTATGGTTGAGCGCCGAGCCCTGCAAGCAGCGCTGAATACCTTCGCTGCCAAACAGAGCCGACTGAGCATTCATCGACTCCGAAACGCCATCCGAGTACACGATCAAGGTTTCGTTCTGCGCGAGCACGCGACGCTGGGTCTCAAAAACCGTCTCCTCAAACACGCCGAGCGGTGCCGCACGCGGCCCTTCGAGCCATACGAGGTCGCCATTCGCTGAAACAATGGCCGGCAGAGGATGACCGGCGTTGGCCCAGGTCAATTCACCGCTCGCCGGATCAAACATTACCGCACAAGCCGTCACGAACTGCATCGTCTCGTTGCGCTCGCAGAGCAGCCGGTTCACCTGCGCCAGCAGCGTGCCCGGATCACCGATGTTCCTGACGAGTGTGCGCACGGCCATCGCTGCGAGAGCCATGAAGACTGCGGCGGACACGCCTTTGCCGGAAACATCGCCCACCAGCGCGAAGAAACGGCCATCGGGCAGGAAGAAGCCGTCGTAGAGATCACCGCCCGCCTCTTTTGCCGGATCGATGTGCGCCGCGAAATCAACGCGCTGACGTTCCGCTGCACTCGGCGGCGGTGGCAGCAGGCTGAGCTGGATTTGGCCCGCGATGCGCAGCTCGCTCTCGATCGCCTCACGTGCCGCGGTTTCCTGCCGCAACGCCGCGATGTGTTCCTGCAGCCGAGCTACGAGGAATTCCATCGCTTGCGCCACCGCGCCGACCTCGTCGTGACGTTCCGCCGCTTCCGTCACCCCAGGACGATCCCAGCCTTGCTCGGAGAAATCACTCGTCGCGAGTCCTCGCAAGGCATGCGCAAGCCGCGCCAGCGGTTCCTTGAGCTCCTGATTGCTGAACGACAAGCGTTCGGCCATCAGCGACGCCACATGACGATGAAAGGACAGCGCCAGCGCCGGATGCTTGCCCTCCAGCCGCGCCAGATTCGCCGAGGTCAACCGCCATAACACGGCAGAACCAACCGCCTCGACTGTCGCCGTGCGCACGCGTTGCCGATAGAATGCAATTTCGCCCAGACACTGCCCCGCGCCAAACTTCCGCACGTGCGAACGGCTCACACCATCGACTTCGAGCACCACGGCCACCTCACCTGACTCGATGAAAAACATGGAATCCGCGGGCTCGTCCTGGTGAAAGAGCGTTTCGCCATCGTTTAGCGCAATTTCCTCCAGATGCGCGCGCCACACGCCCCGAGTCGCGTCATCCGGGGCGAAGGCGGCCAGCGAGTTCAGCGATTCAGATGACGTCGAGGTTTCCACGGCGCTGCCTTTCCACAGGCGCCCCTTTATGGCAACGCCTCATGCGCTCATGACACCAGATTCCGGATCACCTGCGCGTGCACATCGGTGGGGCACCCGATGCTGTTGTGGCGGTCGATGGTCAGACGGCGCATTCCCAACCAACGACGCATCAGGGCTCTTTCTGCAATCGTCAGCGCACCCAGCGCGAGCCGCTGGACAGGCCCACATGCCAGTCGCGCAGGTGCATGTCGGAGTAGTCGGTCTTGCCGACGGCGCCGACCATTTTGGCGCCGGTGGCGCGTTTCCAGACCTTGCTGAAGCTCTCCGCCGTGTGGCAGCCCCAGCTCTGGCAGTAGGCGCTGTTCAGGATCGCGCTGCCGCTGATCCTGCGCAGATCGTTCTGGTGCAGCCAGGCGGTGGAGGTGGCGTAGGTGTCCGAGCTGTAGTCGAACATGAAGCTGTATTTGTTCGAATGGCCGAAGTACTCGAAGCCTGAGACCTTCATGCTACCGCGTTTGGGGCCGTGGTTGATGTAGCGGATCAATTCCTCGGTGCTGCGGAACCACACGAGATTGATGAATGGATAGGCCTTCGGCACGGACTCGATGTTCTGCATGAGCGGCTGGCGCTCCTCGGCCGCGCGGCGCACATAGCCGTCTCGATACACAAGCCAGGTGATGTGCGTGCCCTTCGGGGCAGAGGCGTTGATCTCCTGCATGCGCACGCGGGCGGTGCGGATGAAGTTGCCCCACCAGCGGTCGTGCTGCTCGCCCGGCTTGCGCAGATCTTCGAAACGTCTCACCGCAGGCCCGCCGCTGACGACGAGGTATTCGGTGTCGGCGGCGGCTTTGGTTGCGAGGCCGCAGGTGAGCAGAAGAAACGCGGAAAAAATCGGACGGGTCATGACAGCGTGAAGAATGCCAGTGATCACTTCAATTCAACCAGCTTCATGTCCTTGAACTGGACGGTCATCGGACCGCCGACATGGATTTGCAGCGCTAACAGGCCTTCCTTGGCTCCGACGGCGGATTCGTCGGTCACATCGACGGTTTGCACGCCATTGATGAAGTGCTGAAGGTGGCCGCCCTTGGCGACGATTTTGTACTCGTTCCAGTCCTCGTTCTTGATGACGGCCTGGATGGCGTCCGACTCGCCCACGCTGCCGGTGACCTCGATGTTCGCGCCTTTTTTCACGTTGCCCTTCTTGTCGGTCGTTTCCTTGTCGCCTTCCTTGATCACGACCTTCTGGCCGCGCAGGGCTAGGATGCCGCGGCCACGCTCCTCATAGAGGATGCCGCTGTAGGTCTTGCCCGCCTCGAAGTCGGCCTGGTAACCGCTGATGATCGGCCCCTGCGCGCCTTTTTCGAGCTCCTTGCTGCGATATTGGATGCCGGAGTTGCCTCCGATCATCTTGTACTTCAGCGTCAGCTCAAAATCCTTCACGAGGCCTCCGCGCCAGACGAGGAAAGTGTTGTGCTTGAGGATGGATTTGGCCGGATTTGCCGGATCGGCGGCCGTTTTTCCGGTGATCGCGCCGTCCTGCACGCTCCACAGCTCCATGTTGCCGTCCCAGCCGGCGAGGTCCTTGCCGTTGAAGAGTTCTTTTTCTTCAGCGCCAGCAAAAGAGACGGCGGTGAACAAGGCGGCGAGTGTGAGATGCAGTTTCATGGTTGGAGTGGGTGGGTCGGGCGAGGTGTAACGCGAAGGCGTGGAAATGTCTATCGCTTTGCGGCCACGTCGAAACGCGCTTGCGGTTCAGACTGCCGGTGTTAGTCCCCGCAGATGAAGCCGCCGCGATTTCTCGTCCTTCCACTGTTCTGGCGCATGCTTGTCGTCGTCTGGGCGGCCGCTCTCTGGTGGCTGTCCTCGCAGAGCAAGCTGCCCTCGCCCGCGAAATTCGAGGGCATCGACAAGATCCAGCACGCCATTTACTTCGCCGCCGGCGGCCTGTGCTTTCTTCTCGGACTGCGCTTGGCAGGTTTGGCCCGCCAAACCATCCCCGCCATCGTCTTGACCGTGCTTTTCTGCTCAGTCATCGGCCTTATCGATGAATGGCATCAAACCTTCACTCCCGGCCGCAGCGGCGGCGATGTGTGGGACTGGACGGCGGATACCTTCGGCGGCTTCCTTGGCGCCCTGATCGCGCTTGGAGCCGGAAAATGGCTCACTTCAGCGGGAACCACCACAGCAGCAGGGCGGTGAGGAAGACGTTGGCGAGGGCGAGCTCGAAGAACACCTTCCAGCCGAGCGCCATGAGCTGGTCGAAGCGGAAACGCGGCAGCGTCCAGCGGATGACAATGAAGAAGACGATGAAACAGAACACCTTTGCGAAGAACGTGCCGATGTGCAGCAGCGAGGTGTAGAGCGGCGTGTCGCCGGGGATGTAATGCAGGTGCAGGCCGGTGAGCTTTGAGAGTACGGGGCCGAAGGGAATGCTCCATCCGCCAAGGAAGAGCGTCACGGCAAGGCCGGAACCGATGATCATGGCGGCGTATTCGCCCAGGAAGAACAGTGCGAACTTCATCGAGCTGTACTCCGTGTGATATCCGGCGACGAGTTCGGTTTCGCACTCGGCGAGGTCGAAGGGCAGGCGGTTTGTCTCCGCGAACATGGAGACCGTGAAAATGCAGAACGAGATGAAAACCGGGATCAGCAGCACCCAGCGGGCCGGGCTCAATCCTTCGCCCCACATGGGCAGCAGCAGCCAGCCGTTGGCGTCCTGGAAGGAGGACATCTTCGTGAGGTTCAGCTCGCCGAAGATCATCAGAACTGGAATGATCGAGAGGCCGAGCGAGATTTCATAGGAGATCATCTGCGCGCTCGAGCGCACGCCGCCGAGGAACGGGTATTTGGAGTTCGAGGCCCATCCGGCGAGCACGATGCCGTAAACGCCGAGCGAGGCGATGGCGAATGTGAAGAGCGGCCCGACGCTGAGGTCGGCGATCACCAGCTTGATCGGCTCCGTCACGCCGATGAAGGAAAGGTCCAGCTCGCTGCCGAAGGGGATCACGCAGCAGGTGAGCAATGCGGGCACCATCGTGAGGCAGGGCGCGAGCCAGTAGTAGAACTTGCGCACATGCGCGGGCACAAAGTCCTCTTTCAAGATGAATTTCAGTCCGTCCGCCGCCGCCTGGGCGAGACCGCCGATGCCGAAGGGCTGCCAGTCCTTCTTGAAACCAAACAGCGTGAGCGGCAAGCCGACGCGGTTCGGACCCACGCGGTCCTGGATCACCGCCGAGATGCGGCGCTCGAAGTAAACGGAAATCGAGACCAGCGGCAGGATGACGAGAAAGGTCAGAAACACGATCTTTCCCACCGAGGCGGCGAGCGCAATGAGATCGAAATTGGCGAGCAGGGGCGTGAACATCAGCATGGCGATTATCCGGCCCTCAAGAGGGGCGGCAACCCGATTTTGTGAAAAGTTTCACAAAGTCCCGCATCCTGCTCAGGACGGTGGATTGGGGGCGGGGTTTTGGACCGCCTTTTGCGCTTCTTCTTCCGACAGCGGCGCGATCTTGTCCGCGATGCGGAAGATGGCCAGGGTCAGCTCCACCGTCACTCGGGCGAAGATCAAATAGAGAAGGAAGGCCACCGGTGCCGTCACCATCGTGAACAAGCCGGAAAGGGTGCCCGACTTGAAGCCGCTGAACATCCAGGAACCCGCGTAAAACACCGCCGCCAGCAGGCTGAGCACGTAAAGCATGCGCACGAGGCGGGGCGTGACGAAGCGCTTGAAAGACAGGTCCAGAACGAGGTCAAGCACAGCTCGTATTTGCTGCCACAGGCTGGAGAGAACTGAGGAGGGGGAGGATTCGGCGCTCATGAGAGCAGAGTATGCCCGCCCGGGATGGCCGCAACATGCCAGAATCGAGGCTGGAATAGTGGTTGCGCCTTTCAGCAACCACAGCCAGAATCCGCGCCTCTTTTTCCGCCCCTGTGTCGGGGGTGGACAGTAAAGAAGCTCATCGACAAACCAACCCCGCCAAAGCCATGCCTGCGAAATCCAAAAAGCCCGCAGCTAAAAAGTCTGCCGCCAAGCCCGCCAAAAAAGCCCCTGCGAAAGCGGTGAAGTCGAAGAGCAAGCCCATTTCTAAAAAGCCTGCCCCCAAAAAAGCGGCTCCGAAGAAACCCTCCCCCAAACCTGTGAAGAAAGCCGCTCCCAAGAAAGCTCCCGTCGTCAAAAAAGCCCCAGCCAAAAAACCAGCCGCTGCTGCCAAGAAACCAGCCGCGAAGCCTGCCGCCCCTGCCAAGAAAGCGACTCCGGCCAAACCAGTCGTCAAAGCTGCCGCCAAGCCCGTAGCACCTCCGGCCCCCGCCAAACCTGCGGCTCCAGCCAAAGGCAAATCTGCTCCTGCTCCGCTGGTCCCCAAAGGCCGCACGACCACTTCAAATACCGGCACGCCCCGTGCTCGTTCCAAAAATGAGGACGAAGGCATCACGATCGAGATCGCCAAGGGCCCGGTGAAGATGACCCCCTTCCTCAAGAAGCAGAAACAGCGTCTCATCGAGCTTCGCGACGCCTATTTGAACTCCATCGAAGGCGTCGCCAACGAGACCATCCGCAGTGAAAATGGCACCGCCGCCGCCTTCGGCATGCATCAGGCTGACGCCGGCAGCGACGCCTACGACCGCGATTTCGCCCTCAGCCTCCTGGGCAAGGAGCAGGACGCTCTTTATGAGATCAACGAGGCCCTCAAGCGCATCGAAACCGGCACTTACGGCCTCTGCGAGGGCACCGGCGTGAAAATCCCCGAGGAACGCCTCGAGGCCATGCCGTTTGCCCGCTATTCGGTCGCCTACCAGGAAAAAATCGAGCGCAGCCAGATGTCCGGCCGCTGGAGCCGCCCCGTCCACTCCCTCTTCGGTCTTGATAACGCCGACGACGCCGCCGACGACGAGAAGGACGAAGACGAGGCTCCCGCCTCCAATAACAACAACTCCGGCGAATCGCTTGACTTCTCCAAGGAGTGACCTAGCCTCCGCGCCCCAAATTTATGCCGCGAGAAATCATCATCCTTGAATGCACCGAAGCGAAGGCCGCAGGAATGCCGACTTCCCGCTACGTGACCACGCGCAACAAGAAGAGCGTTCGCACCCCGAACCGTCTCGAGAAGGTGAAGTTCAACCACTTCATGAAGAAGCGCACCCTCCACCGCGAAATCCGCTAACCCCAGACAAAGACCGTTATGCAGCCGAAGACCAAAGAACGCATGTCCAACTTCCGTCGCGCGAATCGCAAGATGCCGCGCCGCCGCGTGGACATCCCGGTGGAAAAGATCGACTACACCAACCCGGAGCTGCTCGCCCGCTTCACCACCGAATCCGGCAAGCTCATCCCCCGCCGCGTCACCGGTCTGCCCGCCTGGCTGCACCGCAAGGTCGTGCGTGAGGTGAAGCGCGCCCGTGCCGTCAATCTGCTGCCCTGATCCGGCCCGGCATTGAATCCTGACCCGGTCCCACTGTTGCAACCTGCGGCAGTGGGATTTTTGTCTCTCTGAAATCCCCCATGTCCGCTCTCACAGACACGCAAAGCGAACGCGATGACCGCTGCCTGCCCATCGACCGCGTTGGCGTCCGCAGCCTGCGCTTCCCTTTGGGTATCCGTGATCGCGCCGCCCCCTTGCAGCACACCGTCGCAACGGTTTCTCTCGCCGTCGATCTGCCGCATCAGTTCAAAGGCACTCACATGAGCCGCTTCGTCGAGGTGCTGCATGCCCACGGTGCCGAGCTTACCGTCTCAAACATCGTCGCCATGCCGCGGGAGTTGATGAAAAAGCTCCACGCCGACAAGGCGCACGTCGAGATGCGCTTCCCCTACTTCCGTGCGAAAAAGGCGCCCGTCTCCGGCGCCGAGGGCCTGCTTGACTACGGAGTTGTCTTTGAAGTGAATGCCGACAAGGAAAAGACCGACTTCGTCCTCACCGTCGAAGTGCCCGTCACCACGCTCTGCCCGTGCTCGAAGGCCATCAGCGCCCGTGGCGCGCACAACCAGCGCGGCAACGTCACGCTCTCCATCCGCTTCTCCGAGCCGGTCTGGATCGAGGATCTCATCGAACTCGTCGAGTCCAGCGCCAGCAGCGAGCTGTTTAGCATTTTGAAGCGTCCCGACGAAAAGCACGTCACCGAGGCGGCCTACGACAATCCTGTGTTCGTCGAAGACCTCGTGCGCAACGTGGCCGTGAAGGCCAAGGCCCACAAAAAAATCACCTGGTTCCGCGTCGAGGCCGAAAACTACGAATCCATCCACAATCACAATGCCTGGGCGGTGATTGAAAGCCACACCCACCCCGCATGAGCTACGTCACCGCCGTTCTTCGCACCGATGAGCCACCGCTGATGCATCAGGCGGTCGAGGAAGCCGTGCGTTTGCTGCGTGAAGGTGAAGTTGTTGCCCTGCCGACCGAAACCGTCTATGGCCTCGCCGCCAACGCGCTCGATCCGGCCGCGGTCACGAAAATCTTCGAGGCGAAGGAGCGTCCGACGTTTGATCCGCTCATCGTGCATCTGCCCCGCAAAGAGCAGCTCGATCTCGTCGCCGAGGTGCCGCAGGAAATCGCGCAAACGGTCAAGCAGCTCACCGAACGCTTCTGGCCGGGCCCGCTGACAATCCTGCTGCCGAAGAAATCCGTCGTCCCCGACATCGTCACCGCCGGATTGCCCACGGTGGCCGTGCGGGTCAGCTCCAATGCCATTTTCAAACGCGTCATCAGCGCGCTCGACAAGCCGCTCGCCGCGCCGAGTGCGAATCGCTTCGGCTCCATCAGCCCGACTTCGGCCGGCGCGGTGCTTTCGGAGCTCGATGGTCGCATTCATCTCATCGTCGATGCCGGCGCCTGCCTGTTCGGCCTCGAATCGACCATCATCCGCATCGAACCCGGCACGCCGAAGCCGCTTATCACGATTGTGCGTCCCGGACCTCTCACACCGGATGATTTGAAGCCCTATGGCAAAGTCAAATTCGCCATCCGTAGCGTGATCGACGGCCCGGCGGACTCTCCCGGTCAGCTAGCATCCCACTACGCGCCACGCACCCCGCTGCGTCTGCTTTCCCGCCCCTCCGATTTCATCCCCGAGCATGGCAAACGCTACGCTCTGCTCAGCTATCGTGGCGAGGAGAAGGACGGCTACCTCAATCTCACCGACTGGGAGGAGGTCATGATGCTCAGCCCCGGCAATGGCAAGCTCCCGGAGGCCGCCGTGCGCTTTTTTCACGTCCTCCGCCGCCTCGACGAGCTCGGCGTGGACGAAATCATTGCGGAACCGTTGCATGAACACGGCATGGGAATCGCCATGATGGACAAACTGCGGCGCGCCAGCGTCCGCTACGCATCATGAGCGACGAAAAAAAAGACTCCTCCTCGCAAGCCCGGTCCACCGGGATCGTCTCCATCGCCATTCTTTGCAGCCGTGTGCTTGGTCTCGTGCGAGACCAGTTGTTGAACGGTTTCTTTGGCTCGGCGTTCACGGGTGTCTTCACCGCCGCGTTCCGCACGCCGAACATGCTTCGCGATCTCTTCGCCGAAGGAGCCCTTTCGACCGCCTTCGTCACCACCTTCTCCAAGAAGATGAAAACGGAGGGCGACGATGCCGCGTGGGCGCTCGGTCGCAAGATGATCTCGCTCTCGATCTGGTTCATGAGTCTGGTCGCTCTTGCCGGAGTGCTGCTGGCCCCCTGGATTTTCCGTTTGCTCACCCCCGGCTTGGATGAGCCGGCCAAGGTGCTCGGCACTTGGCTCGCTCAGATCATGTATCCCTTCATCGCGCTCGTTTCCGTCACGGCGCTGGTGATGGGCATGCTGAACTCAAAGAAGGTCTTCTTCATTCCGGCTGTCGCCTCCGCGTTCTTCAACCTTGGCTGCATCGTTGGCGGCGTGGTGCTCGCGTGGATCATCGACCCCGGCTTTCGACATGGCAATGTGAGCGAGAAAGGGCTTACTGGATTCGCCATCGGCACCCTGATCGGCGGCGTACTCCAACTCGCCGTGCAGTTGCCTTCGCTGCGTCGCGTCGGCTTCCGTTTCCGCTTCGATTTCGGCTGCAAAGATCCCGCTGTGAAGGAAGTCCTGCACCTGATGTGGCCCTCGATGCTCGCCGCCAGCGGCACGCAGGTCACGGTCCTGCTGAATTCCATTTTCGCCTCCTACACCGCGGGCAAGGAATCGTCCCTCGCCTGGCTGGCGAACGCCCAGCGGCTCCAGCAGCTTCCGCTCGGTCTTTTTGGTGTCGCCGTCGCCACCGTCACGCTGCCCATGCTTTCGCGTCTGGCCACGGAAGGCATCACACCGGCGTTTCGCGGCGCTTTGGCGAAAGGGCTGCGCCTTGTGCTCTTTCTGACACTGCCCTGCGCGGTCGGCCTCTCATTGCTCGCTCATGAGATCATCTCCGTCATCTTCGAGCACGGCAAGTTCACCGCCCATGACGTGGCAAACACAGCCGCGCCGCTCCAGGCGTATGCCTTTGGTCTCATCTTCTACTCCGCCATCAAAGTTCTCCAGCCCGCGTTCTACACGATCAACCGCCGCTTCATTCCCATGCTCATCAGCATCGGCATCATTGTGCTGAACCTCGTCTTGAACTCGACGACGGTTTTTCTGCTCAAATGGGACCACACCGCGCTCGCGTGGGCCACCGCGCTTGGCTTGCTGCTGAATTTCCTCACGCTCTACCTCTGCATGCGGAAATTCGCCGCCGGTCTCGAAACGGGCTCGCTCATGCGGTCATTGCTGCGGCTCGGCATTGCCATCGCCGTCATGTCCGCCGTCTGTCTGGCTGCCAAATTCACGATCATGGCCGATTGGAGCCATCTGCACTTCATTCCGCGCTGCGCATCGCTCGGTGTGACGATCAGCGTCGCCGCCGCTGCCTACTTTGCCGTCACGAAGATGCTCAAAGTCGAAGAATCCGGCGAGTTTCTGTCGTTGTTGGGCCGTCGCTTCGGCAAACGCTAGCCTCTCATGAACCTCCAGCGCTTCTGGCTTCAGATCGCCGCCTTTCTCATCCTCGTCTGGGGCGCCGCGGCCGTCGTCATGTGGATGACGGAGGATTCGGTCTTCACGCCGGAAAAGACACTCGCGCTGATGGCATCCGCGCCTTGGTTCGAGGATGACGACCTCGGCCACGAGCAGCGCCAGCAGCATCTCGACAAGGTCATCACGAACGTCGTCAAGCTCGACTACTCCCAGCGCAATACCATGCGCGAGGACGGCCAGGAAACCGTGGACCGCTTCATGAAGTCCCTCTCCGACGAGGAGAAGGGTGAGTACATCAGCCGCGTCGTCGAGGAGCATTTCAACGGCGCCATGCGCGGCATCGAGAAACTGCCCGCCGAGGACCGTCGCCGCATCATCGGCGGCATTTACCGCGACATGAAGAAGCGGGCCGCCGACAAACCGGAGATGCAGTTGATGCTCGGCGAGGATCCGGCCGCATTTGAGCGAAATTTCACCAAGGACATGGGCTTCTTCTTCAAGAACGCCCCGCTCAGCGCCAAACTGGAGATGGCTCCGATGTTTGAGGCCATGCATGCCCGGATGCAGGGCCTGCGCATGCGGTAACTATTTCCTCCAGCCCATCGGCTGCGTCCACGCCATCTCGGTCTGTCCTTCGAACGAGGGCTTGTCATACGGCTTCGACGAGGTGATCACGGCGCGGAAATACATCTCCTGGCCGGAGGGCTTCCAGGTGACTTCCGTGCCTTCGATCGTGGCGAGCGTCTTGCCCACGTCGTCGGAGTAAAGCAGGCGCGCAGGATGCAGATCGCCCTTCACGGCCGGGGCCGGGCGTGTCGTGGCATCGTAGCCGCGAAGCGTGCCGCGAATCTGCGTCGAGTAGGTCACGCCGGGCTCGGCGTGGATGCGGATGCGCAGCGTGCCATCTTTGAAGTGGCTGATGTCATCCAAAGTGACGCCGGAAGAGGCATAGAAATCGCCCGCCTGCATCGCCTTCACGATCTCGTCCGTATTGAGCTTCGATGCGCGCACCATCACCCAGCCGCGACCGGGTCCGTTGTCCTCACCGTGGTAGCGGTGGGAGTCATCCGTGCCCACGCCATAGAGCGGCTGTGCCTTGAACTCGGTGATGCGCAGCGTGTTGGCGATGTCCCAGATCTTTTCGTGCCCTGGGCGTGACTCATCGCCCTGCCAGTTGATGCCGGGGTGGCCGTTGTAGATCTCCCAGAAGTTTTCCTCCAGCACAGAGGCCAGATCCTCGGCGGACAGCGCCCAGCGGAAGTTCGGATGATTGATGTGCGTGAGCATCGGCACGCCGAGGCGCTTCGACTGCTCGTTCACGAGGCGCAGGTTCGCCCGCATCACCTCCGGGATGCTGCCCAGGTCCTTCACCGGCTTGATCTCCTCCTTCAGGTTCACCGCGTTCATGTGAATCGGCACGCTGCCGAGGCCCGCGCTGATCTCCTCGGCTTGGACGATGAGAAACTTGCCCGGCTCCTCGAATTTTGGCCGGTACTCCTCCAGCTTCTTCAGGCGCACCTCGGTCACGCCGTCCTTCTCCCGCGTCGTCACCCACTCGTCGCCAAAACGGGCGCGATACTTCTCCATCGTCGTCTTGCCCAGTGATTTGCGCCGTTTTTCGATCGCCGGGACGCTCATCCACACCTCTTTTGCTTGAAGCACGTTGTGATCAGAAATGGCCAGGAAGTCGTAGCCATGCTGCTTGTACCAGTCCGTGATCATCTCCGGGAAATCATTCCCGTCGCTCCACAACGAATGCGTGTGCGTGTTGCCCTTGAACCATTTCAGTTCTTGAGCGTGTGCGGTGGAGATCAGTCCTAGGACGAAAGAAGCAAGGATGGCTGGGCGCATGGAACGGGAACGTGGGCAAGGAGCCGGACTTGCCAGGCGCGGTCAAAAAGAACGGCGCTTGGCAAGTGCTGCTCCGTGAGCATGTGACCATCACTGCTCCACCTTGAACACGTGCATCGAGACACCGCTAGGATTGAGGCCGACGTAGTTGTCCGCGCCGCGCCACTCGTAGGTTTGGTTGTGGATGAGGTCGGTGACCTTGTAGGGGCGGCTGCCGTCGAGGCCGAGGGCGGCGAGATCGAGGTGGACCATGCCGGCGGCAGGGTGATGCGGATCGTGGCTGATCGTGCAGAGGATGCGGTTGCTGAAGTCCGCTGTGGCCTTGCTGTAGCAGAGGATCTGCGGGTGGTCGGAGCCGTGGAAGCGCAGGTTGTCGTAGAGATGCAGCGCGGGGTTGTCGCGGCGGATTTGGTTCAGGATGCGGATGAACGCGGTGATGTTGTTGGACGGCTGGTTGTAGTCGCGCTGCTTGATTTGGTACTTCTCGCTGTTGTCGTACTCTTCCTTGCCGGGATACGGATCGTTTTCACACAGCTCGTAGCCGGAATACAGGCCCCAGGTCGAGGAAAGCGTGGCCGCGAGAGCCGCACGGATGCGGAACATCTGCGGGCCGGCGTTTTGCAGGTGGCCGGGCAGGATGTCGGGCGTGTTCGGCCAGAAATTGCCGCGATAATACCAGCGCATCTCGCCCTGCGTGAGTTCCTTCGCGTATTCGGTGAGCGCGTGCTTGTCCTCGCGCCAGGTGAAGTAGGTGTAGCTCTGCGTGAAGCCGACTTTGCCGAGCACCTGCATCATTTTCGGCTTCGTGAAGGCCTCGGCGAGGAAGAGCACGTCGGGGTCCTTGCGCTGGATGGTGCTGATGAGTTCCTCCCAGAACGCCACGGGCTTGGTGTGCGGATTATCGACGCGGAAAATCTTCACGCCGCGATCCACCCAGAACTGCACCACGTCGATGAGCTCGTTCCACAGGTTGCGCCAGTCGTCGCAGTGGAAATTGATCGGGAAGATGTCCTGGTACTTCTTCGGCGGGTTCTCCGCATAGCGGATGCTGCCGTCGGGACGCTGGTAGAACCATTCGGGATGCTCCTTCACATACGGATGATCCGGCGAGCAGTTGATGGCGAAGTCGAGCGCGATCTCGAGGCCGCGTTTCTTCGCCTCCTTCACCAGCCAGACGAAGTCTTTCTCCGTGCCGAGCGCCGGCTCGATGGCACGATGTCCACCCGCAGGTCCGCCAATGGCCCACGGACTGCCGACATCGCCGGGCTGTGCGGTGAGCGTGTTGTTCTTTCCTTTGCGGGCAGTGATGCCGATCGGATGGATCGGCGGGAAGTAGATGACGTCGAAGCCCATGCTCGCCGCGTGATCGAGGCGGCCCAGGCAGTCGCGGAAAGTGGAATGCTTGTCTGCGCGACCTTCCGCATTGCGCGGGAAAAACTCATACCAGGCGGAGAATCGGGCACGCTCACGCTCCACGATGACCTGCAGCGGCGTGGACACGGTGGACAGCGAGCGGTCAGGATACTGATCCATCAGACTCTGCAGCTCCTCGGATTGCAGCACATCCATGATGTCCTGCACCTTCACCGTCGTGAGCAGATCCGCGAAGTCCTCCAATTGCGTCGCCACCTCGGGCACGCCTGCTTTTCGGGCACGTTTGCCAGCATCACGCAGCAGGCGTGCGCCTTCCTGCGCCTCGATGGGCACATCGGGATCTTTGGCCTGCACACGCACGGCGAAGGTCTTTTTCCACGAGCGGAAGGTGTCGCCCCAGGCCTCGACGAGATACTCCCAGCGTCCCGCCTTGGGAAAACGGCACTGCCCGCTCCAGCGGTCGTTGTCCACGGGCTTCATCGCTGCTTCGAACCAACGACGGGCTCCCGCCTGCCGCCAGCGCAGCACGGCGCTCATCACATCGTGGCCGTCCTTGAAAATGTCACACCAGACGTCCAGCGGCTCATCAATGATGCGTTTGACCGGATGGCGGCCTCCTTCAATGCAGGGGTAGAAGTTTTCGATGACGACGGTGGGAGCGTGGGACATGGCAAAAAGAGTTTCTGGGGGGACGGAGCAGCATTGCGTCCAGAAACCTCTTCAACAACTGCAAAACCGTGCCAAAGCCACGCTTGGCCGGGTGCCTCAGGCCAGAATGTCCGTCACCACCTTGCCAAACACGTCGGTGAGCCGGAAATCGCGCCCGGCGTAGCGGTAGGTGAGCTTTTCGTGGTCCAGACCCAGTAGATGCAGGATCGTCGCGTGCAGGTCGTGCACGTGGATCGGATTTTCCTCCGCGTTCATGCCGAGTTCGTCGGACGTGCCGTAGGTGAGGCCGCCTTTCACGCCGCCGCCGGCCAGCAAGGTGCTGAAGGCCGTGTGGTGATGATCGCGACCACGTTTCATCGGGTCGGATTTCTTGTTCTTGTCCTGATTTTCCTGCGAGTAGGGCGTGCGGCCGAATTCGCCTGTCCACACCACCAGCGTGTCCTCCAGCATGCCGCGCTGCTTCAGGTCGCTGATCAGCGCCGCGGAGGCGCGATCACTGTCGGCGCAGAGCTCCGGATGACGCTTGTAGTGGTCGCTGTGCGTGTCCCAGGGCTGGTTGTTGCTGCTGGTGTAATAGACGCTCGTGTAGCGGACGCCGGACTCGGCCAGGCGACGTGCCAGCAGGCAGGAGCGGCCAAAAGGCGTGTCGCCATACAGCTCGCGCACCTTGGGCGGCTCCTTGCTGATGTCGAAGGCGTCGCTGGCAGCGCTCTGCATGCGGTAAGCGGTTTCCATCGACTTGATCTGCGCCTCCAACGCGGAGTCGTGCGCGCGTTTCGCAGCGTGGATGCCGTTGAGACGTTGAATGAGGTCGATCTGCCGGCGTTGCGTGCCGGCGGAGAGCACGGGATTGCGCACATTCGCCACGAGTTTGTCCACGCTCATGTCAGAGGTGATGACGCCGGTGGCCTGGAACTCAGCGGGCAGGAAGGAATTGCTCCACAGCGCTGGTCCGACCACGATGTTCGGCGTGGGGCGCAGCACGACGAAGCCTGGCAGGTTCTCATTCTCCGTGCCGAGCCCATACAGCACCCACGAGCCGAGCGAGGGGCGGATCGGCTGGATGTTGCCCGTGTTCATCATGAGCAGCGCAGGCTCATGGTTCGGCACGTTCGTGTGCATGGAGCGGATCACGCAGCAGTCGTCGATGATGCTGCCCAGGCGCGGCAGACTCTCGCTTACCTCGATGCCGCTCTGGCCGTATTGATCAAAGCGCAGCGGTGAGGACATGAAGCCGCTCGTCTTGGGTGCCTTGTAGAGCTTCCCGCTTGGCTGCTGGCCTTCAAACCTCTTCAGCGCCGGCTTCGGATCGAAGGTGTCGATGTGCGACGGCGCTCCGTTCATGAACAGGAAGATCACGCGCTTCGCCTTCGGCGTGATCGGCTGCTTCACCGTGGCCTGCGCCTGTGGGCCCAGCATTCCCGCGAGTCCGATCGCGCCAAAACCGGCCGAGAGACGCTGCAATGCATCGCGACGTGAGAGGTGAGAGGCCGATTCAGTCCACATAGAGCATTTCGTTGGTGGCCAGCAGCGCCTGCGCGAGCTGTTCCCAAGGCTTCATTGGGCCGTCAGCAGGCTGGCGCAGGAAATCGAGCGCGAGAGCGAGCTCCTCGGCCAGAGGTTCGCGGGTGAAAAGCAGCTCGTAGGCGAGGCGCACGCGTGCTGGATCATCCTCGGCCTCAGCCTGGAGCCGACGGGCGAGATGCTTCGCCTCCGCGATGATGAACGGGCTATTCATCACGAAAAGCTTCTGCGTCGGCGTGGTGCTCTCCGAGCGGCGGGCGGCATGCACGTTCGCATCCGGGTAATCGAAGAGCATGAGCGTCTTGTTCAGTTCCTTGCGGCTGATTTGCGAGTACAGCGTGCGCTTGTGATGATCCGCGGCACCGAGATCCAGTGAGCGGCCGCCTTCGCCGTCCAAAGTGCCCGAAACCGCGAGGACCGCGTCGCGGAACGGCTCGATGGCCAGTCGCTTGCGATTCATGCGCCAGAACTGGTCGTTGGCCTCGTCGAGCTGCGCGTTCGCCGCGCTGCCGCTGCTGCTTTGGCGATACGTCGCCGACAGGACCAATTCGCGAACGAGCCGTTTGACCGACCAGCCGCCCTGCATGAAACGCACGGCCAGATCGTCGAGCAATTCGGGATGCGTCGGCTTGTCCCCCATCGCGCCGAAATTGCTGGTGGTGCGGGCCAGCGGCCTGCCAAACAGCATGTCCCAAACACGGTTCACGAACACGCGGGCGGTCAGCGGATTCGCCTCGTCCGCGATCAGCCGCGCCAGCTCCGCCCGGCCGCTGCCCTGGGTGAATTTTACCGGCTCGTCCTTGCTGAGAACTTGAAGCCAGCCGCGTGCGGCGGCAGCGCCCGGCGATTCGGTGTTGCCGCGATCATAAACCGGCAGGTCACGCGGATTGTCGTCGCGCACGATGTGGATCGTGCGCGGGTCCATCTTTTCGGCGGAGGTCTTCTCGTCCTCGTCCTTGCCGTCGGGACGCAGGCTCACTTTCTTCACGGAGGCGAACACGCCCGCCATCGCGTAGTAGTCGCGGGTGCTGATGGGATCGAATTTGTGATCGTGACAACGCGCACAAGCAACCGTGAGGCCGAGGAGCGACTGGGAGACCATGTCCACCTGCTCCGCCCACTCCTCCGCCTGCACGTCGAGCCGGGAGCGTGCGTAAAGCTTGTGCCCCAGGCCCAAAAAACCTAGTGCGGCGAGGTCTTCGGTGTTTTTCGGCTCAATCAAATCCACTGCGAGCTGCTTCTTGATGAACTGGTCGTAAGAAACGTCCGCGTTGAATGCCGACACGATCCAGTCGCGGTAATGCCACGCGTTTGGCAAATTGAGCGAGGTGTTGTTGCCGACCTGATGCGCCTGATCCTCGGCATAGCGGGCCAGATTCAGCCAAAGTGAGGCCATGCGTTCGCCGAAGGCACGACGGCCGAGCAAATCATCCACGAGGCGCTCGTAAGCTCCTGGGTTGGCGTCGCTCAAAAACTTCCGTGCGTCATCGGGTGCCGGCGGCAGCCCGGTGAGATCGAAGAACACCCGGCGCAGCAGCATGCGCTTCTCCGCCTCCGCGGCGGGGAAGAGGCCGTTTTGCTCCATCTTCGCGAGGATGAAGTGGTCCACGCGTTCACGCGGCCAGGTCACATCGTTCACCTTCGGCAAAGCCTGCGCTTTCGGTGGCACAAACGACCAATGCTGGCGTGCTTGCCCCCAATCAATCGACGATGGCTCGGCGGCATGCAGCACCGAGCCCAGCATCAGGCATGGGAGAACGATGAAAAGATGTCCAGGACGAAGCACGGGGACAAAACGCCGCTCAGCGCGAGGTTTTACGCCTTCATCCGTCTTGGTTTCAGCTTGCCAGTAGCGGACGCAGCATGTCGCAAATCTCCGGCACTTTAACGAACGGATCTTCCTTCGTCTCGAACTCGAGCGTGAACCAACCCTGGTAATTCGCGTCGCGGAGGATTTGGAGGAGACGTTTCACATCGCTGGGCTCGGCTTCCTTCGCACCTTCGCGTTTGATCTCCATCTTGAGCTGCACGTTGACCGCGTAAGGCGCGATCTTGGCGAGATCGGCATATGGATCAGCGGTGTGGAAGTTGCCGCTGTCGAGATTGATGCCGGCCCACGGGCTTTTCGCGGCCTGCACCATCTTCACGAGATTGTCCGGCAGCGCCACGATGCCGCCGTGGTTCTCCAGACCGAGGAAGACGCCTTTTTTGCCCGCGTAATCGAGGCACTCTTGATAAGCTTCGAGGCAGTTCGCCACGGCTTCCTCCTCGCTCATGCTTTTCTCCTTCGCCCCGGCAAACACGCGGATGTGCGGCGCACCCATCGTGGCGGCGTGATCGATCCATTTCTTCGTGTAGGCGATCTGCTCGTTGAGCTTGTCGCCCTTCGGCAGCGCGAAGTTGTTGCCGACGGCCGTGCCGGCGATCTGCACGCCGCGCAGGTAGCAGTGGCGCTTCAATTCGAGGAGATAAGCCTCATTCACATCCGGCGGGAAGAAGTAGCTCGTCAGCTCCGCGCCGGGCACGTTGTTATCCGCGCACCAGTCCACGAAATCGGTGATGCTCCACGGCTTGCGGTCGCTCTTCGGCTTCTGCTCTTTGTCGCGCATCCACTGGAAGTACTCGCGGAACGAATACGCCGCCACGCCGAGCTGCATGCGGCTTTTGCCGGGGCGTTTGATCGGCTCAATGGCCGGAAGCGAGGTGACAGTGAGCGCACCGAGGCTGGTGGAGAGGAAATGACGGCGGGAGATCATGGCGGGTGAAAGAACGTGTTGGGATGACAGGATTAACAGAGCACCCAACTCATGAACAAGCTTTCTCTTCTCGCCACCGCCCTGATTTTCACGTCCATCGCTCACGCTGAGCCCACGAAGGTGAAACTCTGGCCTGAGGGCGCTCCGCTGGCGAAGGGTAACGAGGACAAGGACCAGCCCTTCATCAATGTGTGGTCAGCAGCGAAGGAAAAAGCGAACGGCGCTGCCTTTGTCGTGTGCCCGGGCGGTGGTTATGGCGGTCTCGCGGCCGATCATGAGGGCGTGCAGGTGGCGAAGTGGTTCAATGGCATCGGCGTGAGCGCTTTTGTGCTGCATTACCGGCTTGGAACGAACGGCTACCACTTTCCCACGCAGCTCATCGACGTGCAGCGCGCGATCCGGCATGTGCGGGCGAATGCGAAGCAGTATGGCATCGATCCGGAGCGCATCGGCATCATCGGCTTCAGCGCTGGCGGTCATCTCACCTCGATGGCGGCGACGATGTTTGACGAGAAGCCCGCGGGCATGACGAATGACGCCATCGATCAAGTCAGCGCCCGCCCCACCGTGGCCGCGCCGACGTATCCGGTGATCTCGATGATCGAGGACTACGGCCACAAAGGCTCACGCAAGAATCTGCTCGGCC
>Ga0315900_10002263_pt1 | contig 29797 bp, 29 predicted proteins | sample LakEriMetagenome_FD_203521 | JGI IMG/M metagenome (GOLD analysis project Ga0315900, IMG submission 203521) | Freshwater fungal communities from buoy surface, Lake Erie, Ohio, United States - Buoy 12 MA114 | ecosystem: Environmental > Aquatic > Freshwater > Lake > Lake biofilm | place: USA: Lake...
AGGTACGGCACATACGCTGTGATGGCGGCAGCACCGGGCAGCATGCGGTCCATGTAGGCGGACCAGGAACGCAGACTGACCGACTGGGCGATCACCGCCTCGTTGGCGATGATCGCCCGGTTCATGGTCGATACGAAGTTGAGCGTGCGCGCCTGCCACACCGCGGCGCTCAATGCCGCCGCATCCGCCGCATCACGCAGTCGCTGCTTCTCCGTCACCGCCTGACCGGTCTCGAAGGTCCACCACGCCGCCGCCGCCAGCACGGCGAGCAGCGGCAGCAGGAACACCAACGCCTGACCGCGGACATGACGGGTCACGCGGTTCATTCCTCGAAGTTGTCCATCTCGCGCTGACGCGCCTCGCCGTTCGCCTCACCGCGACCGGTGGTCACCAGCGTGCGACCTGCCGTGCTCGACCCGCCTGACAGGCTGGTAGCGGCGACCGATGCCTGCCCACGCACGATGTCACCGAACGCCGAGTACACGCCGATGGCGGCGACCGCCACCAACGCTACGATGATGATGTACTCCGTCATACCTTGGCCGGCGATACGCCGGCGTGTCTGCTGCGTCATGATGTTGCCCTCCCGGGATAGGCCGGCACCGCGCCGGCATGGGCCCATTGAACGCGAGCGCGTGCCGCCGGTCAGTCGACGAATCGCGTCAAAATCATGGGAAATGCGCCGTCCGACGCATTACTGCGCGAAGTCGCCAGAAACACGGCTCTCGACTAGACTTGGCACATCGAACAACGACCCTCGGAGCGTTCCATGCGCCGTCTCGCCCTCCTCGCCGGTCTCGCCGCGACCCTCGTCGCCGGCCTCCTCACCGCCACCACCGCCCGTGCCGACGAAGGCATGTGGACCTACGACAACTTCCCCGCCGCGAAGGTGAAGCAGCAGTACGGGGTGAACATCGACAGCGCCTGGCTCGACCGCGTGCGCGAGGCCTCGGTGCGGCTCTCGGGCTGCTCGGCGTCCTTCGTGTCGCCCGACGGCCTGATCCTCACCAATCACCACTGCATCACCGGCTGCCTCGCCGAGAACTCCTCCAAGGAGAAGAGCCTGCTCGACGACGGCTTCGTCGCCCGCGACCGCAAGGACGAGATCCCCTGCCGCACGCAGGTGGCGGATGTCCTCGTCGGCATGGAGGATGTGACCGCCAAGGTCGAGGCCGCCACCCGCGGGCTCGACGAGCGCGCCGCCAACGAGACCCGCAAGCGCACGATCACCGCGCTCGAGCAGGCCTGCGAGAAGGACACCGGCCTCAAGTGCCAGTCGGTCGCGCTCTACAACGGCGGCCAGCAGTTCCTCTACCGCTACAAGCGCTACACCGATGTGCGCCTCGTGTTCGCGCCCGAGTCCGGCATCGCGGCCTTCGGCGGCGACCCGGACAACTTCCAGTTCCCGCGCTGGTGCCTCGACATGGGCCTGCTGCGCGCCTACGAGAACGGCAAGCCGGTGAAGGTTGCGCGTCCGCTGCGCATCAACTTCGACGGCCCCGCGCCGGGCGAGTTCGTGCTGGTCTCGGGCCACCCCGGCTCCACCGACCGCCTGCTCACCGTCGCGCAGCTCGAAGCGCAGCGCAACGACGACCTGCCGCAGTGGCTGCTGCGCAGCAGCGAGCTGCGCGGTCGCTACATCGAGTTCTCGAAGAAGGGCGACGCCGAGCGCCGCATCGTCGCCGATACGCTGTTCGGCCTCGAGAACGGCATCAAGGTGCGCCGCAAGGAGCTCGATGCGCTGCTCGACGAGAAGCTCATGGCGCAGAAGCGCGCCGATGAGGCCGAGCTGCGCGCCCGCGTGGCCAAGGACCCCTCGCTCGCCGGGATCGGCGACCCCTGGGCCGACATCGAGAAGGCGACCGCCCGCGCGCGCGACTTCGGCACCGAGTACACCTACCTCGAGGGCGGCGCCGGCTTCCAGAGCCGCCTGTTCCGCATCGCGCGCACGCTGGTGCGCGGCGCGGCCGAGCGCGAGAAGCCGAACGGCGAGCGTCTGCGCGAGTTCACCGATGCGCAGCTGCCCCGCGTTCAGCAGCAGCTCGGGGCGGCGACGCCCGTCTACCCGGAGGTCGAGCGCCTGACCATGTCCTTCGGCTTCGAGCGCATGCGCGAGTGGCTCGGCCCGGACCACGCCACCGTGCGCCAGCTGCTCGCCAAGGACTCGCCGGACACGCTGGCGGCCAAGCTCGTCGATGGCACGAAGCTCGCCGATCCTGCGGTGCGCCTCGCGCTCTGGAACGGCGGCAGCGCCGCGATCGCGGCCTCCGACGACCCGATGATCAAGCTCGCACGCGAGGTCGACGCGCCTGCGCGTGCCCTTCGCAAGCGCTACGACGACGAGGTGCAGGCGCCGATCGCGGCCGCGGAGGAGAAGATCGCCCGCGCCCGCTTCAAGGTCTACGGCACGGAGGTCTACCCGGATGCGACCTTCACGCTGCGCCTGAACTACGGCACCGTGCAGGGCTGGACGGAGCGCGGCACACCGGTCGAGCCCTATACGCAGCTCGGTCGCGCGTTCGAGCGCGCTACCGGCCAGCCGCCGTTCCAGATCCCGGCATCCTGGGAACGCGTGCGCGCCAAGCTCGACATGACGACGCGCGTCAACCTCACCTCCAACAACGACATCATCGGCGGCAACTCGGGCAGCCCGCTGCTCAACGCCCGCGGCGAGGTGGTGGGCCTCATCTTCGACGGCAACATCCACTCGATCTCGGGGTCGTACTGGTTCGATGCCGAGAAGAACCGCTCGGTGTCGGTGCACCCGGCGTTCATGCGCGAGGCGCTGCGCACGGTGTACGACGCGCCGGCGCTCCTGAAGGAACTCGGCTACAAGTGATCTGACCGACCCCGGAGCGTCGCGGTTCTCAGAACGCGAACAGCGACGCCTCCGGGGCGTTCTTCACGACCCACCAGAGCAGTGCGCCGAGCGCTGCGGCGATCCCGACAGCCAACAGCGTGCGTGACGAGCCGATGTCCGACGCGCCCGGCGGCAGCAGGTCGCCCGGCTTGCGACCGGTGATCATCGGCAGGATCAGGTTCTCGCGCCGCACCCAGAGGTAGAACAGCGCCGCCGCGACATGCACCGCGATAGCGGCGACGATGACATCGAAGAGCTGCTTGTGCAGGCTCGTGAGGCGGTCGCTGGTCTCCCCGGTCACATAGCCGAAGAGCGGTCCGGTCGACATCACCTGGTCGTTGGCGAAGAGCCCGAGGGCCGCCTGCGCGAGCAGCATCGCCAACATCGCGAGCACCATCAGCGCGCCGAGCGGGTTGTGGCCGGCGATGCGTTGCCCGGCCTCTCCCGTCCCCTCACGCAGGTAGCGCAGGATGGCGCGCGGGCCGCGTACGAAATCGCCGAACCGCGCATGGCGCGTGCCCACGAAACCCCAGACGATGCGGGTCGCGGCGAGCAGCAGCACCGCGTAGCCGCAACGCACATGCCAGGCGAACCAGTCGCCCTCGAGTTCTCGCGTGAGCCAGGCGCCGCCCACCGCGAGCACGAGCCCCCAATGCATCACCCGGACCGGCAGATCCCAGACCTTGCGCGCGCCCTGCTCCGCCATCTTCAGCCTCCCGTCGCGTGCCGTTGGTTGTATTCGATGAAATAGTCGTCCGGATCCCAGAGACTCACCGAGGTCATGACGATCTGCGTGCCGTCGGCACCGCGCACCTCGTAGCGGTGCGGCGCGGCGTGCACCCGCGCCCCGAAAGCCAGCGCCCGGCGATGCACGCCCTCGGCATCGTCGCCCTGCATCACGAACACGATGTCGCCGATGCCCAGCCGTTCGCGGCGCGGCGGCGGCGGCATCTCAGGCGAGGTGAACTGCAGCAGACCGATCTTGGCGACCACCGGATCGGAGGCCTCCATGATCACGAGATGCGTCTCGTCGCCCTTCTTGCCGGCGGCGAGCCCGACGCCGGACAGCGTGATGCGGTCGTCGTACCAGGTGCGCATGCCGAGCACATCGCGGTAGAACGCGCGCGAGCGCTCCACATCCCGGACGATCAGCGTCGTGCGCTTGACCATGGTGGGCGTCGTTCCGGTAGCCATGTCTTCTCACCTCTGGGCGCGCGTGTATCAGCGCGTGCGCGCGATCAACACCATGGAGGCGGCGGCCATCAACACGGCGGGCAGCCACGCAAGCAGCGCCGGGTTCCCGCCGTACACCACCGCGCCGCTCTCGATCATCTGCTGCAGCAGAAAGAACAGGATGCCGAGCACGAGTCCCACGCCGATGCGCGCGCCGGCGCCGGCCGCGCGCAGCGAACCGAACACGAACGGAAGCGCCAGCAGCACCGCGAAACCCGCCGCGACCGTGCGCGCGATGCGCGAGTGGAACGCGAACACCGGCTCGCGGGCGTCGAGGCCGTTCGACTCGAGGTGACGGATCATCCGCCAGAGCGAGGCGGACGGCAGCTGGCCGGGTGCGGTCGCCGCGATGCCGAGGAAGGCTGCGCCGACATTGCTCTCCAAAGTGCGCCCCGGCGCGCGCGTCGCGATCGCACGGTCGCCCTCGAAGCGCGTCTCGGCGTATTGCTCGAGCCGCCACGAGCCCTTCTTGTCGTCGCCGTCCTCGCGTGCCGTCGCCGCGCGACCCAAAGCCTGCAAGCGGTTGTCGGGACCGATCTCGTAGACCATCATGCCGCCGAACTGCGAGTCGCCGGTCTGACGCTCGACATTGACGATCAATGCGCCGTCGCGCACCCAAGCATCGCCGGATCCGGCGAAGCTGACATTCGAGAATTTGGCGAACGCCTTCTGCTGGCGCGCCATCTGCTGCATCGGCGGCGCAAGCCACTCGCCGAGCGCGGCACCCAGCACGAGCAGCGCGAGCCCGGCGAACGCCACCCCGCGCGCGATGCGCCACACCGACATGCCCGCCGCGCGCATCACCGTGAGCTCGCTGCCGCGCGCCAAGGTACCGAGCCCCAGCAGCGAGCCGATCAGCGCGCTGATGGGCAACAGCTCCCAGGCCTGCTGCGGCAGGTTGAGGCCGACGAACGCGAGCGCCTTCATCGCGGTGTAGTCGCCGACACCGATGTCGTCCTGCTGGCCGAGCAGCAGGAACAGCGCGCCGAGGCTGAGCAGCACGGCCATCACGAGCAGCACGCCGCCGAGCACGGCGCGCATCACATAGCGGTCGATGCGGTTCATGCGGGCACCAGCCGGTCGCGATGGCGCCAGCGCGAGAGATATGCCGGGCCGAACAGCACCGCGAGCGTCGCTGCGATGACGAGGGCGTGCACCCACCAGAGCCCGGCCCAGGCGGGCACCGTTCCGCGCTCGATCCAGACCCGGGTCGCCGAGGCGAGGCTGAAGTACACGAAGTACACCGCGATGGCGATCCAGAGACGAGCATAACGGCCCTGCCGTGGCCGCAGCCGCGCCATCGGCACCGCCAGCAGCGCGAGCACGAACACCATCACCGGCAGACCGACCCGCCACGCGAGCTCGGCTCGCGACTCGAGGTCGCCACGGCCGACAAGCTGCGAAGTCGGCACCGTCTCGATGTCGAAGCGGCCCGACCCGGGGTCTGGCAGCCGCACGGGGATGACATTCTCCTGGAAGCGCACACGGCGGAACTCGGCGGACCCCGGGCGACCCTCGTAGCGCTCACCATCGAGCAGCGTCAGGGTGTGGAGCGTGCCATCCGGCGAGATCTCGTGCCGCGCGCGGTCGGCGAGCGCGATCTCGTAGACACCGTCCCGCACCCGCTTCACGAACACCTTCTCGAGGGTCCCGTCGGCGCCCTCGGACTGGGCGTAGAACACCGCGGAGCCGCCCCCGAAGCTGCGGAACTTGCCGGCGGCGATGGGCGCGAACTCGCCTGCGCGCAGCGCCTCGCTGCGCAGTTGCTGCACGCTGCGCGCGGCGTCGGGCTGCGCCCGCAGGGAGAGCCAAGCGACGCCGCCGGCGACCAGCAACGCGAGCAGCGCGATGGGTGCGTAGATGCGCCAGGGTGACACGCCGCAGGCGACCACCGCGGTCATCTCGCTGTCGTGGTAGAGGCGGCCAAGCGCCAGCATGACGCCGAGCAGCAGACCCACCGGCAGCAAGACCGCCAGATTGCGGATGGTGCCGAACCCTACGAGCTGCAGCACGACCTCGCGCGGGAAACCGCCCTCGGCGGCCCGCGCCAGCACCGAGGCCAGTTGGTTGGTCAGCAGTACCACGAGCAGCACCGTCGTCACCGCCAGCCAAGCGAAGACGATCTCGCGCAAGAGGTATCGGGACAGGATCCGCGCCAAACTCCGACCTCGCGGTGAAGATGCCCGCAAAAACGCTAGAATAGCAGGTCGCTTGTACCCCTTTCTGGAGCGCTCCCATGCAGATCGACATCTTCACCGGCAACATCTCGCAGCGCGAGGCCGACTGCCTCGTGGTCGGCGTACACGACGGCGGAGTGTTGTGCGCGGCGGCGGCGGCGCTCGACAAGCGCGCGGGCGGGGCGATCAGCCGTTTCCTCAAGCGCGGCGACTTCCCGGGCCGTCTCGCCGAGACCCTGCTGCTGCCGGCCTCGCCGCGCCTCAAGGCGACGCGCATCCTGTTGGTCGGCCAGGGCAACGCCGCCGTCAGCCGCCGCAACTGGCGCCGCGCGCTGGTCGCCGCGGTCGGTGCCCTGTCGCGTACCCGCTGTGCGAGCGCGGCGGTCGCCCTCACCCGCCCCGAGAGCCGAGAACTCGACGATTACCTCTTCGGTCGTTCGGCCGCTGAGGCCATCCACGCCGCGCTTTACCGCGTCAACGACCTGAAGTCGGGCACGAAGCCTGCGGCGCCCGCCCTCGCCCGCATCGCGCTCGGTCCGGTGCGTCCGGCCCGCGCCGCCGCCGCCCGCCGCGGTGTCGCCCACGGCCAGGCCTCGGGCGCCGGCGCCCGCGTGATGCGCGACCTCGCGAACCTCCCGGGCAATGTCTGCACGCCGACCTACCTCGCCGAGCAGGCCCGTGCGCTCGCCACTCGCCATCCCTCGCTGCGGGTCCGCGTCCTCGAGGAAGCCGACATCCGTGCCGAGAAGATGGGCTGCTTCCTCGCGGTCACGCAGGGCAGCGAACAGCCGCCGAAGTTCATCGTGCTCGAACACAAGGCCAAGCGCGGCCCGCGTGCACCCGTGGTGCTCGTCGGCAAGGGCATCACCTTCGACACCGGTGGCATCTCCCTCAAGGACCCGGGCGCGATGGACGAGATGAAGTTCGACATGTCGGGTGCCGCCGCCGTCCTCGGCGCGATGTCCGTCGTGGCCGCGCTCGACCTGCCGCTCAATGTGGTCGGTCTCGTGCCGACCTGCGAGAACATGCCGAGCGGCCGTGCCATCAAGCCGGGCGACATCGTCACCAGCGCCGCCGGCATCACGGTGGAGATCCTGAACACGGACGCCGAGGGCCGCCTGATCCTCTGCGATGCGCTGCACTACGCCCGTCGCTACAAGCCGCAGGCCGTGGTCGACCTCGCGACGCTCACCGGCGCCTGCGTCATCGCGCTCGGCATCCACCACAGCGGCGTGATGGCCAACGACGACGCGCTCGCCCAAGAACTCGTCAAGTCCGGGCTGCGCGCCGACGACCGCGCGTGGCAGCTGCCGCTCACCGACGAATACGGCGAACAGCTCAAGAGCAACTTCGCCGACCTCGCCAATGTCGCCGGCCGCGACGGCGGCGCCATCACGGCGGGCGCCTTCCTCGGCCGCTTCACGAAGGGCCTGCGCTGGGCGCACATGGATATCGCCGGGTCCGCCTATGTCGGCGGCGCCGGCAAGGGCAGCACCGGGCGACCGGTGGCCCTGCTCACCGATTTCCTGCTGCGCCGCGCTGGCCGCTGATCGGCGACGCTCACGACCATGGACAAGGTCTACTCGCCGGCCGAGATCGAGCAACGCCTGTACGCACGCTGGGAGGCGTCCGGGCTCTTCGGACCGCAGGCCGAGGGTCCCGGCTACTGCATCGTCATCCCGCCACCCAATGTGACGGGGACGCTGCACATGGGGCACGCGTTCCAGGACACGATCATGGACGCCCTCACCCGCTACCACCGCATGCGCGGTGAGGCGGCGCTGTGGCAACCGGGTACCGACCACGCGGGCATCGCCACGCAGATGGTCGTCGAGCGGCAGCTGGAAGGCGAAGGACTCACCCGCGCCGGGCTCGGCCGCGATGCGTTCATCGAGCGGGTCTGGAAGTGGAAAGGCGAGTCCGGCGGCACCATCGCGCGCCAGATGCGCCGGCTCGGCGCCTCGGTCGATTGGTCGCGTGACCGCTTCACGATGGACGAGGGGCTCTCGCGCACGGTCACGGAAGTGTTCGTCCGGCTCTACGAGGAAGGCCTCATCTACCGCGGCAAGCGGCTCGTCAATTGGGACCCGGTGCTCCAGACCGCGGTCTCCGACCTCGAGGTGCTCAACACCGAAGAGGACGGGTCGCTCTGGCACCTGCGCTATCCGCTCGCCGATGGCAGCGGGCACCTCGTCGTCGCCACCACGCGCCCCGAGACCATGCTCGGCGATGTCGCGGTCGCCGTGGCCCCCGGCGACGAGCGTTACGCGTCGCTCGTCGGCAGGATGCTGCGCCTGCCCCTCGCCGACCGCGAGATACCGGTCATCGCCGACAGCTATGTGGACCCCGAGTTCGGCTCGGGTTGCGTCAAGATCACGCCGGCGCACGACTTCAACGACCACGAGGTCGGCGAGCGCCACGGCCTGCCCCGCATCAACGTATTCACGCCCGACGCGCGGATGAACGACGAGGTGCCCGAGCGCTTCCGCGGCCTCGACCGCTTCGAAGCGCGCAAGCTTGTGGTCGCCGAGCTTGACGCGGCGGGGCTCCTCGAGCGCATCGACCCGCACAAACTCATGGTGCCTCGCGGCGACCGTTCCGGCTCGGTCATCGAGCCGTATCTCACGGACCAGTGGTATGTGCGCATCGAGCCGCTCGCCAAGCCCGCCATCGCCGCGGTGGAGGACGGTTCGATCCGCTTCGTGCCCGAGAACTGGTCCCGCACCTACTTCGAGTGGATGCGCAACATCAAGGATTGGTGCATCAGCCGCCAGCTGTGGTGGGGGCATCGCATCCCTGCCTGGTACGACGCCGAAGGCAAGCTCTATGTCGGTCGCACCGAGGCGGAGGTGCGCGCTGCCCATGGGCTCGCGCCCGCCGTCGCGCTGCGCCAGGACGAGGATGTCCTCGACACCTGGTTCTCGTCGGCGCTCTGGCCGTTCTCCACGCTCGGCTGGCCCGACGATACCGCCACGCTGAAGCGTTTCTATCCGACCGCGGTGCTCGTCACCGGCTTCGACATCATCTTCTTCTGGGTCGCCCGCATGATCATGATGGGCATCAAGTTCACGGGCGAGGTCCCGTTCCGCGAGGTCTATGTCCACGGCCTGATCCGCGACTCGGAAGGCCAGAAGATGTCGAAGTCGAAGGGCAATGTCATCGACCCGCTCGACATCGTCGACGGCATCGCGCTCGAGGACCTGGTCCGCAAGCGCACCACCGGACTCATGCAGCCGCGGCTCGCGCCCGGCATCGAGAGATCGACCCGCAAAGCCTTCCCGGCGGGCATCGAAGCGCACGGCACCGACGCCCTGCGTCTCACCTTCGCCTCGCTCGCGACGCAGAGCGCCGACCTGCGCTTCGACCTCGCGCGCGTCGGAGGCTATCGCAACTTCTGCAACAAGCTCTGGAACGCCTCTCGCTTCGTGCTGATGACGCTGGAGGACGCCGAGGGCCGTCCCGTCGATGCGGAACTCATGACGGGCGCCGTGAAGCCGGGTGTCGCGGAGCGCTGGATCCAGTCGCGGCTCGGCAAGGTCATCCAAGAGGTCGAGTCCGGTTTCGCCGAGTACCGCTTCGACTTCGCCGCCACCGCGCTATACGAGTTCACCTGGTACGAGTTCTGCGACTGGTACCTCGAACTCACCAAGCCGGTGCTGCAGGACCCTGACGCCGACCCGGCGGCGCAGCGCGCGGCGCGACGCACGCTGCTGACCACTCTTGAAACGCTCCTCCGTGCGTGGCATCCGCTGATGCCTTTCATCACCGAGGAGATCTGGCAGCGTGTCGCACCGCTCGCCGGACGGGCCGTATCGCCCGGCGGCACGATCATGACGGCGCGCTGGCCGGGGACCGACAGCACTCTGGCGGCGCTCGGCCACGACCCGGGCGCCGAGGCGGATGTCGCCTGGATCAAGTCGTTCACGCTCGGCATCCGCCAGATCCGCGGCGAGATGGACATCAGCCCCGCCCGCAAGCTGCCGCTGCTGCTCGAGAACGCATCGGACACCGATCGGGCGCGCCTCGCCGCGCACGGCGCCTATCTCTCGCGGCTCGCGGGCCTCGAGACCTGGCGCATCCTCGATGCGGGCGAGACCGCCCCGCCGGCGGCGCTCGCCACCGTCGGTGAACTGCGTGCACTGGTGCCGATGGCGGGGCTCATCGACCCGCAGGCGGAGCTCGCGCGGCTCGCCAAGCGCGCCCAGAAGCTGCGCGAGGAGATCGCCCGCGCCGAGGCCAAGCTCGGCAACGCGAACTTCGTCGCCAACGCGCCGCCCGAGGTCGTCGTGCAGGAGCGCGGGCGGCTCGCGGACTTCGGCCGCACGCTCGAGAGCCTCGAGGCGCAGTCGGCGCGCGTGCGCCAGCTGCTCTGACGCCGGCACGACCGTGGGCCGCATCCTGTTGCTGGCGGCGGTGTTGCTGCTCCTGCTGTGGCTGTTGCGCGGGCGCGTGTGGGGTCGCGGGCGGCGCGGCGGCGCTGCCTCCGCGGACGCTGACAGCGGCGGAGACAGCGCCAGCGCAGCGGGCTCCGCCGCCCTACCCCGTGACCGACGCGTCCTGCTGCAGGCGCGGGTCCGCCTCTGGCGTGCGCTGCCGCCCGGGCTCCAGGACCGGCTGCTGCCGCGTATCGAGGAGTTCCTGGCGCGCGTCCCGTTCATCGGCGCGGGCGGCCTCACCGTCACCGAGGACATGCGGACCATCATCGCAGCGCAGGCCTGTCTGGTGACGCTGGGCGGCGAGGACGCCGGCTTCGAGGCCCTGCACGGCATCACCCTGCACCCCGACGAGTTCGTGGTCGAAGAGGCCGATGAGGACGAGGAGACCGGTGTCGTCACCGAGGGCTGGCGGACGCTGTCCGGGCAGTCGGTCGACGGCGAACGCATCGTGCTCTCGTGGCGCGATGTCGAGGAAGCGGAACATCGCGATGACGGCTACAACGTCGTCATCCACGAGTTCACGCATTTCCTGGAGCAGACCCGCCCCGGCGGCGACCCCGCCGCGCACAAGGCGCTGGAGGCGGCCCATGAGGAGCTCTGCGACGCCGTGGACCGCGGCGATGACACCCTGCTCGACCCCTACGGCGCGGAGGACCTCACCGAGTTCCTGGCGGTGGCCGCGGAGATGTTCTTCTCCCGCCCGTCGGATCTACGGACGCACCACCCTTCGCTCTACGGGATCTTGCGGGTCTCGTTCGCTCTCGATCCGGCCTCGTGGCCAGGGGACACATCAGCGGACGCCGATCATTCTTTGTAGAGCGCCGGGCGCTTGGCCATCTCGGCACGGAAGAACGCACGCAGTGTCCGCTCGTCCGCCTCGACATCGGCGGTCGGCTGCACGGGTGGCCCGAAGCGCACACAGCGCGCCTTGAAGTCGATCGCCGCCGGCACGATGGGCACCCCGGCTGCGAGCGCGATGCGGTGGTAGCCGCGCTTCCACTCCTCGACACGGCTGCGCGTGCCCTCGGGCGTGATGACGATGATCCGGCCGCGCGGCGATGAGAACGCCGCTATGCAGGCCTCGACCACATCACCGGGCTTGCGACGGTCCACCGGTATGCCGCCGAAATGCCGTCCGAGGCGTCCCCAGAACCCGGCCAACGCCGTGTGCTTGGCGAGCCAACTCGCGTCGATCTGCATCGCCAGATATGCGAGGAAGCCCATCACGAAGTCCCAGTTCGAGGTGTGCGGCGCGACGATCAGCACGCACTTGGGCTCCGTCAGCATCGGCGGTTCGATGCGCCATCCGGCGAGCCACAGACCCGTGACGCCCACCCAGCGCCGCCAACGGCTCCTCACCTGCGGCACGCCCGGAGGTAGATGGGGGAAGCGGGATGCGATGCTCATGTGATGGATGCGCTCGTCGTCGGGCGGGGTTCAGATGCGCGGTGGCTCCGGCACACGCCAGAGGATCAGCCCGCCGAGCACGAACAGCACCACGAGCGAGGTGATCGACAGCCGCGAATCCCCGGTCACCAACGCGACGGTGGCGATCAGCATCGGCCCGAGGAAGCTCGCGAACTTGCCCATCATGTTGTAGAACCCGAAGAACTCGCCGCCCTTGCCCTCCGGCACCAACCGGCCGAAGAAGGAGCGCGACAGGCTCTGTACGCCGCCCTGCACAAGACCGATCACCACGGCCAGCGCGAAGAACTCGGTGACGCTGTCCAGGAACCACGCGTAGAGCGTCGCCGAAAGGTAGACCGCGATGCAGATGAGGATGCCGCGCTTGGCGCCGATGCGTTCGCCGAGCCAACCCAGCGCGAGCGCCGATGGGAACGCGACGAACTGGGTCAGCAGCAAGGCCGCGAGCAGGCTGGAGCTCGGCAGGCCGAGCGCGACGCCATAGTCGACCGCCATCGTGTAGATGGTGTGGACGCCGTCGATGTAGAGCCAGTAGGCCAGCAGGAAGAGGCTGATGTCGCGGTACTGCGAGACATGCCCCAAGGTCCGCCGCAGCTCACGCAGGCCGTCACGGGCGTTGACGAAGAACCCTGCGGACGGCGCCGAGGGGGGGCGCTCGCGGACATTGAAGGCCGCCGGCAGCATGAACAGGAACCACCATACCGCGACGCTCACGAACGACGCGCGCACCGCCTCGGCGGCATCGGCGAGCCCGAACCACTGCGGCTTCAGGGTCATCAACACATTGAACGCGAACAGCAGGCCGCCGCCGAGGTAGCCGAGCGAATACCCGAGCGCCGACACGCGGTCGAAGTCGCGGGGCTCGGCGACATCGAGCAGCAGCGCGTCGTAGAAGACGTTGGCGGCGTTGGCGCCGATGGCGGCGACCATGAAGCACGCCGCGGCCCACCACCACTCGCCCTGACCGACGAACCCGAGCGATGCGGTGCCGGCCACACCGAGCATGGTCCAGCCGACCAGCTGCCGCTTGCGGCCACCCGCGCGGTCGGCGACGGCGCCCAGCACGGGCGCGAGGATCGCGACCAGGAGCCCGGCTATGCCGTTGGCGAAACCGAGTCGCGAGGTGCTCACCGTCGGGTCGACGCCCGTGCTCCAGAACTTCTGGAAGAACACCGGAAAGAAGCCGGCGAGCACCGTGGTGAAGAACGCCGAGTTCGCCCAGTCGTACAGCGCCCAGGAGATCGTGTCACGGCGCTTGTACGGGCTCTTCATGTCAGCTGGCCTGCTCGCGGGTCTCGCGGAACACGATCCCGGGCCAGCGCTCGACCGTCAGGCCGAGATTGACCCTCGAGGGGGCAAGATATACCAAGGCTCCGCTGTGGTCGACGGCGAGGTGCTCGTAGGCCTTGGTGCGGAACTCGGCGAGCTTGCGCTCGTCGTCGCAGTAGACCCAGCGCGCCGTGTGGACCCCGATCGGTTCGAAGGCGCATTGCACGGCGTACTCGTCCTGCAGGCGGAAGGCCACCACCTCGAACTGCAGCGGCCCGACCGCGCCCAGGATCTGGTCGTTGTTGCGCAGCGGGCGGAAGAGCTGCGTCGCGCCCTCCTCGCAGAGCTGACCCAGGCCCTTCGAGAGCGCCTTGGCCTTGAGCGGATCCTTCAGCACCGCGCGCCGGAAGAGCTCCGGGGCGAAGTTGGGGACACCGGTGAAGACCAGTTCCTCGCCCTCGGTGAAGGAATCGCCGATGTTGATGGTGCCGTGGTTGTGCAGGCCGATGATATCGCCTGCGTAGGCGTCGTCGGCGGCCGAGCGGTCGGCGGCGAGGAAGGTCAACGCATCGGCGATGCGCACATCCTTGTCGAGACGCACATGGTGCATCTTCATGCCACGCGTGTACTTGCCCGAGCACAGGCGCAGGAAGGCGATGCGGTCGCGGTGCGCGGGGTCCATGTTGGCCTGGATCTTGAACACGAACCCGGACAGCTTCTCCTCGGAGGCGTCCACCGCACGCTGGCGCGTGGCGCGCGGCAGCGGGCCGGGCGCGAAGCGCGTGAAGGACTTCAGCAGCTCCTCCACGCCGAAGTTGGAGATCGCAGAGCCGAAGAACACGGGCGTCTGCTTACCGGAGCGATAAGCCTCGAGGTCGAAGGCCTGCGTCGCGCCGCGCACGAGCTCGATCTCCTCGTCGAAGGCCGCCGCATCGTCGCCGAGCAGTCCGCGCCCCGCCGCGCTGTGCAGGCCCTCGATGACCACATTCTCGCCGACACGGCCGCGCTCGCCCGCCTCGTAGACGTAGATGCGGTCCTCGACGAGGTGGTAGATGCCCTTCAGCGAGCGCCCCATGCCGATCGGCCAGGTGACGGGCGCGGTGGCGATGCCGAGCACCCGCTCTATCTCGTCGAGCAGCTCGATGGGCGCGCGGCCCTCGCGGTCGAGCTTGTTGATGAAGGTCATGATCGGTGTGTCGCGCAGCCGGCAGACCTCCATCAGCTTGATGGTGCGCTCCTCGACGCCCTTCGCGCAGTCGATGACCATCAGCGCGGAGTCCACGGCCGTCAGCGTGCGGTAGGTGTCCTCGGAGAAGTCCTCGTGGCCCGGGGTGTCGAGCAGGTTCACGATGCAGTCGCCGTAGGGGAACTGCATCACCGAGGAGGTCACGGAGATGCCGCGCTGCTGCTCGAGCCGCATCCAGTCGGAGGTGGCGTGACGCGCCGCCTTGCGGCCTTTGACCGTGCCGGCGAGCTGGATGGCGCCGCCGAACAGCAGCAGCTTCTCGGTGAGCGTGGTCTTGCCGGCGTCCGGGTGGGAGATGATCGCGAAAGTCCGGCGCCTTGCGACTTCGGTCTGCAGCGTCACGGGACCAGCCGCAGACGCATCACGATGGCGTCTTCGCGGCCGTTGGCGGCCTGGTAGTAGCCGCGACGCAGGCCGACCTGCGAGAGACCGAGCGACTGGTAAAGCCTGATCGCGGTGGTGTTGCTCGGCCGGACCTCGAGGAAGAGGTCCTCCGCACCCGCCGCCCGCGCCAGATCGAAGAGACCGACGACGAGCCGCCGGCCGAGACCACGGCAGCGATGCTCGGGTCGCACGCAGACATTGAGGATGTGGGCCTCGCCGGCGCCGGTAGACAGGATGCCGTAGCCGGCGAACCGGTGGTCGATCTCGAGAACGCGGCAGAGGTAGCCGACGCGCAGGCAATCGCGGAACACAGGTTCGCTCCAAGGGAAAGCGTAGGAGTCGCGCTCGGCCTGCACAACGGCGGGGACATCGTCCTCGCGCATCGGGCGCAGGACGGGTTCGGGCATCGGCAGATGTTGCGGTGCGGTGGCCATCATCGTTCCGTGACGATCAATCGCGCGACGGCAGGTCGGCGAACACCTGCCGCGCGAACTTGAGGTCTTCCCAAGCCTTGCGCTTCTCGCCCGGACTGCGCAGCAGATAGGCGGGATGATACGTGACCACGACCGGCGTGTTGAGCGGACCGAAGCGGTGCACCACGCCCCGCAGCGACCCGAGCGTGGCCTCGGTACCCAGCAGGTTCTGCGCCGCCACCCGCCCGAAGGCGAGGATCAGACGCGGCTGGACCATCGCCACCTGCTGCTCGAGATGTGGAAGGCACTCGGCCACCTCTGCGGGCTTCGGGTCGCGGTTGCCGGGCGGTCGGCACTTCAGGACATTGGCGATGAAGACGCTGTCACGCTGCAGGCCGATGGCTGCGAGCATCGCGGTCAGCAACTGCCCGGAGGCGCCGACGAACGGTTCGCCCTGCCGGTCCTCCTCCTCGCCGGGTGCCTCACCGACGACCATCCATTCCGCCGCACGGGATCCCGCACCGAACACCGCTTGGGTGCGCCCTTCATGCAGACCGCAGCGTCGACAGTCGCGCACACAGGCCTGCAGCGCGCTCCAAGGGTCTTCGGTCACGGGTGAGGACGCTGACGCCGGCGCAACGGCGGCGACGGCGGCGACGGCGGCGACGGCGACCGGGGTCAGGGGCCGTCGCGGTACCCACTGGTCGATGCCGAGCGCGCCGAGGTAGGCCGCGCGGCGCGCAGGGTCAGCCATGACCGGCCGATGGGCGACGGAACCGGCGGACCAGCCAGACCACCGGTGCCGACAGCGCGTACAAGGTGAACAGCAACAGCAGCATCGGCGGCGGATCCGCCACCACCAACGCCAGCGACAAGGGCACGATGACGAAATAGAAGAACTTCACACGCGCGTTCCAGTCGATCTGCTTGGCGCTTGAATACGGGAACCGCGACACCATCAGCGCGCCGGCGATCACCGGCACGCTGAAGAGCACCACGAGGCCCACGAGGCCGGGCTCGCGCCACTCGCTGGTGAACCAGACATAGGCGGCGACGAGGCCGGCCGCGGAGGGGCTCGGCAGACCCTCGAAGTAGCGCTTGTCGGCGGTCGCTGCCCGGACGTTGAACTTCGCGAGCCGCAGCGCTGCGCAGACCGCATACAGGAACGCCGCCACCCAGCCGAAACGCGCCCAGGCATCGCCGTATTCGGCGATGCGCTCTATGCCCCACTGGTAGGCGATCAGGGCCGGCGCCACGCCGAAGGCGACCATGTCGGCGAGGCTGTCGTACTCCTTGCCGAAGGCGCTCTCGGTGCCGGTCCAGCGCGCGACGCGGCCGTCCAGACCATCGAACAGCATGGCGAAATAGATGGCGGCGCAGGCGCGGCCGAAATCGCCGTTGATGGCCGAGATGATGCCGAAGAACCCGCAGGCCAGACAGCCGGTGGTGAAAAGGTTCGGCAGCAGCACGATGCCCCGGCGCTTGGGGCGCTGCGGAGCGTCGGGGGGCGGGGGGCTCACGGGCGTTCTGGACCCTGTTTGACCGTAAACCGGGTCATCATAGGGGTCCGAACCTTTCGGGACAATGTCCGCGACCGTAACATGTCGCACCCTGAACCCCGACCCCGAGCCCGAACATGCGCTGGTCCAGATACCCGATCAACACCACCAAGGAGACGCCCTCCGAAGCCGAGGTCGTCAGCCACCAGCTCATGCTGCGAGCGGGGCTCATCCGCCGCCTCGCCGCCGGCATCTACACCTGGACGCCGCTCGGTCTGCGCACGCTGCGCAAGGTCGAGCAGATCATCCGCGAGGAGATGGACCGCGCCGGCGCGCTCGAGGTGCTCATGCCCGCCGTCCAGCCGGCCGAGCTCTGGCAGGAATCGGGCCGTTGGGAGCAGTACGGGCCTGAGCTGCTGCGTCTGAAGGACCGGCACCAACGCGACTTCGTCATCGGCCCGACGCACGAAGAGGTCATCACCGACCTCGCCCGCCGCGAACTCAAGAGCTACCGACAGCTGCCCGCGAACTTCTACCAGATCCAGGTGAAGTTCCGAGACGAGATCCGTCCGCGGTTCGGCGTGATGCGCGGCCGCGAGTTCATCATGAAGGACGCCTACTCCTTCCATGCCACGCCGGAGTCGCTGCAGGAAGGCTACGACGCGATGCGCGCCGCCTACATCCGCATGTTCGAGCGCATGGGCCTCGAGTTCCGCCCCGTCAAGGCCGACACCGGTTCGATCGGTGGCACGGCGTCCGAGGAGTTCCAGGTGCTCGCCGACTCCGGCGAGGACGCGATCGCCGTGTCGGACGGCGCCGACCATTACGCCGCGAACCTCGAGCTCGCACCCGCGCTGCCGCCGGCGACGCCCCGCGCCGCTCCGTCCGCTGCGCTCGCCGAGGTGGCGACCCCGGGCCAGCGCACCATCGCCGACCTTGCGGCCTTCTTGGGCGTACCCGCCTCGCAGACCCTGAAGCTCTTGATGGTCGAGGGCGATAAGGGCAGCGTGGTCGCGCTCCTGGTGCGCGGCGACCACGAACTGAACGCCATCAAGGCGCAGAAGCTGCCCGGTGTCGCGAGCCCCTTGCGCATGGCCTCGCGCGAAGCGGTGCTCGCAGCCACCGGCTGCGAGCCAGGCTATCTCGGTCCGCGCGGCCTCACCTGCCCCGTCTACGCCGACCACGCCGCGCTCGCGCTCGCCGATTTCGTCTGCGGCGCGAACAAGCTCGACATCCATCTCACCGGCGTCAACTGGGGGCGCGACCTGCCGGAACCCATCCCCGCCGACCTACGCAACGTCGTCGAGGGCGATCCAAGCCCCGGCGGCGCCGGGCGCCTCGTCATCCGCCGCGGTATCGAGGTCGGACACATCTTCCAGCTCGGTCGCAAGTACAGCGAGGCGATGCAGGCGAGCGTGCTCGACGAATCCGGCAAGCCGGTGACGATGTTCATGGGCTGCTATGGCATCGGCGTGACGCGCATCGTCGCCGCCGCCATCGAGCAGAACCATGATGCCGCCGGCATCCGTTGGCCGGAGCCGCTCGCCCCCTTCGCCGTGGTGCTGGTGCCGCTCAACGCCGCCAAGGCACCGCGCGTCGCCGAGGCCGCGGAGCGGCTCTATGCCGAGCTCGCGGCCGCGGGCATCGAGACCCTGCTCGACGACCGCGATGCCCGCCCCGGCGTCAAGTTCGCGGACGCCGAGCTCATCGGCATCCCGCACCGCATCGTCGTCTCGGAGCGCGGGCTGGATGCCGGCCGTCTCGAGTATCGGCATCGCCGCGCCACGGCCAACGAGGACTGGCCGGCCGACGAGGTCGTCGCACGCCTGCGCGCGAAGGTGATGGAGACCGCGCGATGAACGGCGGCAACGGCGAAGCAGAGATCCTCGTCGTCTACTACTCGCGCCACGGCGCGACCGCGGAGCTCGCGCGGCAGGTCTGCCGCGGCATCGAATCGGTGGACGGCGCCCGCGCCACGCTGCGTACAGTGCCGGCGGTGTCGGCCGAGAACGAGCGACCGGTGCGGGCCGTGCCCGATGAAGGCGCGCCGTTCGTCACGCTCGACGAGGTGCGGCGCTGCGACGGGCTCCTCATCGGCAGCCCCACCCGCTTCGGCAACATGGCCGCCGCCCTCAAATACTTCCTAGACGGCACCAGCTCGCTGTGGGCCGATGGCTCCCTCGCCGGCAAGCCGGCGGGCGTGTTCGGCGGCAGCAGCAGTCTGCACGGCGGTCAGGAGAGCACGCTTTTGACGATGATGTTGCCGCTGCTGCACCACGGCATGCTGCTGGTGGGCATCCCGTACTCGGAGCGGGCGCTGTCGGAGACGCAGCGCGGCGGCACGCCCTACGGCGCGACCCATCACACCCCGCACGGCTCCACGCCGTCCTTGGACGACCACGAACGCACGCTCGCGAGAGCCCACGGCGCGCGGGTCGCGCGCGCCGCCCTCGCGCTCAAGGGTCGCCGAGGATAGTCCGCACGAAAGGGACGGTGACCCGGCGCTGCTCGCGCAGCGACGCCTCGTCGATGCGATCGAGCAGTCGCCCGAGCTGGGTCATGTCGCGCGGGAAACGCCGAAGCAACCAGCGCACGGTCTCCTCCGGCAGGTCGAGCCCACGGGCCGCAGCGCGGCGTCGCAGCGCCTCGGCCTGTCCTTCCTCGTCCAAGGCGCGTAGCTGGAACACCTCGGCCGCCCCGAACCGCGAGCCGATGTCCGCGAGCGCCCAGGGACGGGCGGTCGGCGGCGTCGAGGCGGCCACCACGATGCCGCCACGACGCTCCTCCAAGGCACGGTAGACGCCGAACAGCGCCACCTCGAAGTCACGCTCGCCGAGCGCCAGGTCGAGATCATCGAGGCACAGCAGGTCGAGCGCGCCAGCGCCTTCGAGCGCCGCCATCGCCGGCATACCGGCAGCGGCCAGCTCCGCGAACGGCAGGTAACCCGCACGCACCTCGGCCGGTGCCGCTGCGCAGACGGCCTGCAGCAGATGCGAGCGACCGCATCCCTCCGTGCCCCACAACCAGACCACACCGCCGCGCTGCGCGGCGTCACGCACGCGGCCCACGGCCTCCAGATTCGGCGTCGAGACGACGAAGATGTCGAAAGTGGCGCGCTCGCGCAGCCGCACACCGAGGGGCAACTGCTGCATCAGCGCGCCGCCGCGCTACCGAGGATGGTCCAGGCCCGCCGGAAGAACATCGACAGATAGGCGGCGCCGGAAGCCACCGTGGTCGCGAGCATGGCCAGCGCCAGCGCCTGTTGGAGCCATGCCCAAGGCCAGCCGATGGCGGCAGCGAGCAAGGCTGCGACCACCACCGCGATCTGCAAGGCCGTGTTGACCTTGGACAGCACGATCGGATGGCCGTTGACGGGACCGAACCACAGCCGATAGATGAGCGCACCACCGCCGATCATCAGGTCGCGCGCGATGGCAGCCGCGGCGAGCCACGCAGGGACCAGACCGTTCCAAGCGCAGGCGATGAACACCGCCACCAGCAGCAGCTTGTCTGCGAGCGGATCGAGGAAGCGACCGAGTTCGCTGGTCCAACCGTTGCGCTTGGCGAGATAGCCGTCCAACCCGTCGGAGACGGCGGCGATCGCGAAGTAAGCGAGCGCCATACCATGGTCGCCGCGCGAGATCGCGAGCACGGCGGGCACCGTGAGCACGATGCGCAGGACGCAGATCGCGTTGGGCAGGTGACGCAGCAGGCTCACGGCCGCCCTCTCACCGCGCGATGCGATAGGTCAGCGGCGCAGTGCCGCTGCCGACCCTCGCGAACTCGATGCGCGACGACAGGACCTCCACCAGCCCGTCCGCGCCGCGTGGGATGTCGAGCTGGTAGCGCACCAGACCCGCATCGCTCGCGAGCAGGATCACCCGTCGTGCACCGGGCAGACCCTCGATGAGCCGCTGGACGCGCACGGCATCCGCGAGGCTCGCGACACCCTGCACATCGAGCGTGGCGGTGCTCACAGGTCCGACATTCGCCGCCGGCGTACCGAGCGCGAACAGGTCGGCCGCGCCCTCGATGCCGGCCGCGACACCACCGGTGAACACCGTCGCCGAGGATCCCTCGAACAGCGTCCACTGCCATTCGGTGCCGTCGGCCGTGCCGATCAACACCGCGTCGGCGGCTTGGGCGCGCGCCGCAGCGAGCGCGTCCGCGGCCGGGACCGGATCCTTGCCCGCGAGGCCAGCGGACGCCGCCGAGGTCAGCTTGAGCGGCAATCCGCGTTCGCTCGCAGCGCTCTCCAGCGCCTTGCGTACGGCGACCGGGTCGGCATCGGCGGGGGGTCGGGTGATGACGCCCAGCACCACGGGGCGGGTGCGGTTCCAGACGGGCTGTCCGAGAGCGGTGACCGCACGCTCGATCGCGGCGGCATCGAAGGTGACCCGGGCCGGTTCGCCGCCGCTGGCCGGCCGGAATACCTGCACATAACGACGCGCGTTGCCGACGATGGTGGAGAGCGCGGGATCGGTGGCGGCGGAACGCCGGCCGGTGAGCCGGACGAGCGTCGTACGCATCGCGTCGGCGAACGCCTGGTCGCCGCTGCCGGTGACGGCGACCTCACCCACGGCGACGGCTTGGGCCGCGGGCGCTTCCGCGACGCGCAGGCCGGTCACGACGCACATCGCGGTCAGCAGCGCGGCGAAGGCGCGACTTCGGGATCTCTGGCGGACGCCGGTCATCATCACAGGGCGATAAGATACCATAGCGTTTTGACCGGCCGGCCGACGCCCGGAACGAGCGACGCGATGAGCAAACCCCCAGAGACCCCAGGACTCACCTACCGCGACGCCGGCGTCGACATCGACGCGGGGGACGAACTGGTCGAGCGCATCAAGCCTCTGGTGAAGCGCGCCACGCGGCCGGAGGTGTTGGCCGGCATCGGCGGCTTCGGGGCGCTGGTCGAGCTGCCCGAAGGACGCTGGCGGAGGCCCGTGCTGGTCTCCGGCACCGACGGCGTGGGCACCAAACTGCGGCTCGCCATCGACACCGGTCGCCACGACACCATCGGCATCGACCTCGTCGGCATGTGCGTCAACGATGTCGCCGTGCAGGGCGCCGAGCCGCTCTTCTTCCTCGACTACTACGCCACCGGCAAGCTCGAGGTCGCCGTGGCCGAACGGGTCGTCGCAGGTATCGTCGAGGGTTGCCGCCAGGCCGGCTGTGCGCTCGTCGGCGGCGAGACCGCCGAGATGCCGGGCATGTACCACGGCGGCGACTACGACCTCGCCGGCTTCTGCGTGGGCGTCGTCGAGAAGGACGCGATCATCGACGGCAGCAAGGTGGCCGCGGGCGATGCGGTCATCGGCCTCGCCTCCTCGGGTCCCCACTCCAACGGCTATTCGCTGATCCGCAAGCTGGTGTCGGTCGCCGGTGCCGACGCGCGGACGATGGTGGACGGCCAGCCGCTCTTCGACCGCCTGCTCGCGCCGACCCGCATCTATGTGCCCTCCATGCTCGCGCTCGCGCGCGCGATGCCCGTGCATGGCTTTGCGCACATCACGGGCGGTGGACTCACCGACAACATCCCGCGCGTCCTGCCCGACGGTTGCGGCGTGACGCTGCGCCGTTCGGCGTGGGCGCGCGATCCGGTGTTCGACTGGCTGCAGCAGGCAGGGCGCATCGCCGACGACGAGATGCACCGCACCTTCAACTGCGGCATCGGCATGGTCGTGATCGTCGCCGCCGCGCAGGCCGACGCCGCGCTCGCGCTGCTCACCGCGCAAGGCGAGCGTGCCTCGCTCATCGGCGAGGTGCGGGCCGGCGCGGGGGATGTGCTGATCCAGTGAGCGGCGTCGCCCCGGCACGACGGCTGCGGCTCGCCGTGATGGCTTCGGGCGGCGGCAGCAACCTCGGTGCGATCCTCGACGCCTGCCGCTCGGGCCGCATCTCGGCCGAGGTCGTGGTCGTGATCTCCGACAAGGCCGCAGCGCGGGCCCTGACACGCGCGTCCGATGTCGGCATCCCGGCGCTGCCGATCCCGCCCGAGGCGGGCGAGACGCGCGAGTCGCACGGCGAGCGGCTGCTCGCGGCGCTCGGGCCCTTCGATGCCGACCTCGTCGTGCTCGCAGGCTACATGCGCATCCTGTCGACCGCATTCGTGCAGCGGCTCAGCGGTCGGATGGTCAACATCCACCCCTCCCTGCTGCCCCGCCACAAAGGCCTTCACACCCATCGTCGCGCGCTCGAGGCGGGGGAACCCGAGCACGGTTGTACGGTCCATTATGTGACGCCCGAGCTCGATGGAGGACCTGCCGTGCTGCAAGCCAAGGTCCCGGTGCTGCCGGGCGATGACGAGACCACGCTCGCAGCGCGGGTGCTGGCCCGCGAGCATGTCATCTACCCCAAGGTCATCGGCTGGATCGCCGCGGGTCGGCTACGCTGTCCCGACGGCGTGCCGATGCTCGACGGGCGTCCGCTGACCGCTCCGCTGATCGACGATGGGAGCCTCGCATGACCGCCAGACCTCTGACCCTGTTCGCGCTCTGCGGCCTGCTCGTCGTGCCCTGGCTGGCGCCCGCTGCGCGCGCCCAGGACGCGTTGAAGCCCTTCACCGCCACCTTCGAGGTCGTCTACCGCGGCATGAACGCCGGCACGACCACGCTGGAGCTGTCACCGGAAGGCGGTGATCGCTGGCGATATGTCTCGCGCGCCAACGCGCGAGGCGTGTTCCGGCTCGCGCTCTCCGGCGAGATCCGTCAGACCAGCCAGTTCACGCTCGGCGCGTCCGGTCCGCGCCCGATCCGCTATGTGGCGGACGACGGCACCGAGGACATCAAGCGCGACATCCGCCTCGATTTCGATTGGAAGGCGGGGCGCGTGCGCGGCACCGCCGAGGCGCAACCCGTCGACCTGGCGGTGCGCGACGGCCTGCAGGACGGCATGTCGGTGCAGATCGCCCTGATGCGCGCGCTTGCGGCCGGCGAACGACCGAAACGGTTCTTCCTCATCGACAAGGACGAGATCAAGGAATACGTCTACGAGCAGGAAGGCACCGCGCGCATCAAGACCGCGGCCGGCGAACTCGACGCCGTCATCTGGACGAGCCGGCGGCCGACCTCCGACCGCGTCACGCGGGTTTGGTACGCGACCGCCCTCGGCTATACGCCGGTGCAGGCCGAGCGCCGCCGCGGCGACAAGGTCGAGTGGACGACGCGGCTGAAGTCGCTGCAGCGCTGACCGGTCAGGTCCGCGGCAGCGTCACGCCCTTCTGGCCCTGGTACTTGCCGCCCCGGTCCTTGTACGAGGTCGAACAGACCTCATCGCTCTCGAAGAACAGCATCTGCGCCACGCCCTCGTTGGCGTAGATCTTCGCCGGCAACGGCGTGGTGTTCGAGAACTCGAGCGTGACATGCCCCTCCCACTCCGGCTCTAGCGGCGTCACATTGACGATGATGCCGCAGCGCGCGTAGGTGGATTTCCCGAGACAGACGACGAGCACGCTGCGCGGCACGCGGAAGTACTCCACGGTGCGCGCGAGCGCGAAGGAGTTCGGCGGGATGATGCAGACATCGGAATCGATGTCGACGAAGCTCTTCTCGTCGAAGGCCTTCGGGTCGACGATGGTCGAGTTGATGTTGGTGAACACCTTGAACTCGCGGGCGCAACGCACATCGTAGCCGTAGCTCGAAGTGCCGTAGGACACGATGCGTCGGCCGTCGACGGAGCGCACCTGCCCCGGCTCGAAGGGTTCGATCATGCCCTGCGACTCCGCCATGCGGCGGATCCAGTGGTCGGACTTGATGCTCATGTGTCCTCGACGACGATCTTGGGGAAGAGAGCGCTGCGGTCGCGACCGCGGCGCGCGAGCTCGCCGGCCGCGCGACGCGCGAGTGAATGGTAGGCCGCGGCGCGCGGGCTCGCGGGATCCGCGACGACGCTCGGCTTGCCGCCGTCGGCCTCGGCACGGATCCGCGCGTCGAGCGGCAACGAGCCGAGCAGTTGCACGCCGTAGTCGGCGGCCATGCGGGATCCGCCGCCCTCACCGAAGATGTGCTCGGCGTGTCCGCAGCGGCTGCAGACATGCGTCGCCATGTTCTCGACGATGCCGAGCACCGGCACATGCACCTTCTCGAACATCCGCAGGCCCTTACGGGCATCGGCGAGTGCGATGTCCTGCGGCGTGGTGACGATCACGGCGCCCGCCACCGGCACGCGCTGCGCCAGGGTCAACTGGATGTCGCCGGTGCCGGGCGGCATGTCGACGACGAGATAATCGAGCTCGCCCCACTCGGTGTCGGCGAGCAGCTGGTTGAGGGCCGAGGTGACCATCGGGCCGCGCCAGGCCATCGGCTGCTCGACATCGACCAGGAAGCCGATCGACATCGCCGCGACCCCATGCGCGCGAAGCGGCTTGATGCGCTTGCCGTCGACGGAGGTCGGTCGTTCGCCCTGCAGGCCGAGCATGATGGGCTGGCTGGGACCGTAGACATCGGCGTCGAGCAGCCCCACGCGCGCGCCCTGCGCCGCCCAGGCGAGCGCCAGGTTGACCGCCACGGTCGACTTGCCGACACCGCCCTTGCCCGAGGCCACCGCCACCACATTGCCGATGCCGGGCAGCGGCGTGAGACCGCGCTGCACGGCGTGGGCGGTGATGCGCGAGGTCAGCGCGAGCTCCAGCACCGGCATGGCGGCGGGCGCGTCGCCGTAGAGCGACGCGAGATGGGCGGTCAGCGCTGCGGCGAGCTCTTCGTGGTATCCGCCCGTCGGGATGCCGAGCTCGAGCGCGACGCGCAGCCGGGACGGGGTCGTGCCGCCATCGAGGCGGCACTCGCGCAGCGCACGGGCCTCGGTGAGGGACTGTCTGAGATTGGGCTCGACGAAGGCGCCGAGCCGGGCCGCGATGGCGGCCTCGTCTGGAATCGGGGGCATGGCGACATTCTAGCCGTTCATCGGCCCCATGGGCGCGGCCGCCCGGCCCCGGCCGGGACACCCCGTGCGATAATCCCGCCATGTCCCGTCGCATCCTCGTCACCAGCGCGCTGCCCTACGCCAATGGGCCGCTGCATTTCGGCCACATCATCGAGGCGGTCCAGACCGATGTCTGGGTCCGCTTCCAGCGTCTGCGCGGCAACGAGTGCCTGTATGTCTGCGCCGAGGACACGCACGGCACGCCGATCATGATCAAGGCGCAGTCCGAGGGCATCACGCCCGAAACGCTGATCGCCCGGGTCGCGGCCGACCATCGCGCCGACTACCAGGGCTTCCTGATCGGCCACGACCAGTTCCACAGCACGCACAGCGCCGAGAACCGCCACTTCACGGACCTCATGTTCGGGCGCCTGAAGTCCGCGGGCCACATCACCCAGCGCAGCGTGCGCCAGGCCTACGACGAACAGGCCGGCATGTTCCTGCCGGATCGCTATGTCCGCGGCACCTGCCCGCGCTGCAAGGCGGTCGACCAGTACGGCGATTCCTGCGAGGTCTGCGGTGCGACCTACTCGCCCGCCGATCTCATCGAACCGAAGTCGACGATCTCCGGGACCACGCCGGTGTGGAGGGACTCGGAGCACCTTTTCTTCGCGCTCGGCCGCTTCGAACCGATGCTGCGCGAGTGGGTGAAGAGCGGATCGCTGCAGGACTCGGTGCGTGCCAAGCTCGCTGAGTGGTTCGAGACGGGCCTCCAGGACTGGGACATCTCGCGCGATGCACCCTACTTCGGCTTCGAGATCCCGGGCCATCCCGGCAAGTACTTCTATGTCTGGTTCGACGCCCCGATCGGCTATCTCGGCAGCCTCAAGGCGCTCTGCGACCGTCGCGGCCTCGACATCGACGCCTTCCTGAAGCCGGACAGCGGCATCGAGCTGCATCACTTCATCGGCAAGGACATCAGCTACTTCCACACGCTCTTCTGGCCCGCGGTGCTCGACGGTTCCGGCTACCGCAAGCCGACGGCGGTGCATGTGCACGGCTTCCTGACCATCGACGGCCAGAAGATGTCGAAGTCGCGGGGGACTTTCGTCACGGCGCGCCGTTACCTCGAACGCCTGCCGCCCGAGGCGCTGCGCTACTACTTCGCCGCCAAGCTCGGCCCCGGCGTCGACGACATCGACCTTGCGCTCGGTGATTTCACCGCCCGCGTGAACTCCGATCTCGTCGGCAAGCTCGTCAACATCGCGAGCCGCTGCGCAGGTTTCGTCGCCAAGGGCGGCGGCGAGCTCGCCCGCGAACTGCCGGACCCGGACCTCTACGCCGCATTCACGGCGGCGGCGCCGCGCATCGCCGAGCTCTACGAGGGTCTCGACTACGCGCAGGCCATGCGCGAGATCATGGCGCTCGCCGACCGCGCCAACCAGTATGTCGATGCCCACAAGCCTTGGGCGCTCGCCAAAGATCCGGCCCGCGCCGCCGAGGCGCTCGCGGTCGCCACACAGGGCATCAACCTGTTCCGCGTGCTTATGGTGTACCTCGCACCCGTGCTGCCGGACACCGCCTGCAAGGCCGCCGGTTTCCTCGGCGCGCCGCTGTCGTCGTGGGACGAGATCACGACGCCGCTGCTGGGCCGTCCGCTCGCCCCGTACGAGCCGCTCGCGCTGCGCCTCGACCCGAAGGTGGTCGCGGAGCTGATCGAGACGCCTGCAGCGCCGACGGCCGCGCCCACGCCGATCGCCGCTGCGCCGATCGCCGCTGCGACGGCCGCGCCGAAGAAGAGCGCTGCGGCGCCGGCTCCTGCCGCCACGCCCGGCGTCATCACCATCGACGACTTCGCCAAGCTCGACCTGCGCGTCGCGAAGGTGGTCGACGCAAGCGATGTCGAAGGGTCCGACAAACTGCTGAAGCTCACCCTGGAACTCGGCAGCGAACGCCGCACGGTGTTCTCCGGCATCCGCAAGACCTACACCGCCGCCAGCCTCGTCGGCCGGCAGGTCGTGGTGGTCGCCAATCTCGCGCCGCGCAAGATGCGCTTCGGCGTCTCCGAAGGCATGGTGCTCTGCGCCTCGGATGCCGACGACCGCGTCTATCTGCTGTCGCCCGACGAGGGCGCGGCCAGCGGCCTGCCGATCAGCTGAACGCGGCGTGGCCGCATCACCGTCCCTCGCCGAGGCCCTGCACGCGCTGCTGCCGCAGACCCAGTGCACACGCTGCGGCTATGACGGCTGCCGACCCTACGCCGAGGCCATCGCTGGGGGTGCTGCGGACATCAACCGCTGTCCGCCGGGCGGCGAAACGACGCTGCAGCGGCTCGCGACGCTCACCGGACTCCCCGTCCGCCCCATCGATCCGGAGTGCGGCACGGCGGGTCCGCCGATGGTCGCGGTGATCGACCCGGCGCGCTGCATCGGCTGCGCGCGTTGCCTGCCGCCCTGCCCCGTCGATGCCATCGTCGGCGCCCAGCGGCAACTGCATGTGGTGCTCGACGACCTGTGCACCGGTTGCGAGCTCTGCATCGCTCCCTGTCCCGTGGATTGCATCACCCTCGCCCCGCGTACGACGCAGGCGCCGTTCTCGACGGAGCCCGCTGCGGGCGACAACCTGCGCCGCTACGAGGCCCACCGCGCGCGCCGTGAGCGCCGTGAAGCCGATCGGCTCGCGCTGCTCGCCGAGCGCAAGGCACGCGCCGCTCGGCTCTCCACCCGCCGCGACGGCGGCGCACCATGAAGCCTGAAGCCCGTCAGCAGATGTTCGAGCGGCTGCGGGCCCGCAACCCGCATCCGACCACCGAGCTCGAGTACGGCGATCCCTTCCAGCTGCTGATCGCGGTCATCCTCTCCGCGCAGGCCACCGACCGCAGCGTCAACCTCGCGACCCGTAAGCTGTTCCCGGTCGCGGGCACGCCCGCAGCCATCCTCGCGCTCGGTGAAGAAGGTCTGTCGCAGCACATCCGCACCATCGGTCTCTACAAGACCAAGGCCAAGAACGTCATCGCCACCTGCGGTCTGCTGCTCGAGCGCCATGGCGGCGCGGTGCCCCGCGCCCGCGAGGACCTCGAATCGCTGCCCGGTGTCGGCCGCAAGACCGCCAATGTCGTGCTCAACACCGCCTTCGGCGAACCGACGATGGCGGTGGATACGCACATCTTCCGCGTGGCCAACCGGACGGGCCTCGCCAAAGGCAGCACGCCGCTCGCGGTCGAGAAGAAGCTGCTGCGAGCCGTGCCCGCCGAGTTCCTCAAGGACGCGCATCATTGGCTCATCCTGCACGGCCGCTACACCTGCAAGGCGATCAAGCCTGCCTGCCCGGCCTGCCCCATCGCCGACCTCTGCGCTTGGCGCGGCAAGACCCGGGCCGACGCATGAGCGCGCTCTTCGGTCAGTCGCGCGAGGACATGCGCCGCACCTGGCTCGAAGCCTGGCGGCGCGGCCGCGACGGGCTGCCCGTCACGCCCCTCGAGGCGCAGTTGGTCGATGTGATCCGCGAGCACCCCGAGTACCACGGCTGGCTCGAGCGCGGTGACGAGGCGCTGCACGCACAGTTCACACCGGAGGGCGGCGTGACCAACCCCTTCCTGCATCTCTCGATGCATCTAGCGCTGCGCGAACAGGTCGGCACCGACCGCCCCGCAGGCATCGCTGCCCTGCACGCACGCCTCGCCGTGCGCCATGGCCGCATGGACGCCGAGCATCGGATGATGGAAGCGCTCGGTCGGGCGCTCTGGGAAGCGCAGCGCGCCGGTCGCCTGCCCGACGAGCGCGCCTATCTCGAGGACCTGCGCCGGCTCGGCTGAGCGACCGTCCTGCCTTCAACTCACCTGCGCTTGGGGATGTAGAGGTCGGTGAGCGTGCCTTCGAAGGCCTCGGCCGACATCGCGATGGACTCCGACAGCGTCGGGTGCGGATGGATGGTGAGTCCGATGTCCGCCGCGTCGGCGCCCATCTCGATGGCGAGCGCGATCTCGCCGACGAG
>Ga0315900_10002264_pt1 | contig 29793 bp, 36 predicted proteins | sample LakEriMetagenome_FD_203521 | JGI IMG/M metagenome (GOLD analysis project Ga0315900, IMG submission 203521) | Freshwater fungal communities from buoy surface, Lake Erie, Ohio, United States - Buoy 12 MA114 | ecosystem: Environmental > Aquatic > Freshwater > Lake > Lake biofilm | place: USA: Lake...
GCGTGTTGTGTCACCGGCGGCGAGCGGGCGAGCATGTCAGACGAGCTGCTGGCCGAGCTCAAGCGCTCCTGGCCCGGGTTCGTGATGGTCGCGTTTGACTCGGACGCCACGGGTAGGCGCTGCGCTCCGGCACTGGCAACACAGCTCCGAGCGGTGGGCATCGGCTGCCGTGCGGTCGATCTGGGCGGCAGCGACGGCTACGACCTGGCCGACTACTGCCGTGACCATGGCGTCGATGGCGTGCTTGAACTACCAACCCTCACCGTTGCCGCGGCCAAAGCGGCACAGCCGGAATTGCGTACCGCGCCGACATCGCTCCCGATGGACATCAACGATCTGCTCGCCCTGCCGCACCAGGAGGTGCGCTGGTACGCGCCTGGGTACGTGCGGAGCGGACTCGGCATCCTCGCGGGGCTGCCCCAGGTGGGGAAGACACCCCTGGCGGTTCAGCTCGCCATTGCCATTGCCAGTGGCGGCATGTGGATGGATCACGTGCAGTGCCGTCGGGCGAAGGTGTTGTTCTTGGGGCCGGAGTACTCACGTGCGGAGATCAAGCCGATGTTCGATATCAGCCGCATGGGCAAGCCGATTGAGCCGGGTTGGTTGGCAATCAAAACCATGGAAGACGAGTTCCCGACGGATGAGGCGGGAGCCCTGGCGGAACTGGAGTATTACATCACCGAGCTCGGCTACGAGGTGATTATCATCGATACGTTCACCGCGTTCTTGCCGCCCGAGAAGTATAAGCAGAATATGTACCGCGGTGATTACAACGAGCTGAAACCGTACCACCGGCTAAGCAACCTCCACGACGTCTCAATTATCGGCACATGGCATGCGTCGAAAAGAGAGATCGACCCGGCGAAAATGTACAACGGGAGCGTCGGGTTGTGGGCGGTCGCGGCGTCTCGATTGACGATCTATACCGACCAAGATAACAAAGTCCGGCTCTCCTCATTCCCGCGTATGGAGGATCGAATCGACGTGGCACTGACGCAGGAGAAGACGCTCACGGGCAGGCGCTGGATTGTCGAGAGTGCCAAGCCCGATCCCGTCATCACCAGTCCACAGGAGCGGCTCATCTACGAATGGCTCAAAGCGAACTCTAGTCAGGACGCACCGAGGAGTGCGCAGGAGATAGCGGTAGGCACCAGTATCAACTCCAATTCCTGTAGGAGCATCTTAGGGAGGATGGTTAGTCAGAACTACATCCAGAAGACTGGTACTCAGAGAGATGCAACATACTTTGTTGCGCTTGTTGCGCCTGTTGCACTTGTTGCGCCTGTTGCACTTGTTGCGCGCAACAGCGCAACACGAGTGCAACACGATGATGTCATGCAGAATTCCGCATTGGAAAGCCCTAAACCCCAAGCGCAACAAGCGCAACAAGAAATTTTGCATAACACGCGCAACAACACCGCAACAAGCGCAACAACCCTGCCCGACGGGTACCGCGTGTTCGAGGGCGTGAATGGCGTCTATGTCTACGCACCCAACGGAGATATGGAGGGGCCGATGGACACAGCCCGCGTGATGGAGTGGATTCGAGAGCATCAAGGAGGTCGCCGTGGCTAAGGTGTCTGTCAACACAAAGCTCCCACCAACCCGACGGGCATGTCTCGGGTGCGACGCCATTGGCGAGCCGGTATCGCATGGCGCTCCCGTGTGTCGGTTCTGTGCCGAGGCGGGAGCGCAGGCGGTCATTGAGCGCATCTGGGTGCGCCACGAGACACACGGCAACCTGGTCAGTCGATTGGATACCAAGCGCAACGAGCTGCTGCTCGCACTGAGCGAGGAGGAGCGCCATCGCTGGTACGCGTTCGACCAGGCTCGTCACGCGGTCATTCGCGGCAAGGCGGACGACGCCACGATCCGCCGGGTACACCTCACCATCGAGCTAATGAAGAAGGGCAGCGCCAAGATTACACCGGGTATGCGTGCGGTGTGGCAAGCCGAAGAGGAATGGTACTGGCAGTCGGTTGCTCACCACGATCTGAACGAGCGGTACCAGACTCAGACCAAGATCCTGTTGGAGTGGTTTAATCGACAGAAGACAGAAGGAGGAGACACCCAATGACTGACATTCCCTACTTGAAACTGCCCTACGTTGGAGCCTCAAGCATTGAAAACATCGACGGCGTCACGATTGCCGAGTGCATCACGCCCGACATCGCGGAGGCGCTGGTGAACATCGTGAACACGGCGCTCTTTGTGGCGTCGCAGGGCAAGACGCCCGCGCTGCGACTGCCCGCGGAACTGTTCCAGGAGGTGGTTTCGTGACACACCTGATTGATCGCATCTACGAGCTGGAGGTGTACCGCGAAGCCCTCCGCCAGATTGGCAGACTCACCGACGACAAACGGCGGCAGATTGCTGCCGAGCTGGCCGAGTTGCGCCAGCGCTTGCAAGGAGCCACACGATGAACATCACGACCCTCCCCACTACCACCCTCGCCCAGGCGCTCAAAGTGGTGCTCCCTGCCGTGCCCGGCAAGAGCAGCCTGCCGGTACTGTCCAACGTACACCTCCGCGTCGATGGCACCACGCTCACACTCACCGCTACCGACCTTGCCATCGGCATCGCTCACCGCGTGACGCTCCCCACCGACGGCGGCTACTGGGCGCTTACCGTACCCGCAAAGACGCTCAGCGAGATCATCGCCAAGCTCCCCAGCGGCGACGTGACGATGGAGCCAGATCTTCAGCGCTCCACCCTGCGCCTGGGCGGTATCAATTTCCGCACGACCATCAACGGTATCGACGCGGACGAGTTCCCCAGCGTGCCCACCGCCCGTGACGTTGTCGACGAGTTCGTGAGCATCCCGATGGCACAATTCCAGGCCGGTATCCGGAGCGTCGCGTTCTGTGCGTCTCCAGACGACGCTAGGCCGGTGTTGCAAGCCGTGCACCTGGCGCTTCGCTCGGACGGCTACACCATGACGGCAGCCGACGGCTACCGCCTGGCACAGTACCACGCCCAGACGGCGCTGAGCGTGCCCACACACCTCGGCCCACCGCTCCTGATCCCTGGCGCGGCCCTCCGTGAGATCGCCAAACTGCGCGGCGACACGATCCACCTCGGACTGACACCCAGCCGCAACCAGTTGGTGGCGCTGACCGAAGATACGGCGCTCTCAAGCCGTATGATCGAGGGGCAGTACCCGGACGTGGGGCGCATCATCCCCGCACAGGACGTCACGCACGTCGATCTCAACGATCCTGGGGCGTTGAGGAGCGCGGCTGAGGTGATGCGCGTCCTGATGGCGAACGAGCAGGGCACACCAATGCACCTCAGGATCGACGGCCTCAACGTCACCGTCTCAACGGCTAAATCTGAAACAGGAGAAGGAGAGGTTGTGGTCACCGGCTACGGCCACTCGGGGCCGCCCGTGACGACAGCCGTCAACGTGGGGTATCTCCTGGAGTTGCTCCCAACCCTCCCACAGCAGTACACCCTGGGCACGGGCGGCACCAGTTCGCCCGTGGTGTTTCGGGCCTCGGGCCTCATTCATCTCATCATGCCCATGTCGATCCGCAAATAGGAGGCCCACATGCCGGGGAGATTGTGGACACCACTGGAGGACAGCACCCTGATCGCCATGTGCGATCGGGGTGCGCCCCTCACCCAGATCATGCGTACGCTGGGCAGGCCACGGCACGGCATCAATCGGCGCATGAAGAAGCTCCGCATCCGCAGGGTGCACCGCCCGCAGGGCGCTCACACGGCGAACGGTATTGCGCGACTCATCGGCAGGTCGCCGGAGAGCGTCATTCGTTGGATGGAGGCGGCCAACCTACCACACCGCAAAGTTGTGGATAAGGCAGCTAAATACATTCACTACCGCGTCGGGCGCTTAGACCTCATCGACTGGTTGTCCGATCCGATCAACTGGCACCGCTACGACGTGGAGGAGATCACCGACGCGTCTCTCCGCGACTACCTCCGCGACGTGCAGCGCACCGCGCATAACCCGTATCTGACGATTGAACAGATCGCTGAGCGCTACACGGTCGCCAAGGGCACCGTGGAGGGATGGCTCAAGCAACGTCGGCTGAAGAACTGTAATCCGATGCATGGCTATACGTTGGTGCACGAAGATGAACTCAGCAACTTTACCCCACCCCACATCAGCCCCAAGCGCCGCTCGTAGGCGACGACGCGAGTGGACAGCCGAAGAGCTTGGGATTATCAACGCAATGCGTCAGAAGCGGCGGAGCATCGCGGAGATCGCCGAGCGGTTGGGCCGGACGAAAGCGTCGGTGAACAGCTACATCAAGCGCAACATGGATAGCGTCGTCCAATTCCCGCGTCGCCACCAAAACGAACGCCAACCGTGGAGCGAGCGCGATGACACGCTCATCATTGAGTTGGCTGAGAGCAGCACGGGGATTAAGCGGATGCGCCAGATCCTCAAGCGCAGCAGCAAATCGATCCGCGACCGGCTACGCACCCTGCGCGGTAATAGCTCGATTATTCGCCGTGCGAGTCCGGAGCTGCTCACGGCGCGAGCGGTGGGCCAGCTGCTGGGTGTCAGTGACCAGACGGTGCGCAACTGGGTGCGGTACATGGCGCTCCCAGCGATTATCCACGAGACGCGAAGCCGACGGTATCACGTCATCCACAGCACGGATCTTTGGCATTGGTTGGCACGCCCTGAGCATCAGCATGTGGTGAGCCTTGCGATGGTCACCGATTCGGAGCTTGCCGCCTACCTGCGCGAGCAGTGGAGTCGCGAGGAGTGGCTCACGATGGCGCAGGCGGCTGAGCGCCTGTGCATTGGCAACGCGGGCGCGTTTCATTGGCGCACCAAGGGTTGGATCCGCTGCTACTACCCCTACCGAAACTACTGCGTCGTTCGGCGCGACGAACTCGAACGCGCTATCAAGGAGCAACGCCCCTATGGACAGAGACAAACTGTCAACGCTGAAACTACGCGGCGCTCTACGCCATGCCACGGGCCGGGCGACCATCGAACGCATGTCGGACGACGAGTGGGCCGAGATGGAGCGCCTGGCGGCGTCGTTGCATCGGCTGATTAAGAGCCGTCGCGACCAGGCGAAGGCGGAACGGTATCAGCGGATGATGCGGAGGCCGAGTGATGTTTGATCTCATGCTACGTGCCAACCCGGATATACCGGAGCCCGTGAAGGAGTACCGGTTCCACCCTACGCGCAAGTGGAGGTTTGACTACGCCTGGATTACGCCGTCGTACCGCGTGGCTGTCGAGATCGATGGCGGGCAGTGGGTTGCCGGTGGTGGCAGACACAACCGCGATAGCGACCGCGAGAAGTTGAACCACGCCGCAGCCAACGGCTGGCGCGTGCTGCGCTTTTCAACGCAGCAGGTGGAGCGCGAGCCGGATGTGTGTATCGAGCTGCTGAGGAGGACGTTGCAATGGCACTCGTAATCAACGACTACGCCACGCCATCGGCGACACAATGGCGCATTGCCATTGATGGGATGAGGAATAGCTGGGAGAGTTGGGAGAAGGGCGACAGCTCTATCAGCCTGGCGGGCTACTGGACGTTCGGCGCGAAGGATCAGCAGCTGCTCCGGCAGCTGCTCAAGGCCGGCCCGGATCATGCCAAGGTGGCGCGACAACTCCCGCTCATCATCGACGTCAGCGCTCCTGACTACTGGTGGCGGCAGTTCGATCAGTACCGCGTGGGCGTGGCTGCGGACGACGTCTCAACGAACAGCACGAGCCAAATGCACACCCTCGGCAGGCACGCCATCACCGAGGAGCACATCGACCTGGCCGACGTGCCCGAGGAGGCGCGGCGCTTCTACTTGGCCGTTCTTAACGGACAGCGCGAACGTTGGCTTGAAGCGGGCAAGCGCAAGGGGCCGAACGCTACCGAGTGGCGCGGGTTGTTGCAGCTCGTATCCGCCGGGTGGATCTACCGGCGCTGCGTCTCGACCAACTACCAGGCCGCCAGGGCCATGTATCACGCTCGTAAGAACCACCGCGAAGGCGAATGGCGCCAGTTCTGCGGGTGGCTGGAGCGTATCGAGCACAGTTGGATTATCACGGAGGAGTTCTGATGAAGTATGTTTACCTAGTCCGTGCTATCGGCACGGACTACTACAAGATTGGCTCAACGCGAAGCGTAGGGTCTCGCATGGATCAGTTGCGCAACACATCGCCGTTTGATCTGGCATTGATCGACAGCGCACCGAGCGAGCGAGCGCAGCACCTTGAGCGCAGCCTGCACAACCAGCTGGCACATCACCGTCACCATGGCGAGTGGTTCAAGCTGGACACAGAATTGGTTCAACGTGTGGTTGGCACAATTAGAGACGCTGAGGAGGAGGCGGTAAACGGCGTTGAGTTGCCGCCAGACATTCCGCGGCGATTGATCACAACACAGGATATTGCCAGGCTCAAGCATCAACCTGACACCCCGCAGGGGCGCCGTGACGCGCTAATGTTGTGCCTGATGCTAGACATGGGCATACAGATTGGCGTTCTCCCACATATTGTGTCAGGGGAGCTTGAGCAGATGGGTACAATTCCAGCTGATACGCGCATCGCACTGGAAGCCTATCAGGAACACGATGGGCTGCCGTTCGGCAGATTGCTGCGCGGCTCTCGGAAGAACGGGGAACTATGGGGCTACATGTCCACACGCGCAATTGCCGAACGCATCGCGATACTGGGTGACGATATTGGAATTGACAGGCTCAGTAGTCGCGATCTCCTGCACGCTTACAAAACGTACGGCCCAGTGCATTGCCTACAGGAGTTCTAAATGCTTGCCACATCCGCCATTCGCGCCGCCCTCGACGACGGAGCCATCATCTGCGTGCCGCCGCCCCAACGGATTGAAGGGGCTCACATCGACATCACGCTAGGCAGCCATGCGTGGCTGTTCGATCCGGCGAAGGAGGGGCAGGGTGAAGAGCTCGACCCGCTCGACATCAGCACCGCCGATCCTGCTGATTGGTTTGAGTCGTGGGACGCTGTGGACGGCTGCATCTGGCTGCCCGCTCAGTCCACGATCCTGGCGCACACCCGGGAGTACATCGGCACGGCACCCGACTCCGGACTCGTGCCGATGCTGCACACGCGCTCTACCCTGGCGCGTTGGGGCCTCTCTGTCTGCACGGCCAACGCAGGGCAGGGCGACGAGGGCTACTGCACGCGGTGGACGCTGGAGATTGTCAACCCGCATCAGCGCACGATCCTGCTCCCCGTCGGTGCGCGTGTGGGTGCGATCTCGTTTCACGGCGCCGAGGGTACGGCGCAGCGCTACCAGATCGGCACGCGCTACAACGCGACGATTGCTCAGTGGCAGCCAAGCCACATGCTGCCACGGAGGGGCAACCTCATATGAACGAGCGCACCTCCGAGTACCTCCTGACGGCACAACAGCGCCTCCAGGAGCGGTACGACAACTCGCACCCCTACCCGAACCGCCGGGGCTGGCTGTATCAGCACGAGGACGGCACCAAGCGCCTACGCCGCATCCCACTCAGCCGCTTAAGGTGGCTCCAGGATTGCCTGCTCTTCGAGCACCACGACGACTAGGCCGGGCTCACGTACCTGACGCGCTCTCAGCCGAGGGCGCGTTTTTGATTGCCAAAAATTGCTCCAAAATTGGCCTCCTCACCTACTAGACACCGCCTAATTAGTATGCTATAGTAATTCACGGAGGGGTAACCACTAGCAGCAACAGGAGAACACCGCAATGACCACGATGACCAATCTCAACACCGAACTCAAGGCCAAGGCCGCCGCCGCCGGACTCAGCACCTACGTCGCCAACGCCATCCTGAGCAACGACGTCACCGAGGCTATGCTCGATAACGCGGCGATCGCCTTCCTGGAGCGGTGGTACTGGGACGCGCACGAGGCGATTGTCCAGTCGGAGGAGCGTGTGGTCGCGGCGCAGAAGGCCATCGACGCGTACCTGGCAAGCGGCGCGAGCTTGTTTTAACTCCAGTCGTGCGGGGAGGGGTTAATCCCCTCCTACTACCGTAGCAGTCGGTAGCGCCGCCAACGTGGCGGTGGGCGTGGAGAGCAACAGGAGACACCGAGATGAACACCTACCGCCTGTGGATCGAGGGACGAAACCTCGGCAACGTGTACAGCCACCTGGCAACGATTGCCAAAGTGATCGAGTTTCTCGGCGTCGAGTTTGCCGATGACCAATCTCCCTTGGTAGTGGTGCGCATCGAAACACATTACGGGCCAGCAGAGACGTTCGTTGGGTGGGCCGAGGCGGTGGAGGCGGGCATCCTCGGATGGGCTCCATTCGAAGCGGTCGCGGAGGTCGCCTAATCTCCAGTCGTGCAGCGGGCGCAAGCCCGCTCCAGGGTAAAGTCCCTGGCCCGTGGCACCTGGCCGCGGTGGGCGTGGAGGAGTGAGATGAACTACCGCGTTTACCTGCCCAACGACGGCGAGCCCCACGAGGAGGGGCTTCGCGCACTGCTGGACTGCCTGCCGCCTACGTTCGTCCGCGTCGATGGCGACCTGGTCGTGTGGGACTACACCACCGACGACGCGCACGCCGAGATGTGGCTCAATGCCCACGAGGCCGTCATCGGCTGGGAGCGTCTGCCATGACAATCGACGACCGCCTTCGGCGCGTGGGCTACCACCTCACGCGGCGCACCCTGGGCGATGGTACCAAGGTATGGTTCGTCGCCGCGGACTCGCCCTACGGCGTCAAAGGCTACCACTGCAAGACGCTCGCGGAGGTGCGCGAGCTGTGCGCCGCACTCACCGAGTGTCATGGCAAGCGCGGTGCCGTCACCAACTACGGCGGCGTATGGCGCTGCCACGAGTTAGGAGAGGAGTACCAACACCATGACAACGAACGCTACTAAACGCGGTCGCCCGCCCTACGCCGACGGCCAACCGCGGCGCGTGAGCGTCTGCATGACGATCCGCGAAGACATTCTAGAGCAGGTGGACAAGCTGGCCGCCGAGCGCGGCGTCACTCGCTCGGAAGTGGCCAACGAGTTGCTAAGCAGAGCCATTCCACAATAGGCCCACGACGCGCAAAAAGGCCCCTGGGAGCGTTCCCAGGGGCCTCGTCGTGTCTCAGTATCCCTACGGCTCAGCGGGCGGTTGTGGCGCTTCCGGCTCCGGCTCGGGTGTCGGCTCGGGAGCGGCTGGAGCCTCCGGCTCGGGCTCGGGTGTCGGCTCGGGTGTCGGCGCGGGCAGTTGGCTGGCGATGTGGTAGCGGGCGTCCGGGTCACTCATAGCACCTCCTACGCGGTATCTTCGATGGGCATCACGACGGTAAATTTGACATCGGCAGCGGTCACGACGCCGATGGCGGTTGCATTGTTTGTGGTTGCGGCGTGAGCAAGGCAGGTGATGTAGCCGACGTTCACACCCGACACGCTCACCGTCGCCGTATCTACGCTGCCGCTCACGTACGCCCCCGTGAAGTCGAGGCCGTCGGCGGAGAGAGTCGCGGCGATGACCAGGTTGGTCACGCTGCGAAGGGCGAACGGCAGCGTGATAATGCCGTTTCCCGTGGGAGTGCCGGTCACATTTGTCCACGCGATGCGGCCCCACACGATGGCGACCGCGTTGAGTCGGGCGTAGCGGCCAATCTGTTGGGAGTAGGTCACGGTGCCAGCGGTGCCCGTGCCCCGGTACGTGGGCGTATACGTCTCGAACACGTACCGCGGCCTACCGGCACTTCGAAGCCCGGCTATTTGCGACTCCAGCGCTCGTACGCGCCGCTCAAGTTCGGCACTCATGTCAGGAATACCTCCGCTCGTACCACCGCGTTGACTTCTTCACGCCCGCCGGTGTACGTGACCGACACGGCATCGATACGAGCGTCAAACTGGTAGCCAAACTCCTGCACGGTCACGTAATCGCCCCAGTTCCAGTGCCGACCGAACTGGGTATCCTGCGTCGCCTGCACCTTGCCGCTAATCACGGCACGCACGCGGTTCGCCCTGACCACATTCTCCGCTTCGTCGTTGAGGCCCGTTGTGTTGTCGTAAGATGTTGCGTCCTTGAACACTTCGCGCCAGCGGAGGGGTGTGGCGGTCGTGCGGTCGGTGTTGGTGTAGCTGCCAATGAGACGCCCTGAACCGTCGCCCTGGCCTCCGGTTTTGCAAAAGGTCACCTCGGTGCTGTAGTCCACCTCCAGTGACGTCTCCGCCAGGTTGCCATAGGCAGAGCCAAGCACCACCGCCCCGTTGCCAGAGGTCAAACGCCGGTCGATCCCGCGTTGCCCCACAAACGTTTGGAAGATCAGCCCCAGCCCCGACACGTCGCCCGTGGCGATCAGATCGAACGCCAAGTAGGTGCCCGACTGCGCCGACGAGTCCGCCAAGTCCTTGAGCACCTTGAGCAGCGGCTGCCATGCTGCGCTCTTCGTGGTTGATGGCGCTTGTGACGTGTCTGGGTCAACGGTCAGGCCCAGAATCTGCCTGCTGCTGCTCGCACTACTCCCGGCGTTCTCTCGGACAAACGCTTTCATCAAATTGTCAAACGTGCCCGTCTTGAGTGCCCCGGACGTGGTGGCGAACGCGTCGATGAAGCGCCCGGGCTCCCCAAAGAGCCAGAGCGGGCTGAGTGCGAACAGCGTCACTTTGACCAGTCCGTTCCCCTCCCGGGTCACTGTCTGGCGCTGAATGAGCCACCGCGTCTCTCCCACGAGCGTGCTCACACCGTCCAACGTGCGCCGCCACACCTCCAGGCTGCCGTCAGGGAGTGCCGTCGAAGGGATTGTCACGCCTGGCGTAATGACGATTTTCATGACGCCGATGTCGTTGGTCACGAGCGCGTACTCGATGCTTTCGATGCGGTCGATCAGCCCGATGCGTACGCCGTTGTTGCTCAGCAGATAGATGGTGTAGATCGCACCAGTTGCGCCCATCATATAGTCGGCTCCGCTCCACCATCAATTGCCCAGTGTCGTGGTCGCCAGTAGATGTTCGTTTGAAGCGCACGGTTATTTGCAAAAAATGACAGCCAATTTGTACCAGGAATGAGCCGCCACGTTGCCAAGTTGGATCCGGTGAGGAGCGAGCTGATTACATTGCCCTGAAACGATGATGTAATGGAACGACGGCCCGGCGTCATGTTTATAATAATTTCTTCACCCGCTGCTATCTCTAAGTTGAAATACAATTCGTCGTTGGTGGTGTTATTGACAAGTTGGTACAACCGAACAGTTGTTCCACTGGAAGTATTGCGCATCTTGACAACAGGGTACGAATCGGCCATGCTGGCATTGACTACTGCCGAAACAAACCCAGTGGTTCCAAGCTGCCCAGGATCACTGAAACTGCCTACAAAATATTGCGTTCCGTATGCGTCTTCGCTGATCGCATGAACAAATCGTCGGTTTGCTCCAAGGGTCATGATATCTGGAGCAATCCACGTGTAGTTATTCCATACCGCGTACCCAAAGGTGAGCGTGCCCAAATATCGCGACCAAGGATAAAGAGTTGTCGAGTCAGTGACCAGCAGTCCGTCAATGCCGGTCACGGCGACACGATTATTTGAAAATACGTGAACAGAACTTCTAGGCGATGTATCTGCGGGATATGTATTGACGGTCTCAATAATTTCTCGTGTGGGTTGTAAAATCCACGTAGCAAGTTTTCCGCCAACTGGTTTTCCATGAACAAATAACCGTGACTGTTGATTGGCGGCCACACGGAATAAACTATCTGTTGCTGGGATGGTAAGTGTTCCCCAGGTTTGCGCAATAAAGTTGTATACACCGGAGTTGCGAACCGACGTTCCGCCAGTTGAACCCCAGTCACCGACTACCGCAATGGCATTATTTGGCAGTGGTGCAATATCGGTCACCATCACTTCGTCACTGCCCAGAGCCGTACCCAGTGTCCCACCGATGAGCGTGCCAAACGAACCGGCACCTTGCCATTGCACAATTCCCCGAGCAATCGTTCCGGCGACTGTGGCAAATGCCCCGCCGATGAGAAGCGCTCCGTTCGGTGCGTTTGATAGGGCAAAAATGGTTCCGACTGACGTGTCGACTTTCCGGAATGTTCCCGATGTCAACGTACCAAACGTACTGTTGGCCCGTCGAAATAGCCCCATGCCACCAACAACGGTTGTTCCGCCAATAGCCGAGAAGTTGCCGCCGATGAACAGCGTTCCGTAGTCAGGCGACCAATTCAGCGCAAATACCGTGCCACCTGCGCCAATGACACCGCCAAATGTTCCCCATGTTCCACCAGCATAATACGCAATGCCTCGACTGGTTGTCCCATTTACGATTGGAAAGTTTCCGCCTACTACGATAGTGCCAGGGTATTGTGTATTGATAGCAAATACGTCATTACTGGAAATGCCGTCATTATAAATACCATCACCTAATCCTCCGACGATACCTCTCAATGGTGCCCATTGTCCGTTTGGGTCTCGCGCAAGCACGTTTCCCATACTTCGTGAAGGAGCCAAAGGCTCAAGAAGAATCGATCCGTGCGCCGCCAACGCCGTACCCTCGTCGAGTGAGCTATACCACATCGGGTCGAACGCCACGAACCGTGCAGCAACGTTATCGTTGATCACCTGCATGTCGGTGATCTCAAGGCCGCCGTTGTAGATTGCGTCGATCTCCACATCTTCCCCAGCACCGGTATAAATGAAGCGCGTTGGGGCTGGCGGGAACGTACGGTCAATCTTGAGCGCGTCGATGATGCGCCGTCGGGTCTGGTGTAGGTCTGGCGTGGTAGTGCCGGTCACGGTTGCGGTCAGGACGAACTCCCGCGTGTCGGCCCTGGTGCGCTGGTACTCGGCTCCGTCGAGGATCGCCCTGGGCAGGTTCATGTTGACCATCGGTGGCATGCCTACGCCCACGTGCGTCTCAACCCGAAGGCCAAGGGCTGCCAGTGGAATAACGCTTCCGCCTGCGCGTGTTTGCCCGCTCCGGATTGACTGCGACTGGTGCGGGAGCCCCAACCACTGACACCCTTCCTGGTCGCCGTCCACGTAGGTCGTGACGCTGCCCACTTCGACCTGCACGCCGTCTACCCAGAGCGTGCCGGTTGCTGCACCCGAGTGGTACGGTCGAATACTCCAGTTGGCGTTTGCCCCGGCAGTGGTACCCTGCGTCACTCGCGTCCACACGCTGCCCACAGGTACGCGCACCCCTCCACCCAGTTGCACGCTCCCGCCCGCGCCCGTCGCACTGGTCACGCGGACGTACGCGCTCGCGGTGTACGCGGTTCCCGAGCGCATTGCAAACGTCGTGTCAATGCCGAACGTTCCGGTTGCTCCGGTGAGCCTGGCCGACCACGCGCCGAACGCCTGAGCCTCGGCAGCCGTGCCGAACACGACCGACCCGGCGGTGTTGATGTTCGCCGTCCCCGCCCAGCCCGAGCTGCCAATCTCAAACGACGGGTTGGTCAGGAGGTTGGTCTTTTCGACCGGCACCACCACCCGGTAAAAGAACGTGCCGACGGTCATACTTACACTCCTGCCAGGCTGCGAGCGATGGCGTCCGAAACGCTCATGCTGCCCACGTTGTTAAACGTTGCGTTGTACACGATGTTCCGCGTGTTGGCCGTGTTGGTCACGCGCTGAGCGCCGCCCAATCCTGCGGCTGCCGTCTGTCCGGCGGTCGCCGCAACGAGCGGTGCACCCTTCGCCAGGCCTACCGCCATACCCTGCGCCATCGGGAGGCCTACGTCTGACGCAAAAACTTTTGATGGTGATTTGATGCCGAGCAGGCTCTTTGCTGCGTTGAGCGCTGCTTGTGCTGCACTGCGTGCGGCGTCAACGATCGCAGACGCGGATGCAGTGATGCCATTGGCAATACCATCAACGATCGCCTTCCCAATATTTGACGCTGCGGTGGCCAACGATTTGGCTAGTTCTCCCAGGTATTGTATCCATGCATTAGCAAACTGCTGGAGCAGCGGCCCCACTTTCGGAATGAGCTCGTTGACAATCCAGTCGAGGAGTGCGGCCCGTGCCTTGGCTGTCCACTCGTAGAACGCTGGCAATCCCACGGTTGTCAACCAGCCGATTACCGTTGAAACCCACTCGCTGTACTTGACAATGGCAATCGGAATACTGTCCGTAATCCACTGCACAAACGCAATTGCCCAGGTCAGCAAGGTGGCAATCCAGGTCGGTAGGTTGGCGGCGAAGTAGGCCACCACCTGGTTGAACCAGATCCCCAGTTGCTCCAGGATAAGCGGCACCGCGTTCTGTACCCATTGCCAGAGTGCGGTACCCCACTGGAGCAGCGTAGCAATCCAGATCGGTAGGTTGGTCTGGAGGTAGCTGATGAGGTTTTGAAGTGCCGTGTTTGCTAGACCAGTAACCACACTCCAGATCGCGTTGAAGTTGTCAAATTGCGCCTTGCCAGTGGTCACGAACGTGACGATCTCACTCAGGGCTCCTGAGCCAAATTGTGCAATGGCGTCGATAGCTGGCTGGATGAACGCGAGCAGATTTTGGAACATCTGACCCAGGGCAAAAATACCACTGACAATCGCTTGGATTGGCCCGGGGAGTGCATCAAACGCGTCTTTGTTCCCGGTCAGCGCTTGAACGACGTTGTTGGTCGTTTCGACGAGCACGGTCAGCACGGGCAAGAACTTCAAGCCAATTTCAATTTGGAGTGATTCAATCGTTCCCTGCAAGCTATCCATTGCAAAGTCCAAGCCCTGCTGCACCGCCGCCGATTGCTCGGTGATGCCGTTGGCGTTGTCCATCTGCTCGGCAAACGTTTGATACGCCAACGCGCCTCCATCGGCGAGGGCTGCCGCGGCACCCATCGCATCGTTGCCGAAGATGGTTTGAAACGCAAGCACACGCTGTTCGGCGCTCAGCCCTTCGGTCGCCTGCTTGAGTATTTCTGATGCTTGCTCAACCCCAACGAACGCGCCTTCTGCGTCGAAAAACGCTGAACCGGTTTCCTTGGTGTACAACCCCAGAGCCTCCATGGCATCCTTTGCCGGGCCGGTTGTGGGTTGCAATCGTACCAAAAAGTTCTTGAAACTTGTACCCGCTTCAGATGCACTTCCGAACGCAGGGGAGATAAGGCCCATCGACGTCACAAAGTCTTCGTACGAGAGACCCATGGTTTTTGCCTGGCCACCGGCCTGGAGCATGGCGTCGCCAAGCGATGCTACGTCGAGCTTCGAAGCATTTGCCGCTTTGACGAGAAGATTCTGGCTTTCTGCCATGAACGCCGTTTTGGTCGCCGCGTCGTCGGTCACGCTGGTAAACGTACCAAGCATACTTGTAGTCAAGTTCGCGGCATCCTCAAGCCCCATACCCGCCGCGGAAGCGAACAGCAGACTATCACGAAGTCCACCAGATGCCAATATCGCCGGGTCAATACCGCCCTTGACCAGGGCAATCGCGGCCTGTTGCACTTCCGTCGTGGACACTGGAAGTTCTTTGCCAAGTTGCAGAAAGAGATCTTGAAACTGACCAACACTCAATCCGGCCTGATCAAGCGAGCCGCCCGCAGCCGCGGCAAACTCGTTCATGCCGCCTTCGAACTTGCCAGCAAGCCCAACGGTGCTCCCCACGACGCTGCCAATCGCAGATGCCGCCGAGGCTGCGGCGCTCACGACGATACCGCCGAGAGCGCCCGCAGCCATGGCACCAATGCCGCTGATGCCGCCGCTTGCCTTTTGTGCCGACTGGTCGATCTGGTTCAGGCCCTCCTGCGCGTCTCGGAACCCGCTCCCGCTAGCCTGACTGTTGATCTCAATCTTGATCGTTGCTGGCACTACGCGCTCCCTGACTGCATCCGCCGCTCAAGCAACTTCCACTCCGGCTCGTTGTCTAGGTCGTTGGCTCGTGCGGGTTCGTGTCCTGACCTGATGCGATCTTTGATCTCCAGGTACATACTCCACCGCTGCGCCCAGTACATGCCCCGTTTCATCGTGGACACGTGCTCCGGGTCGACGTGCCACGCTTCGGCAAGCATCAGCGTCGTCAGCCACACCGGAGCACGCTTTGTGTAGCCGCGTAGCGCGTTCTCCGCCGCTACGCGCTCGTAGGAGGGACAGCGGCAGCTCGCGAGAACGACTCTGCGATCTCTTTCCATTGCCGGAGCGTAATCTCCCGCACTTCCTCGCGGCTGATCTGAAGCATGCCCGCAAGCACCGGAATGAAGTCGCGCATCTTTCCGCTCGCCTGCGCCTGCTCCAGATCCTCGTAGAACCCAATGGTCAAATCGTCCGTATCGATCTGGCGTTCCTGGCCGTTGATAGTCACTGAGAGCATTGCCATTAGATGGTTCCTACAATATTTGCGTAATCGAAGCCGGTATGGAAGAAGAAGAAGCCCCGTGCGCCATACGTCTCATTGTACTTCGACGTGAAGTCGCCCGAGACGATGTTATTGCCGTCCATATCGTCGTAATCCTGGAGGTTGTCCCACTTGAACGGAAGCTGGAACCCGAACGCCACTTCAGAACCCGATGAATCGGTGTCAAGCCACATCATATTGAGCAGTTGCGCTTGCTGGTTGCGCCACTTCTCAATTTGACCGCCCGTACCCGCGGCGCTCAGCGTCCCGCCATTCTGGTGCTCGAACGTGATGTTGCCCGTAATCTCATGCCCGGTCAGTACCATCGTGCCCGGGTAGAGCACACCGGCGTCAACCCAGTACTTCGGTGCCCACTGCGCTTTGACGGTCAACTCGCCCTTCAGGATGTTGCCTGGAGCATTGGTATTGAAAAGAATCCGTGGTGAAATATTCGACCACGTTGATCCATTAAAGAAAAGCAACGTTCCACCAGCGCCCACAGCCCACACACTGTTTGCCGCAGTGCCCCAAATAGCGGTAAGGTTTTGTGTGGTGCCGCTTGTTTGTGCTGCCCATGCGGAGCCATTCCAGAACAAAATGGTTCCACTAGCGCCCACAGCCCACACACTATTTGCCGCAGTGCCCCAGACGGCGTTTAGTTGCACCGTTGTCCCACTGGACTGTCCCGCCCAGGTAGAACCATTAAAGAAGAGAATGGTTCCGCCGTTCCCGACGACCCAAACACTATTTGCCGCAGTGCCCCAGACGCCACGAAGCACCGTGGTGGTGCCGCTCGTCTGCGCAGCCCAGGTAGAACCATTAAAGAAAAGAATAGTTCCAGTATTGCCCACAGCCCACACACTATTTGCCGCAGTGCCCCAAACGCCAAACAACACCACCGAAACACCGCTCGTCTGCGCCGACCAAGTGGAGCCATTAAAGAAGAAAATGACGCCGTTGTTGCCGACTGTCCACACACTGTTTGCGGCGTTTCCCCATACCGCGTTCAGTGCACTCGCGGTGCCGCTGGTCTGCGTTGTCCAAGTAGAACCATTAAAGAAAATAATGCCGCCAAGTGCTCCAACGCTCCATACGGTATTGGCGTCGATAACAAACACCGCATTGCATGACAACGTGTTTGTTTCAATATATTCCAAGCGATCGCGTGTAATCATGCCGCTAGCGGACGATATCCAAAAAGTTAGCGCATCTGCCCCGGAAATGCCTGTCAAACTAGCCGCATCAAGTGGAGTAATATCGAATGAGTGGGTTTTCGACGACAACATCACGGTCACGTTTTCCAACGTGCCCACCTCGCTGAAGCTGCCTTCTGCGTTCGTTCGCGTGCCATACTGGGCAAGCATTGATGCGCTCATCTTTGCCGCTTCGCCCGCTTCGAATGTGAGCTTCAACTCGTCTGTCACGCAATACAAGGCAACCTGCGCTTCGATATTGTCGCCCGCTTCGATGGTGTAGCTGTACGTGGTAGGGAAGACGGTGCTCGGAACGTTCAGCCCGTAGCGCCAAATAGATCCCGATGCGCCAGGGTAGAGCGCAGGCACTCGCGTGCCGAACGTGTTGTAGCCGGTTCGCGGGGTAAGACCAGCCGAGTAGAAGAGCGCGACCAGTTGCTTGTACGTCGCTTCCGTCTCGGCAATGTCTACGGTTGCTGCGAGCTTTGGCGTGTACGTGCGATCGGTGCCGCCGCTGATGCCAACCTGCTCCTCGACCTTCACGATCTCGCGAGTATCAACCACCCAGTCGCCCACACCGCGCCAGAGGTAGCGCGGTGTGGCCCGCGTCCCGTTGCTCGTCTCACGCGCCATACGGATCGAGCGTAAGGTTTTTCGACCTGCCATTGCTTATGCCTCCTTACGCTGTTCCAATGATGCGAGAGGGTGTCATACTGTACAACCGGATCTGTCCACGGTTTTCGAGCGATTCGTTGTATTTTGACGTGAACTCGCCGGTCACGATATTATTCCCGTCCTGGTCGTCGTAGTCCTGGAGGTTGTCCCACTTGATCGGCAGCAGCACGTTGAAGTAGTTGCCTCCGTCTTGCCAGGTCAACTGCAAGATCTGAGCCTGCTCGTTGCGCCACTTCTCAATCTGTCCCAGGCTCCCGGCTGCGCCGTAGGTACCTGAGCGCTGATGTTCGAAGATGAGGTTGCCGGTAATCTCATGGCCGGTCAGTACCATGGTGCCAGCGAAGATTGAACCGCCGTCCAGCCAGTACTTCGGTGCCCAGTTCGCCTTGAACGTGAGCTCACCGCCCAGAACGTTCCCGTTGGGCACTTTGTAGCTCGCAATCGAAGCAGACTCGGTTTCGGGTGCAAGAAACACCGATCCGCGTGAAGCGAGAATCACTTGCACCGGCTCAAGCGTGCCGACGGTGCTGAAGCTGCCCTCTGCGTTTGTCCGTGTCCCGTACTGGCTGAGGAGTGAAGCGCTAACCTTCATCGCCTCACCGGCTGCGAACGTGAGCTTGAGCTCGTCGGTTACACAATAGATGGCAACCTGCGACTCGATATTGTCGCCTGCCTCAATGGTGAACGAAACGTTTTGCGGGAAGACGGTACTGGGTATGTGGTACCCGTATTGCCATGTGCCACTGGAGAGGTTCCCCGTGAAGGGCAGCCCGACAATAGTAGCAAACCCCAGGCCCAGGAAGAGCGGAGGAAGCTGTGGATAGGTAGCTTCGGTCTCGGCCAGTTCCACGGTCGCTTTGAGCTTTGGAATGTAGGTTCGGTCGGTGCCGCCGCTAATCCCAACCAACTCTTCAACCTTGATAATCTCCCGCTCGTCAGTCACCCAGTCGCCCGTGCCGCGCCACAGGTAGCGTGGCGTCATGCGTGTGCCGTTCGTTGTTTCACGGCCTATACGGATCGAGCGTAATGTTTTTCGACCTGCCACGCGATTCCTCCGTCACACAATAAAAGCGCCTGCGCTGCACGAGAACGCCTCATGCAACGGCATGCGCCGCCGAACAGTCCCGATGGCATATTGATACGGCGCTGACGTGTCCGCTCACGGAAAACAGAGCATAGTGCATCTGTGCGGGTAGCATACCACACTACGACGGCCACTGCAACGTCACGTTAATCCGTAACCTGGCCCCGTAGTACGCAGCCCCTCCAAACGAGAGGTTAGGCTCAATACCGCCGTCGTTGTGCGTCATCTCCGGGCTGCTCTCAATCGTCAACTGGTAGTTGCTCTCGTTGGCAAGCGGAATGTTTGCCACATCGATGTACGCCTCACGCAACGCGGAAAGCGTGTTAATCGCCTTGAGCGCGTTCGAGGGGATGTCATTCTGGGCCAATGGCTCGATGTAGAGCAGCACCAGCGCCGTTCGTACGTCCCACTTCCACCCTCCGCCCTTCGTACTGTAGCGCCCCGGCCCCACCCACGTGAGCACCGCCGGGAGCGAGGGCGTGTTAAGTTGCGTCGGGTACTGTGCCAGTGGTGGGGCATACTTGATGCCACTGATGGTACGGTGCAGCGCTTGGAGCTTGTTAATCATCAGCACCAGATCGGTGTCAGCCATCGCGGTACTCCTCGTGGTACAAGTGTCGCCATCGGTCAGGGTCACTGAGCACCGGCGGTGGAACATCCTGGGTTGCTTCACGTACGAACGCGGTGCTCTCGCGTCCGTACACATCTTGCCCCGTTGCAATCCGCTCGTCAACCTGGCGCAGCGTGTCCGGGTTGTTCAACTCCTGGTGCAGGAATGACTGAATCTTGGTACGCACCGCGTCAGCCCCGCCGAAATAACTGAGATGCCAACCACCCGGTTGTGCCACGACGTACCGCGGGTAGTGCGCGTCTGGCGTGCCCAGGCCGTAGCGTGTCACGTGTGGACTGAGCACGCGCAGGTCGCGCCAGGAGATGGCCCGGGTTCCTTGCCAGATATACCCGGAGGAGGTATTGAGGTCGTAGTAGCAGAAGCGCTGGCGGCAGATGACCACGTGCCCGTCTGGGAGTCCGTTCTCTCGCAGGTAGGCAATCACCTGCGGGTTTGGGATCTCGTCGCAGTCTGAGACGAGCACGATCGCGTCGTCTTCTAGGCGAGGAATGTACTCCAGAATGGCCTGACTGATCGCGTTGCGCTGGAACATCTCCCGTCGCCGGGTCGCCGGTATCGTCGTCTCCCCGAGCGCTGGCTCGGGGAGATCCACCACGTGATGGTGCACGCAATGCCGGTGCGAACGCGGATCCGCGTGCCCACGAAAGCACACATCTTTCCGCTGTCCTGAGTGCGTGTGACGCGCTTCGACCACGACAAACTCATCAACTACGTCCTTGAGCGTCTCATAGCGCAACTGCCAGAGATCGTGCTCGTTGAAGAACGGCACCGCGTCGATCACTCTCATGACGGCACCTCGATCACCGCGAGGCCGTTGTCTGGCAACACGATGGTAACCGGCCACCCCTTGCGCGTGCAGAACTCCTCCACGGCCCGACGCACGCCGGGGAATGACTCGGTATCGTGCACCACGATATGACCACCCGGTGCCACTTCCGGGTGCCAGAGCTCAAGCTCCGCGGCGACGTGCTCGTAGGTGTGAAGCGTGTCAAGCAGGAGCGTGGTAATCGGCTGCGGCAACTCTGAGCGCAGCACCGCGATCGTGTCCGGGCTGGTGCTGTCGCCCTGAAGAAACGACCAACGCGGATGGTCGCGGAACAGGTGCGAACTGTCCGCCGTGTCGATACTGACCAGCATACCGCCCTGCTGCTCCACGCCCGCCAGCAACGCTGAGGTTGACTGACCACTTCGTACGCCGCACTCCACAACCAACCCTTGCCCTAGCGAACGCAGGAGCGGCAGGTGGTGCCGGATGTCGGTCTGCTGCTGCACGTTCGCACGGAACGCCGCTTCCGCAGGCCCAATCTTCTCCCGGGGAGCGGGTAGGATCTCCATCGCGAGCTTCGCGAACGTCGCCCGGTTTTGTTCGAGCGAGTGCGCCCACTTCGTAATACTCCCGGTCGAACGCCCGCCCAAGTGCACAATCGGCCAGTTGGTCTGAATGAGCGAAACACCCGCGTTCAGCGCCCGCAAGCACAGATCGTTGTCCTCCCAGTATGGCCCAGGGTAGCCCTTCGCGTCCCACGGCCCCAGTTGGTCGGCGTACGCGATGTGCTCCCAAGTTTCCTTTGTCGCGGCAACACACCACCCTTCCAGATATGGTACAAAGCGCCCTGCGACCAGTTGCGCCTGAAGCGATGGCCCGTAGACAGCCCCGTGCTTCACGTCGTGGGCGACCGATGCGATGAAATCGCCTTGCTCGGGCAGGGCGACGTCGCTGTTCAAGAAGACAATCACGTCACTGGGCTGTGCTTCTTCGAAGATCGCGTGGTAGCCAATGTTGTTGCCGCCCGCGAACCCTGCGTTTTCATTTTGGCGCAGCACGCGCCAGGGCGTGGTACTGAGCGCCTCCGCCGTAGCGTCGGGTGTGGCGTTGTCAACAGCTACCACGGTCGCACCGGCCACCGCCTTGGCGTACGCTTCGATCAACTGGTACGTGTCGCCGTACCAGGGCGTAATGACGTACACACTCATGCCAGCACCTCCCTGGGCGTCACGATCCGTACCACACCACGCGGCACGCTCCGCTCTCGTGCAATGCGCCGTTCGAGCTGTTCAAGCATCGGCTTCCAGTGCTCGGCTACCACGCGGTCGATCTGGTACGGTGCCGCACCCTGGATAGCTTGCTCTCGCAGCACGGCACTCCCACGCGCTGCATACGCCTGCTGGATACGGTCAGCGATCGCCTCCGGCTCTGGCATGTACACATAGCTCATCTGGGTCGTGCGGTAGCGGTGCGCCTCGTCAGTCTCCACGAACCACCCTGACCACACGAGGTCAGTCTGGGCCGCCCACCGGCCCGCAATGACCGGCACACCACACGCTTGGGCTTCAAGCGTTGGGATGCCGAACCCCTCGCCCAGTGAGACGGCGAGCAGTACATCCATGGCGTTGTAGACCAGACGCAGGTGGTCAGGGCTCACGCCCATGCGGTAGTTGCTCACGTGGGGAAACAGCGTAATGTCTGCAATACCGTGGTCGTTGGCAACCTGACGCAGCGGGATGCCGCCCTCGTGCCCATCGTCCGCCGGGTGCGTGTGGGTCAAGTAGAGCGTTTTGACGTCCGGATTATCCTTCCGGAACATGCCCACACCAGCCAGCAGCTCGTCCCACGCCTTGCGTGACGGCAACCCGCCGCGGTTGACTGCCACCGTGCCGACGATGAACGCATCTTCCGGAAGCCCCAGCGTGCGCCGCGCTTCGCCCTTGTCCATCGGCCAGAACTGGTTGGAGTCGAACCCGTGGGGAGCGTACAACGGGTCGAACCCCTCCCGGCGAAGGGAGCGCACGCCGTTCGGTGCATACGCAATCGGGGAGTATGCACCGCGAAGTGCTGCTACCACCGCCGGAGGGGCTGGGTCGTGATCCACTGGGGTCAGTGGGCACCAGCGAAAGCCCCGAAACGTTTCGGGCTTGTAAACGAAGCTATCCTTGAGCGTAATCACGATGTCGGCCCGCCAATCCTTGGCGGCGTCAGGGATAACGTCCTGACCGAACGAATCGTGACCGCCGGGGTAGACACGCAACCCGGCGTACTCGCTGATGTGGCCGTGCTGTCCGTAGGAAGCGAGCAGGGCGACGTCAGCGATGCCTGCCCGTTGTAATCGAGGTGCAGTCAACGCGGTCTGCACCGAGTAGCCGCTCGTAGCGGCTGGGTGATCCGAACACCATAGGATTCTCATACACTCCCTCAGTGTGAGCCCTGAGTCGCTCCGAGCACCGCCAGGGTCGCGGCTCGTCGCGTAGGTGGCCGCCTACGCCGAGCTCGGAGCACGTCCTAGTACGCCCCTCCCGTGCGGCTTCGATACGGTGCCAAGAGCCACCGCACATCATTGGGCATGCCGCTATTGTACTGCACCTCGCCGCCTTCCTGGAACCCTGCCGTGTCTGTTACGCCCACGTCCTTTTGCTTGAAAAGGTAGGCGGCGTAGCGTACGGTCGCTTGCTGAATGTCGGTGGGTGCGACGGTTGAGAACCCGAACGTCCCGGAGACAATCACGTCCGTGTCCGTCGACCACGTCCAGACGAACGCACTCTTGAACCGAAGAATACGGTACGGCGGGTTGTTGTTGCGCGGCTCAAGCCACACGCTCCCCAGCGGGATGTTGCGCCCATCGCCATTGACGAGGCCCACCAGGCTGAAGAGATCGCGATCAAGGTAGAACGCTTGGTTGCGCACCCGATCCGCGTGGTAGCGGCTGTAATACGCCGTGCCTGCTGTCCCTGCGAAGTTGCGCCGGGTGTAGGCGTCGATTGCCGCCTCGGCCCGTAGGATGCACTGGGTCAGCAGGTCGTCCTGAACCGTCCCCAGTTGATCGTCTGGAGACAGGTACTCGCGAAGCGTGCCGAGGGTTGTGTAGCGAGGTGTCGTCATAGCAGTGAAGAGCGGGAGGGCTTCCCCTCCCGCTCAGTATAGCACACGTCCTACGCGCCAAACGCCATCCACGTGACGTTGCCACCGCCGGGTGTGATGGTGCCGTTGGCCACCGACAGAAGCGTGATTGAACCGTTCGCCCAACGAGCGTTGTCAATCTTCACCTCGTAGGTGCCCGCTGCACCGTTGACCGCCGCCGCGCCCACGATCGGGTTTGACGTGGCACTTAGCACCGTGGTCAGCCCGGTGTTGACAAACACCGAACCGCCCGCCGTGATGGTGGCTGTGCCATAGGCTGCCTTCAGCGCGGTACCGCCGAGGAGGAACACCCCATCGACTTGCAGCGTGCCGCCACTGGCGATCTGCTGCGTGGTACCGCCCTGAAGCGTACGAACCGGTACGTTGTACGTCATCAACGCACCTCCTAGTAGTAGAGCGTCCCGAGGGATGCAATACCGTTCGCCGCCGGGGTCGTGCCCGCGTTGCGTGGCCCGTGATCGATGAGCAGAAGCCCACCGCGCCAGGTGCCGCCCGCGTTCACCTTGAGCTGAGCTGTCCAGTGGGTGTACTGGGTACCGATGCCCGTGAGCGTGTCGCTCTTGAACTCGAACACACCCAACCCGTTGCTGCTGCCCACGTTGACCGTGCCGATCAACGCCGTGCCCACCGGGGTGGCGGCGTCAGCGGCAAACACCAGAATGGTTCCGTCGTTGGCGATCGTGCCCACAAACACCGCTGCGTGATACTCGTGGTTGAACGCGGGGTAGGCTGCCGCCGTCCCGTTGGTCTCCGTGTTGACAAACGTGCCGCTCGCAGTCGAGCGAACGTTCACCGCACCGGAGGAAAAGTAATCATGAAAGCCCATTGGTCGATTCCTCCTTAGGCTGAGATCTTCATGGCAGCACCGGCCCAGGGCTGCACGACCTGACCACCCATGCGACGGCGCAGCACGAGCACGACCGTGTTCGTCTTCGCCGTGGTGCTGTCCTCGTACCGCTCCACCGCCATGCCGCCGACCGGCTTGTCAACGATGAGGTAGAACGGTCGGGTGATGAACAGGATCGGGAACACGTTCGCGGTATAGGCTGCCCCGCTGTTGGTGGTGGGGCTGGCCAGTACTTCGGTCTCCATGATCGGGTAGCCCTCTAGCGATGCAGGAGCGCCCTGGGACAGCGCCGGGGTGTCACCGCGGCTGCTCCACAGGTAGGTGCCGTCGCCCGCCTTGAGGCTCTTGATCACGCGGAGCGTACCACGGCTCATCAGCCACATGCCGCCAGCCGAACGGTACTGTGTGGCGATCGCGTACGGGAGCGCCCGCACCGCGTCAGCCGTGATGGCCGTCGCGTTGCCGCTGTTCACCGTTGCCACTGAGCCGTAGGCGTAGGTGTACGGGCCGCCGGTCGTGGCGTTCTGCAAGATACCCTGCGGGCCGCCTACACCGTTGCCAATGAGGAACTGCTCATCCTCGAAGATCGAGAACGCGCTTGCGAACTGATCCTGCATGATCGGCACAATCGACGCCGCGCCCTGGCTGTCCTCAATGAGGTTCTTGCTGAGCGATGCGTGCGCCATCACGGTGTGCACCGGAATGGTCACGCTACCAAACGTCGCGTCCGTCTGCGCCTGGGTGCTGGTCGGCGACTCGTCAACCTTGGTCACGCGCACCGAACCAACGTACCGATCGTCACCGCCGGTAATCACTGGCATGGTCACGCGGTCGCGGCTGGTGCTGAGTGCGGTCGCGATCTGGCGCATCGGCGTGAGACCTTGGATACGCCGAACGACCATGTCGCGGAAGTCTTCGGGGACTAGAAAGCCACCGAACACGTCCTGGCTCTCAACCTGCGTCGCCTTGAGCGAGCTGTAGGTCTGCCCCTCCGCAAGGGCCTTCATGACCTGCCCCGGGGTCATCACGATGCGACGAGCGTACTCGTCCATCTGTCCCGTGCGGATGTAGCGCAGGAACGACGCGCTCTTGGCGTACGCCTCGGCCTGGTAGTTGCTCCCGTAGAGATCGGCCATCACCTTGTCAGCGTCCGCCGACAGGTCGCCGCCGAACTGACCGGCGTACCACGCCTTCAAAGCAACGTTGTTCGATGCCTCCGGCACCGACGCCTCGCTCATGGGCAAGCGGGGAAGCGTCTCCCCTCCGACGTTCGACAGGGCCTTGAGTGCTTTGGCGTGAGCAGTCAGGCGCTCAGCCTCGGCGTAGTCGCCCGCTGCAATCGCGGAGCGTGCCGCGTTGATCGCATCGGACACCGTGGTTGGTAGGCTCATGATGATACCTCTAGTGCTAGGATGTCGAGTTCCACCGCAAGCCGCCGCGCTTCTGCGTGCTGTCCCTTTGCTCCGTCGAGCCTCTCGAACAGGTCTGCGTCGTCCGCCTCTTGGCCTGCTATGTCGATGCCGAGCTCGGCCAGTTCAGCCTTGAGCTCAGCGGGAAGTAATCGAGGTTCCGCTGGGGATACTGTGAGGCTGGCTGCCATAATCGGCCAGGTCTTCACGTAGTTGACACCGCCTGACAGCGCCTCGCGCTGCACCAGGTGCGGTGCCGAGTCGGTCGATACGCGCAACAGCCCGCGCCGTGCAAGCTCTTTGATCGCCGTGTAATACTTGTGCGCCTTGTCGAGCTGCCCCTGGAGCCATACGCCCGCGTCGTCGGCCCACGCCTTCACCCACGTGCCGATTACCGGCGCATCGCGGGTGCCCTCGTCCATGGCGTGATGGTACAACATTGGGCGCTTGCCCCACTGGTCAAGCCAGAAGTTGGTATCCTTGGTGAAGAAATCCTTGTACGCGCTCATATCGTGCTCGTCTGGCGTCCCGAACCGTACCGCCTGAGCCACCAGGGTACCGTCATCGAGCATCTTCACCTGCATGCCCTGCTCATTGAGCCCGGCTGCCCCTTCGACCGGCGACCACTCAACTTCCACACGCTCCCAGGCGTCTGGCGTGTCAAGCACCACTTCGCCGCCTTCGATGCGGTACGGGATCTTCCAGTCTTCACCCTCGCCCAGACACGCGACCGCATACGTATCATACACGTGAACGGTCGGATAGTCATCATCGCTCTCGTAACTGGCACACTTGCGGTACGCCTCCATGACAGGCCGCGCCATCGCCGCAAGCATCTGCCCCTCTTCGTCGCTGTCCTCGCCCTCCTCATCAATCAGGTCGAGGTCTTCGAGGGCGTCGCAAACGGCCTGACACACCATCACGTGGATGGTGTGCATTGAGAGCGCCTTGGTCTCAGCCGGTGCTTCGTCCATCTCCATCATCAGCTCCGCGGCGTCTTCGCTGTCCTCGTCGTCATCCATGACGCCCAACGCCTTGAGGTAGTCGGCCATCTTCATGTAGTACGCTTTGGTATCGCGGTGCATTGCCTTCATCACCGCGTAGTCTGACGCACTGTTGCGCCGACCGGCCTTCACCGCGAACGGGTCAAACGCCTCATCAATCTTCATTGCTCCCTCCGCTTGCCAGTTGGACGGCAGCGCATCAGCAAAGCCCTTGCGCTTGGCAAGTGCGGTCAGCCGCTTCTTGAACGTCTCAAACGACTCCGAGCCACGGTACCGGCCCCAGGATGATACCGCGTCGCCCACGTCCCGTGAGGTCATCACAGGGAACGACCGCTCGTCAGGAAAGACAAAGTCGGAATCCTCCAACTCGCTGCGGCGAACGCCGCCGTATCGCTCTGCCATTTACGCCTCCTCGAATAGTTCGGCGTCCAACAGATCGATGGGCGCCCCGCGCTGAACCTTCCGTAGTGCCTGCTCCAGGAAGTGAATAGCGGGCCACTGCTCTTTGAGCAAGTAGTCCCCAGCGATGGTTTCGGTTGCGTCGTCATCGTTGCTGAAACTGGCCAGCTCCTGGAGGCTTTGGGCTACCGCCTGCTCCACCTCCAGGGCAATCCGCAGCGCCTCCGCGTACCCACCGATCGCCGGAGGGGAAGCGATGGGGTGCATCACGACCGCGCCACGGGTGCGGGCGTAGTCGATGAACGCTTTTGCGTGCTGCTGCTCCTCAGCCGCTGCGTCATCGGCCCAGTCGCGGAGGCCCATGAAGCCCTGGGCATCAGCCCAACTGGCAATCTGGTTGTACGCGTGCGCCGCGTACTGTTCGGCGTTGATGTGCCGGAGGAGGAGGTCAAACATGGTCAGGGCTCCTGTTCCATCGATAGCTCTTCGTCTCACTGCTCGTCATCACCGGTGCACCGCCCTCCGGCAATCCGCCGCGCCGCTTGCGCCGAATCAGCTTCAAGCGCTGCGCTTCGGTCAGCTTCATCGCCCGCGCCTTGGGGAGACACTTCGGGTAGGCGCGTCGATACTCCGCGGCGCTCATGCCCTCCGTGGGTCGCCCACACGCTTCGTAGCCACCGTCCTTCTTCGGTCGAGAGATGTCAACCCACTCCTCGGCGAACCACTCGCGGAGATCCTTGGTGGCACTGCGCCACCCGCCGCCCTTCGCCTTGTAGCGCCTGGCTGCCCACGCGTTCGCGTACGCCGAGGGGTACACTTTGAACCGGCGCTTCGCCTCACGGATCGACTCGGCCCAGAGCCCTGGGTTGGTCGGTTCGTTCGCCTTGGTCTCGCGTGCGACGACCGAACGCGCCCAACGGTAGCCTGCGTTGCCGCCCCACAAGCCCCACGCCTGCTCCCACTTGCTGTTCTGTACCGGCTGCGTGGTAGGTTTGGTACCCTGGTGCCGGTCGAAGAACGCTTTCATACGCCGTACGGTGCCCAGGGAGAGGCTGCGACCGTTCGCGAGGTCACGCGCACGAGCAAGCCCCACCGGCGTGCCGCCGCGGTTGCTTGGCGACTGCTTGGCCCGCTGCTCAAGCGCCCGGCGTGCGGCACTCTGTACCGCCTGGGGAGGGGTGTAGCCCTCCGCTTTGGTGGCGACGTCTGGCTTCACGCGCACGATGTTGCCCGCGTTATCAAATCTGGCAAGGCCCACGCGTACCGCCCGGAGCTGGTCAAGGATGTTCAGGCCGCGCTCGCCCTTCTCCCACGCATCGAGCAAGCTCGTTATCTCCGCCTTCTCCTTGGTCAGGGCTGCTTCGGCTTCTTTGGCCCGCGCCTCTTCGGCTGCGCGTTGCTGCGCTTCGGCCTGCTGCTTCTCGGCCTCTTCGTCCTTCTTGCCGCCTCCGCCGCCGCCGCCCTTGCCCTTCTTTTCCTTCTCCGCGGCCTTCTGCTGCTTCTCGGCCTCCGCCTGTTGCCGTGCCGCTTCCTTCTCGGCCCGTTCGCCCATGCGGTCAGTCGCCCGGCTCAGCGCGTCGAGCGCCTGGCGTGCGTCGCCCTTCAGCGTGGCGTTGGCAACGGACTTCCCGTCGCCGGTCATGCGGTAGTTGCCCTCGCGGTCGCGCTCCACCAGGCCCATGTCGGAGAGGCGCTTGCCCTGGGCATCGTCGAGTGTGCCGCCCTTTTGGAACGCTTGTAGCGCTGCGACGCCATCCTTGTCAAGCCCGCGCCCTTCTTTTTCGAGCTCGGCCAACACCAACGCGGTGTTCTCCGCTTCGATCTGCTCTGGCGTAGGCCCGGCAGCCTTGGGTGCTTTGCCCTTGCCCTTCGTCTTCTTGCGCTCTTGGATCTCTTTGAGCCGTTGCGCAAACGGAGACTCTTTGCCCCAACGTACCAGCGCGGCGTGCTTGGCCCGCTCCGCCGCGGTCATCGGCTTGTCACCGCCAGACGCAGGCTCTCCCGCGGCTGCGTCCTCCGCCTTGGTGGCTCGCGCTGGGAGCTTGGTCAGGCTGGGTGTCTCACGCGCCCACCGACGCGCCCACGGTTGTTCCGTTGCGAACGCCCAGCGGTATTGTCGTTTGCTCACGAAGGGCATGGCTTCACCTAAACAGATTACCTAGCTCACGCTGCAGGTTGGTCAGTAGGGTACGAGCAAATTGTACTGCGCCCTGGCGCACTTGGCGTTCGAACCGGCTCAGGCCGGTTTCGTTCGCAAACCGCTGCGCATCGCGCACGTTATTCCTCGCTTGCGTCACGACGCGGTCGCGCTCGGGCTTTGTCCATTCCGACACGGGTTTGTTGGGTCGTGAGAGCTCGCGAATTGGCGTATACGTTCGCGCTTGTGCCGCTGGAGGTTGCGCCCGTTCTGCGC
>Ga0315900_10002265_pt1 | contig 29792 bp, 24 predicted proteins | sample LakEriMetagenome_FD_203521 | JGI IMG/M metagenome (GOLD analysis project Ga0315900, IMG submission 203521) | Freshwater fungal communities from buoy surface, Lake Erie, Ohio, United States - Buoy 12 MA114 | ecosystem: Environmental > Aquatic > Freshwater > Lake > Lake biofilm | place: USA: Lake...
ATGGTGCCCATGTGGATGTTCCCGGTGGCGATCGCCGCCGGCAACACCTTTGTGCTCAAGCCCAGCCCGCTGGACCCCTCGCCTTCGCTGTTCATGGCCGAGCTGCTGAAACAGGCGGGTCTGCCGGACGGCGTGTTCAATGTGGTGCAGGGCGACAAGGAGGCGGTGGATGCGCTGCTGGTGCACCCGGACGTCAAGGCGATCAGCTTTGTCGGCTCCACCCCCATTGCGAATTACATCTACGAAACCGGCGCGCACCACGGCAAGCGGGTGCAGGCCCTGGGCGGCGCCAAGAACCACATGGTGGTCATGCCCGATGCCGACATCGACCAGGCGGTGGATGCGCTGATCGGTGCGGCCTACGGCTCGGCCGGTGAGCGCTGCATGGCGATTTCGGTCGCGGTGCTGGTCGGCGATGTGGGCGAGAAGATCATGCCCAAGCTGATCGAGCGCACCAAGGCGCTCAAGGTGCTCGATGGGGAGAACCTCGCCGCCGAGATGGGCCCGATCGTCACCGAAGCGGCGCGAAGCCGCATCCGCGGCTACATCGACGCCGGTGTGGCCGAAGGCGCGAAGCTGCTGGTCGACGGCCGCGAATTCAACGGCGCGCAGGCAGGCCAAGGTTGCGACAACGGCTTCTGGCTCGGCGGCACGCTGTTCGACCACGTGCGCACCGACATGAAAATCTACAAGGAAGAGATCTTCGGGCCAGTGCTCTCTTGCGTGCGGGTGCCGGACTTTGCCACCGCGGTGCAGATCATTAACGACCACGAGTTCGGCAACGGCGTGAGCTGCTTCACCCGCGATGGCAACGTGGCGCGCGAGTTTGCGCGCCGCATCCAGGTGGGCATGGTGGGCATCAATGTGCCGATCCCGGTGCCCATGGCCTGGCACGGCTTTGGCGGCTGGAAGCGTTCGCTGTTTGGCGACATGCACGCCTATGGCGAAGAGGGCGTGCGCTTCTACACCAAGCAAAAGAGCGTGATGCAGCGCTGGCCCGAGAGCATTGGCAAGGGCGCCGAGTTCGTGATGCCGACCAGCAAGTGAACCGGGCCGTGCTCCGGGCTGGACCCGGGGCCCCATGTCGCTTGCACCGTGCCGCACCCGGCATGGCCGGGGTGGCCCGACCTCATCTGTCGCTGCGCGCCAGCAAATCGGCCAAACCACCCCGGCCACGCCGAGCGCTGCGTGCGTGACGTCCATCGCTGCGATTGCCGTGCACAATCGCCGCCAGAGGAGACCATCCGATGAGCGAAAACACCTTCGACTACATCATCGTCGGCGGCGGCACGGCGGGCAGCCTGCTGGCCAACCGGCTCAGTGCCGATGCCCGCAAAAGGGTGCTGCTGATCGAAGCCGGCAAAAAGGACGATTACCACTGGGTGCACATCCCGGTGGGCTACCTGTATTGCATCGGCAACCCGCGCACCGACTGGCTCTACCAGACCGAGCCCGCCGCCGGGCTGAACGGGCGCACGCTTCGTTACCCGCGGGGTAAGGTGCTGGGCGGCTGCAGCAGCATCAACGGCATGATTTACATGCGGGGGCAATCGCGCGACTACGACCAGTGGGCCGCGATCACCGGCGACGACAGCTGGCGCTGGGACCAGAGCCTGCCCTATTTCCTGCTGCACGAAGACCACCACAAGGGCGCCCATGCGCTGCATGGCGCCAAGGGCAGCAAGAGCCCGCTGCTCGACCGCGAATTGCCCCAAGGCAGCTACCTGCACACCCTGCGCGGGCGCGGCGCAGGCGGTGAATGGCGCGTGGACAAGCAACGCCTGCGCTGGGAGGTGCTCGACGCCTTCGCCCAGGCCGCCCAGCAGGCCGGCATTCCGGCCACCGACGACTTCAACCGCGGCAACAACGAGGGCGTGAGCTATTTCGAGGTCAACCAGAAGGAGGGCTGGCGCTGGAACACCGCCAAGGCCTTCCTGCGGCCGACCTGCTACGGCAGGCCCAACTTCGAGCTGTGGACCAAGGCCCAGGTCAGCAAGCTGCTGATCGACAAAGCGGCCGATGGCCGCCTGCGCTGTACCGGCGTGCAGGTCTGGTCGGGCACCGAAATGGTCAATGTCCAGGCCCGCTGCGAGGTGATCCTGAGCGCGGGCAGCATTGGTTCGGTGCAGATCCTCGAGCTCTCGGGCATTGGCGACGCGGACCTCCTGCGCGAGCGCGGCATCACCCCGGTGCACCACCTGCCGGGTGTAGGCGCCAACCTGCAAGACCACCTACAGATCCGCACCGTCTACAAGGTCCAGAACGCCCGCACGCTCAACACGCTGGCCAACAGCCTGTGGGGCAAGGCCATGATCGGCGCCGAGTACCTGTTCAAGCGCACCGGCCCGATGAGCATGGCGCCCAGCCAGCTCGGCGCCTTCACCAAAAGCGACCCCTCGCGCCCCTGGCCCAACATCCAGTACCACGTGCAGCCGCTCAGCCTGGACGCCTTTGGCGAACCGCTGCACCGCTTCCCGGCCATCACCGCCAGCGTCTGCAACCTCAACCCGAGCAGCCGCGGCAGCGTGCACATCAAGACGCCGCGCTTTGAAGACGCACCGGCCATCGCCCCCAACTACCTCTCGACCGATGAAGACCGCCAGGTGGCCGCCGACAGCCTGCGCGTGACGCGCCGCATCCTGCAGCAGCCGGCCATGGCCAAATACCAGCCCGAAGAGTTCAAGCCCGGCCCGCAGTACCAAACCGACGAGGAACTGGCGCGGCTGGCGGGCGACATCGCCAGCACCATCTTCCACCCGGTGGGCACCACCCGCATGGGGCGCGAGGACGACCCGATGGCCGTGCTCAACGCGCGGCTGCAGGTGCGCGGTGTGGCCGGGCTGCGCGTGGTCGATGCGGGGGCCATGCCCACCATCACCAGCGGCAACACCAACAGCCCGACCTTGATGATCGCCGAGCGGGCCGCGCAATGGATCGCCGAATCGGCCGCCGACTGAGGCGCGGCGCCACTGGCACGCGGGCCCTGCTCAGGGATTACCCCTGAATCGGGTAATCCCTGAGGCTGATGCCGGCGGTGCACCGGTACAGTGCAACACACCGAAGCGGGACACACCCGCTTCACGAGGGCCGAGGAGACAACCCGACCTCCATAACTCGAACAGAACACGAGCATCCGAACGAGATGTGACGTTTTCAGGCGCCGCGCAAGCGGCGTTTTTTTTGTCCGTGGGACAATCGGCGCCGTGGAACTGCTGTTTATATCGCTGGCCTCGCTGCTGGCCGGGCTGGTCGATTCGATCGTGGGCGGCGGCGGCCTGATCCTGTTGCCCGCGCTGTTCGCCACCTTCCCCCAAGCCGCCCCGGCCACCCTGTTTGGCACCAACAAAAGCGCCTCGATCTGGGGCACGGCCTTCGCCACGGTGCAATACAGCCGGCGGGTCCGCCTGCCCTGGCGCGCCCTGCTGCCAGCGGGTGTGGCGGGGCTGCTGGGCTCGCTGGTCGGCGCTTGGACCGTCACCCAGGTGGACCCGACCCTGTTTCGCAAAGCCCTGCCCCTGCTGCTGAGCGTGCTCTTGCTCTACACCCTGGCGCGCAAGGAGTTGGGACAGGCCCATGCCCCGCGCTTTGCCGGACAGCGCGAGGCCCTGGTCGCCTCCGGCATCGGTCTGGTGATCGGTTTCTACGACGGCTTCTTCGGCCCAGGCACGGGCAGCTTCCTGGTGTTCGCGTGGGTGCGGCTGCTGGGCTACGACTTTCTGCATGCCTCGGCCTCGGCCAAGTTCATCAACACGGCCACCAATTTTTCGGCGCTGATGCTGTTCGCCTGGCAAGGGCATGTGTGGTGGCATCTGGCGCTGGCCATGGCCCTGGCCAACATCGCAGGCAGCCTGATCGGCACCCGCCTGGCCCTCCAGCATGGCGCGGGCTTTGTGCGGCAGGTGTTCATCCTGGTGGTGCTGGCCCTGATCTGCAAGACCGCCTGGGACACCTGGTTCAAGGCCTGAATCAGGGCCTGCGCCCAAACGGCAGCCGCCCCGCGTACTGGGCCAGCGCGACACCCAGCAGCGTGACACCGGCACCGGCGATCTTGATCCAGGTGTAGTGTTCACCGGTGAGCGCCCAGGCAAACACGCCCGCCACCGGCGGCATCAGGTACATCAGTGGCGCGGTGCTGGCCACGCCGCGCACCGCATTGATCCAGCCCCAGGCGAGCCAGCCGGCAAAGGCCGACACCACCACCGACCAGAACAGCCCCAGCCAATCCCACAGCGACAGCGTGGGCCAGGGCACCTCGGCCACCACCGGCAGCGACCACAGCAGCACCGGCACGCTGCCCAGCAAGGTGGCGTAGCCCATGGTGATGACCGAGCCGACCCGCTCGATCATGGGTTTGGCGGCCACCGTGTAATACGAAAAGAAACTGGCGGCCACGAGCAGCAGCAGGTCACCACCGCCCGCCCGCCACTGGCCGCCCAGCAGCTTGTCGGAGAGGAACATCAGCACCCCCGCACAGGCCAGCGCGACACCGATGACCTGCGCCGGCAGCAAGCGCTCGAGCCCGCGCCAGCGCAGGATCATGAGCGTGAAGATGGGGCCGCAGGCCAGGATGACCGAACTCGAGAAAGCGGTGGACCAGTGGATGCCGTAGGTGACCATGCCCACATGCAGCGAATGGCCCACAAAGCCCAGCCAGGCCAGCTGGCGCAAATCGGCGCGGCCCACGGGCGGCAACCACCGGCCCAGGCGCCAGCGGAACATCAGCAATGCGCAAGCGGGCATGATGAGGTAGCGCGCCAGCAGAAAGCCCCCGGGCGAGATCAGGCCAAAAAGGTACTTCTGCAGCGTGAAGTTGGCGCCCCAGACCACAATCAAGCACACGGCCACGATCAAGGCCAGCTGCTGGTGGGGATGCTCACTGCCATGGACGCGACTGGACATGTCCCATTGTCCGAAAGCAGCCCCCCGGTGCCTGTCCTGCACCCGACACCCACACACCATGCGTCTTTCGTCCATCCATCATGCGCTGATTCCCCCCCTGGCCATGGCCGTGCTGGCCGGCGCCAGCGCGCTCGACAGCCTGATGCCGCTGGCGGGTCCGGTCCTGCGTGGCCTGATGCTGACGCTGGCCGTGCTCTCTGCGGTGCACCATGCCGAGGTGGTGGCCCACCGCACCGGCGAGCCCATGGGCACCCTGGTGCTGGCCCTGGCCGTGACCGTGATCGAGGTGGCCCTGATCCTCTCCTTCATGCTGGTGGACAGCGCCAGCAAAGCCAGCCTGGCCCGCGACACGCTGTTCGCGGCGGTGATGATCATCTGCAACGGGGTGGTCGGCCTGTGCCTGTTGGTCGGCGGCTGGCACCACCGCGAGCAGGTGTTCCGGGTCCAGGGCATCGGCCCGGCCCTGGCCGCGCTGCTGGCCCTGAGCACCCTCTCGCTGGTGCTGCCGACCTTCACCACCAGCTCGGCCGAAGGCACCTACACGCCATCACAGCTGATCTTCGTGGCCATCAGTTCGCTCGCCCTGTGGTGCGCCTTCACCTTTTTCCAGACGATTCGCCACCGCGACTACTTCCTGCCCGACGACGCCACCGAAAACACCCGCACCCATGCGGCACCGCCCAGTGGCCTGCACGCCGGGGGCAGTCTGGTGGCGCTGCTGGTGTGTCTGGTGGCGGTGGTGGGGCTGGCCAAACAGCTCTCGCCCCTGATCGAATCGACCTTGCAGGCCTGGGGCGCGCCGCAGACGCTGGTGGGCATCGTGATCGCCTTGCTGGTGCTTATGCCCGAAACCCTGGCCGCGCTGCGCGCCGCGCAGGCCAACCGGCTGCAGACCAGCCTGAACCTGGCGCTGGGCTCGGCCCTGGCCAGCATCGGCCTGACCATCCCTGCGGTGGCGATCGCCGCCGTCTGGCTGGGTTTTCCACTCACGCTGGGGCTCGACAGCAAAGACCTGGTGCTGCTGGTGCTGACCTTCATGGTCGGCAGCATCACGCTGGCGCACGGGCGTACCAGCATGATGCAAGGCGCGGTGCACCTGGTGATCTTTGCGGCCTTCTTGTTCCTGGCGCTGGTGCCTTGAGCAGGCAGGCTCAGGCGGCGCTGCAGACCGGCACGCGCGGCACGATCGCGCACATCAGCTCGTAGCCCACGGTGCCTGCGGCCTGCGCCACCTCGTCGATCGAGAGCAGGGCGCCCGAGTCGGCGCGGCCCCAGAGGGTCACGGTGCTGCCAAACCCCGCCTGCGGCAGCGTGCTCAGGTCCACCGTCAGCATGTCCATGCTCACCCGCCCCAGGGTGTGGCTGCGCACCCCGTCGACCAGCACCGGGGTGCCGGTCGGGCACAGGCGGGGGTAGCCGTCGGCATAACCACAGGCCACGATGCCGATGCGCATGGGCTGATCGGCGGTGAAGGTCGAACCGTAGCCCACGCTGTCGCCGGGCTGCAGCTGTTGCACCGCGATGATGCGGGCCTGCAGGCTCATGGCCGGCTGCAAGCCCCAGTCGCTGGCGCTGTGCTCGGGAAAGTCGGGCGCACTGCCATAGACCGCGATGCCCGGCCGCACCCAGTCGGCACGCACGGCCGCCTCTGCCGCATGGCGCAAGGTGGCCGCGCTGTTGGAGAGGGTGCGCTCGCCCGGCAAATCGCGCGTGGCCTCGGCAAAGCGGGCCATCTGGTGCGCGATGCCACGCGGGCCGTCGGCATCGCTGAAATGCGTCATGAGCGAGATCTCGTCCACCTGCGGCAGCGCGTTCAGGCGCGTCCAGGCGGCGCGGTAGCGCTCGGGGGTAAAGCCCAGGCGGTTCATGCCCGAATTCATCTTGAGGAAGACCCGGTGCGGCTCGTGCGTCTTGTGCAGCGCCAGCATGTCGATCTGCTCGTCGCAGTGCACCGTGTGCCACAGGCCCAGGCGCGAGCACAGCTCCAGGTCGCGCGGCTCGAACACGCCTTCGAGCAACAGGATCGGGCCGCGCCAGCCCAGGGCGCGCACACGCTGGGCTTCGCTCAGGTCGAGCAGGGCAAAGCCATCGGCCCCGCGCAGGCCCTCAAAAGCGTGCTCGATGCCATGGCCATAGGCATTGGCCTTGACCACGGCCCAGACACGCGCATCCGCCGCCCCCTCACGCGCACGCTGGAGGTTGTGACGCAAGGCCTCGGTATGGATGGTGCACTGAATCGGACGGGGCATAGGGATCACTCGGCAGGACCCGACGAGTGTGCCAGCATTTTCGGGCACGGCGCGGGCCCTTGGCGCGCCGGCAACCCCGGCCCGGCAGGGCCATTCAAATGCTTTACACTGGCGCGCGGCTGGGGCTCGCTGGTGTCTGCAGTCTGTTCCATCCCTCCAAGCCCTGCCCATGGAAGTCTTTCAGTTACTGATGCCCATCTTCACGGAATACGGTTACCTGGCCGTGTTCGTGATGCTGCTCATCTGCGGTTTCGGTGTGCCGATTCCGGAAGACGTGACGCTGGTCACCGGTGGCGTGATCGCCGGGCTGGGTCACGCCGACGTGCACACCATGTTTGCCGTCGGCATGGCCGGAGTGATGGTGGGCGACGGCCTCATGTTCACCCTGGGCCGGCTCTATGGCCAGCGCATCCAGCGCCTGCCTGGCTTTCGCAAGATCCTCACCCCCGAACGCTTTGCCAGCGCCCAAGAGGCCTTCCAGAAATACGGCAAGTGGGTGATGTTCGTGGCCCGCTTCCTGCCCGGCCTGCGCACACCGGTGTTCTTTTCGGCCGGCATGAGCCACCGGGTCAGCTTTGCCACCTGGTTCTTCATGGACGGCTTTGCCGCCATCATCAGCGTGCCCATCTGGGTCTACCTGGGCTACTTTGGTGCCCAAAACTGGGACTGGATGTTCGGCGTGCTGCGCCAGTTCCAGCACGGCATCTTTGCGCTGCTGGCCATTGGCGGCGGCTGGCTGGTCTGGCGCTGGTGGAAGAAGCGGCAGGCGGCGCGCGCGCGTGACGGTGCCTGAAGGCCCGATGCGGCCGCTGCACACCCCGCTGGCGGTCACCTGCCTGCTGGTCAATGCCTTTTTCTGGGGCATCTCCTGGTGGCCTTTCAGACAACTGGAACTGCAGGGCCTGCACCCGCTGTGGGCCACCGCCATCGTGTATGGCACGGTCTTTGTGCTGATTGCCCTGTGGTGTGTCTGGCAGCGCACCGACTGGCGGGCTTGGCGCCAACACCCCGGGCTGTGGGCGCTGATGGTCGCCTCGGGCCTGACCAATGTGGGCTTCAACTGGGCCGTCACCGTGGGCGATGTGGTGCGCGTGGTGCTCCTGTTCTACCTGATGCCCGCTTGGTCGGTGGCCGTGGCCTGGCTGTTGCTGGGCGACCGCCCACACCGCGCGGCCCTCTTGCGGCTGCTGCTGGCCCTGGCCGGCCTGTTCATCGTGCTCAAGACGCCCGACACGCCCTGGCCCGTGCCCGAGAGCCTGGCCGATGTGCTGGCCCTGTGTGGCGGCCTGAGCTTTGCGGTGACCAATGTGCTCTTGCTCAAGCTCAAGGACTCGCCCGAATCGGCCCGCATGCTGGCCATGTTCGGCGGCGGCACCCTGATGGCCACGCTGACCGTGCTGCTGGGCCTGGCCACCGGCGTGGTGGCCGCTGGCGCCAGCCCCACATGGGGCTGGGCCCCTTTGCTGGCGGCGCTCTCGCTGGCCTTTTTGCTGGGCAATCTGGCCCTGCAGTACGGCGCTGCGCGGCTGGCCGCCCACACCACGGCACTGGTCATGTTGTCCGAGGTCGTGTTCGCCTCGGTGTCTTCGGTCATACTGGACGCCGCCCAGTGGGACACCCGCACCGGCATCGGCGGCGCGCTGATCCTGCTGGCCGCATTGCTGTCTGTCCTGCCCCACCCACGCAAGGAAAGCCCATGAGCACCATTTACGACTTTGAAGCCCTGAGCATCGACGGCCAGAACGTGGCCCTGTCGCAGCACCGCGGCCAGGTGATGCTGATCGTCAACACCGCCAGTGCCTGCGGCTTCACGCCGCAGTTTGCCGGCCTGGAAAAACTGCACCAGCAATATGGGCCGCAGGGCCTGGCCGTGATCGGCTTTCCCTGCAACCAATTCGGCGGCCAGGACCCGGGCGACGACGCGCAGATCGCCAGCTTTTGCCAGAAGAACTATGGCGTGAGCTTCCAGATGATGAGCAAGGTCAAGGTCAACGGCGATGGCGCCCACCCGCTCTACCAGTGGCTCACCGCTGAAGCCCCCGGCCTGCTGGGCAGCAAGGCCATCAAGTGGAACTTCACCAAGTTCCTGGTCGGGCGCGACGGCCGCGTGATCAAGCGCTATGCGCCCCAGGACGCGCCCGCAAAAATCGCCCAGGACATCGAGGCCGCGTTGGCCGCCTGAGCGGCAGCCCGGGATCAGGCCGACAGCGCCTGATCCAGCAACTCCACCCAATGCCGCACCGGCGTGTTGCAGCCGCTTTGCAGGTGGGTGATGCAGCCGATGTTGGCGCTGAGGATGCCTTCGGGCTGCAGCGCCTGCAGGTGGCCGAGCTTGCGGTCGCGCAGCTGCTTGGACAGATCGGGGTTGAGCACGCTGTAGGTGCCGGCCGAGCCGCAGCACAGGTGCGATTCGTTGGTGGCGGTTTTCACCTGGAAGCCGAGCTGGGTGAGCAAGGCCTCGACACCGCCCTTGAGCTGCTGGCCGTGCTGCAACGTGCAGGGCGGGTGGTAGGCCTGCTGACCGGCCGCTTGCAGGGCCTCGGCGTTGATCTTTGTCTTGAGCTCGGGCAGCAGTGCGGGCATCAGCTCGCTGAGGTCTTGGGTCAGGGCGCTGATGCGTGCCGCCTTGTCGGCATAAGCGGCGTCGTGCCGCAGCACATGGCCGTAGTCCTTGACCATCACGCCGCAGCCCGAGGCGTTCATCACGATCGCCTCGACCTCGCCCGATTCGACCAATGGCCACCAGGCGTCGATGTTGGCGCGCATCTGCGCGGTGCCGCCGTCCTGGTCGTTCAGGTGGAACTTGAGCGCCCCGCAGCAACCGGCTTCGGGCGCGATCACCGTCTGGATGCCGCAGGCATCGAGCACGCGGGCGGTGGCGCTGTTGATGTTGGGGCTCATGCTCGGTTGCACGCAACCGGCCAGCATCAGCACCTTGCGCGCATGCTGGGCCGTGGGCCAGGCACCGGGGTTTTGCGGCGCGGGCACTTTGGCCTTCAGGCTTTCGGGCAGCAGGCCGCGCACCATCTGGCCCATTTTCATGGCCGGGGCAAAGAGGGGCGAGGGCAGGCCTTCCTTGAGCGCCCAGCGCAAGGCTTTTTCGCCCAGCGGGCGCGGCACCTTGGCATCCACCAGCTTGCGGCCAATGTCCACCAGGTGCCCGTACTGCACGCCGCTGGGGCAGGTGCTTTCGCAGTTGCGGCAGGTCAGGCAACGGTCCAGGTGCTGCTGGGTCTTGCGCGTGGGCTCGGCCCCTTCGAGCACCTGTTTCATCAAATAGATGCGCCCGCGCGGGCCATCAAGTTCATCACCGAGCAGCTGGTAGGTCGGGCAGGTGGCGGTGCAAAAGCCGCAGTGCACGCACTTGCGCAAGATGGCTTCGGCTTCGATGCCTTCGGGCGTGCCTTGGTATTCGGGGGCGAGGTTGGTTTGCATGGTGTGGTCTTCAAAGCCCCAGGCGGCCCGTGGCGAACACGCCCTGCGGGTCAAACTGTTTCTGCAGCTCGCGCTGAATGCGCTGCAGCACCGGGTCCAGCGCTGCATGCACACCCACCGCCTTGTCTGAAGCGCCGCCGAGCGGGCTGGCGCGGAACAGCGTGGCGTGGCCGCCCACACGCTGTGCGGCTTCGCGCAGGGCGGCCGCCGCGGTGGCGGGCGCCCACAGCCAGCGCTGGGCGCCTTGCCATTCGATGTATTGCGGGTAGGGCAAATCGATCACCGGCGCCGTCTGCGGCACCGACAGGCGCCACAGGCACAGCTCGCCACTGGGCGGTTCAAAAAACTGCAGGGTCTGCTCGCCGCTGGCGCGCCAGTCCTGCAGCGCTTCGGCGTTGTCCATGCGCAGCACCTTGGCGCCCAGCGCCTGCGCGTCCGCGCCCATGCGCGTGACGGCCGATTCGACCGCCGCCACCGCGCCCCGCAGGCGCACAAACAGGTAGTCGTCGCCAGGGTTGGACAAGGTGTCGTGCACCCAGGCGCTGGCATTGAGCGGCAGGGGCTGACCGCCCCAGCGATGCAGCACATCCAGCGCGTCTTTCTGGCCGATGCCCACGCACATGAGCGTGGCTTCGGCCGGCGCCACCGGCAGCACCTTGAGGCTGACTTCGGTGACGATGCCCAGCGTGCCCCAGCTGCCCGCCAGCAGGCGGCTGACGTCGTAGCCCGCCACGTTCTTCATCACCTGGCCGCCAAAGGTCAGGTCTTCGCCCTTGCCGTTGACCATGCGCAAGCCCAGCACAAAGTCGCGCACCGCACCCACGCTGGCACGGGCCGGCCCCGACAGACCGGCCGCCAGCATGCCGCCGACGGTGGCGCCGGGGCCAAAGTGCGGCGGCTCGAAGGCCAGGCACTGGCCTTTTTCGGCCAGCACGGCTTCGAGTTCGGCCAGCGGCGTGCCGCAACGGGCGGTGACCACCAGCTCGCTGGGCTCGTAACTGATGATGCCCTTGTAAACGCGGGTGTCGAGCACCTCGCCCTGCAGCGGCGCGCCCCAAAAATCTTTGGTGCCGCCCCCGCGCAAGCGCAAGGTGCGGCCCGCGGTCGCGGCGGCGCGCACGGCGTCGATCAGTGTTTGGTGTTGGGCATCCATGGAGGACATGGTAAACCGGGCGTCTCGCTGGGGTCTTGAATTTTTTGAATGCGGGTCGTGCGGGAAATTGCGGCCTTCAGGGCTTGGCCATATCCACCGGCAAACCCGCCACCTCCACCCGCATCGCCCACACGCACCCCGACCCAGGGTACTGCACCAGCTCGGCCTCGCTGCGGCCATGGCGGGCGGTGGTGATGAACAGGGTTTTCAGGTCCGTGCCACCAAAGCAAGGCATGGTGGGGCACAGGGCTGGGGTGGGCACTTCGGCCAACACGTGCCCGTTGGGCGCGATGCGCAGCAGGCGGCCGCCTTCGTATTGGGCGCTCCAGTAGCCGCCGTCGGCATCGACGGCCGCGCCGTCGGGCCGGCCGCCGTAGGGCGTGGCGCTGCCCCAGGCCCAGCCGGCGGGTTTGGGCGCGGCTTGGTAGAACACGCGGGGGTTCGCGAGCTGGCCACTGGCGGCGTCAAAGTCAAAGGTGCGCACCTGGTGGGCGGCGGTGTCGGCCCAATGCAGAGTGCGGCCATCGGCTGACCAGGCCAGGCCGTTGGCCGTGACCACACCCCCTTGCATGGCCTGCAGGCCCTGGCCATCGAGCATGTAGAGCGTGCCCAGCGCCTGGTCTTTGGGCTCGTACAGGCTGCCGACCCAAAAGCGGCCTTGCGCGTCGCACTTGCCGTCGTTGAAGCGTTGCTTTGTGCTGTCATACGGCGCAGCCACCAGCCGCTGCAAGGGACCACCCCACGCGGGCGCGCGGTAGATGCCGCTGCGCAGCGCCAGCACCAGGCCACCGCCGTGCAGGGGCGCGATGCAGCCGGGCTCTTCATCGAGTGGCCAGTGCTCCACCGGGCTGCTGGCCTGCAAGCCAGCGAGCGCCAGGCGCTTGATGCGCCGACCGGGGATGTCCACCCAATACAGGCGCTGTTCGGCGGGGTGCCAGAAGGGCGATTCGCCCAGGCCGTCAGGCTCGGTGGTGATGCGGGTCCAGGGACTCATGCAGGGCATGGTGTCGTCAGCGGCGCCCCATCAATCAGCCTTGCCCACGGTTTGCAGCTCTGGCGTGTTGCGGCGCAGGGTGGGCAGGCCCACGCCCGAGGCATCAAAGCCGCCGTCGACTGCGATGTACTGGCCGTTGATGAAGCTGGCCTGCGGGCTGCACAAAAAGCCCACGGTGTTGGCCATCTCTTCGGTGCTGCCGTAGCGGCCCAGCGGGATGGTGTCGTAGTAGTCGGAACGGATCGCCACGCTGTGCACCAGCTTGGCCATCTCGGTTTCCACCGGGCCGGGGCAGATGACGTTCACGCGCACGCCGTAGTTGCCGAGTTCGGCGGCGTATTGCTTGGTCAGGTGGATGAGTGCGGCCTTGCTGGTGCCATAAGCCACGCGCAAGGTGCTGGCGCGCAGGCCCGAGATGGACGCAATGTTGACGATGGCGCCGCTGCGCTGGCGCGCCATGACGGCGCCAAAGGCCTGCGTGCACAAAAACGCGCCGTCCAGGTTGGTCGACAGCACGGTGCGCCATTCTTCAAAGCGGGTCTCGAGCGCGGGCTTGAACACGGCCACGCCCGCGTTGTTGACCAGCGCGTCCACGCGGCCAAAGCGCGCCAGAACCTGGGCCGCAGCGGCCTGCACCTGTTCGGGCTTGGACACATCGGTGTGCAGACACAGCACCTCGTCCGGCCGGTTCAGCGTTTTTTCCGTGGCGTCCAGCGTGGCCTGGTCGATGTCCAGCAAAACCACCTGGTGGCCGTGGGCCAGAAACCACTGGCCAATGGCCAGACCAATGCCACGGGCGCCGCCCGTCACGACGGCCACTTTGCGATCTGCCATGTTCCGATCTGCCGATGTCATGCGTTTGCCTCTGTGCGTCAAAGCCCACACCATAGCAAAAAGCCCGCGCACCAGGGTGCAGCGGGCTTGGGCATGCGGGTGGCTGGTGCCACCCGGCAGGCGGGGATCAGCCGTGGTAGGCGGACTCGCCGTGCGAGGCGATGTCGAGGCCTTCGCGCTCTTCCTCTTCCGTCACACGCAGGCCCACGGTGAGGTCGACGATCTTGTAGGCAATCACCGAGACCACACCCGACCAGACCACCGTCAGCAGCACGGCCTTGGCCTGGGTCCAGACCTGGGCGGCGATCGAGTAATCGGCGGCGGTGACCATGGTGGCGGTCGCCCAGTCGGCCACGAAGCCGGGGCCACCGAGGCTGGGCGAGTTGAACACGCCGGTCAGCAGGGCGCCCAGGATGCCGCAGACACCGTGCACGCCAAACACGTCCAGCGAGTCGTCGGCACCCAGCAGCTTCTTGAGGCCATTGACGCCCCACAGGCCACCAAAACCACCGATGAAGCCGATGATCAGCGCACCGCCGATGCCGACGTTGCCTGCGGCCGGGGTGATGGCCACCAGGCCAGCAACGGCACCGGAAGCGGCACCCAGCATCGAGGCCTTGCCACGCATCAGGGCTTCACCCACGCACCAGGCCAGCACAGCAGCGGCCGTGGCGACCAGGGTGTTGATGAAGGCCAGGGCGGCGAAACCGTTGGCTTCGAGGGCAGAGCCGGCGTTGAAGCCAAACCAGCCCACCCACAGCAGGGAAGCGCCCACCATGGTCAGCGTCAGGCTGTGCGGGGCCATGGCCTCGCGGCCATAACCGATGCGCTTGCCCACCATGAAAGCACCGACCAGGCCGGCCACGGCGGCATTGATGTGCACCACGGTGCCGCCTGCGAAGTCCAGCGCGCCCCACTGCCAGATCAGACCGGCCTTGGAGGTCATTTCGTCCACGACTTCCTTGGAGGTGTAGGCATCCGGACCCATCCAGAACCAGACCATGTGCGCCACCGGCAGGTAGCTGAAGGTGAACCACAGCACCATGAACAAGAGCACGGCGGAGAACTTGATGCGCTCGGCAAAGGCGCCGACGATCAGGGCACAGGTGATGCCCGCAAAAGTGGCCTGGAAAGCAGCGAAAGAAATTTCGGGAATGACCACACCCTTGCTGAAGGTGGCGGCGTTGGCGAAGGTGCCCGCGACGTTGTCCCAAATGCCGTTCATGAACAGCCGGTCAAAGCCACCGATGAAGGCATTGCCTTCGGTGAAGGCCAGGCTGTAGCCGTAAATGAACCACAGCACGGTGATCATCGAGAAGGTCACCATCACCTGCATCAGCACCGACAGCATGTTCTTGCTGCGCACCAGGCCACCGTAGAACAGGGCCAGGCCGGGCACGACCATCAGGATGACCAGGATGGTCGACAGCATCATCCAGCCGGTGTCGGCCTTGTTGGGCACGGGGGCTGGCGCGGCCTCAGCGGCAGCAGGCGCTGCAGCCGCTGGTGCCGTGGCCGGTGCCGCCGCTTTGGCGTCGGCCGCAGCGGGCGCAGCGACTGCCGCAGGGGCTGCGGTCTGCGCCACGGCGAAGGACCCCATGGTCAGCAAACTGAACCCCAGGGCCAGGGAAGCAAGCAGTTTTTTCATGTTCAACTCTCTTTCGTGTGGATCACAGGGCAGCGGTGCCGGTCTCGCCGGTACGGATGCGAACCACTTGCTGCAGGTCGTACACAAAGATCTTGCCGTCGCCGATCTTGCCGGTGCGGGCACCGGACTCGATGGCTTCGATCACGCGGTCGACGATGGCATCGTCCACCGCCGCTTCGATCTTCACTTTGGGCAAAAAGTCCACCACGTATTCCGCGCCGCGGTACAGCTCGGTGTGGCCTTTCTGGCGACCGAAGCCCTTGACTTCGGTCACGGTGATGCCTTGCACGCCGATGCCCGAAAGTGCTTCACGCACCTCGTCCAGCTTGAAGGGCTTGATGATGGCGGTCACCAGTTTCATGATGGCTCCTTGGGGTTGAGAGGGTTCGCTCAGAAGGTGTACTTCAGGCCGACGACGGCGCCAGACTTGCCAACGTACTTAGGACCCCAGGTGTATGGGGTCACCTTGGCGTTGGTATCGACCAGCATCAAGGAGGCGCTCAGACCATTGCCAAGATCTTTGGCCAATGTGACGGAGTAATCGTTGTAAGAGTACGTGGGGAGGTTGTTGACCATCTGACGGCCAACGTGAGGCGTCAGCGTAAAGCCGTTACCGAGATCAAAGTTGGCACTCAGATCGAGGTAATAGCTGTTTTTGCTGTTGGGATTACCAAACAAGTTGGAAATCGCGTGGGAGTACTTGGCCGTGAAGACGCCATACGTCAGAGCCCCATAGACCTCGTTGGTATTGGCATTCACGAAACCGGATTGATTGCCAAGCGTGTTGTTGACGTACTCGTAACGCAGGAAACCCACGTCGTAAGCCACGCCACCAGCCGTACCTTTGTAGCCGCCATACAGGTCTACCTCGACGTTGCCCTTGGTGGCACCGCTGTCCTTGATCCACTTGATGGTGGAACCCCAGACGCCCACATAGAAGCCGCTCTTGTCGGCGTAGTCGATGCCGCCCTGCACTGCGGGTTCCAGGCGCGACTGCGAAATGCCGCGGTAACGGTAGTCAGACACCACGCCCACGTTGTAGGACAGGGTGCTTTCCTGGGCCTGGGCCAGGCTGGGGACGGCGGCCAGGGAGGCGATGGCGCTGGCGATCAGGGTGGGGACGAGGATTTTCTTCATGGATAAGTCCTTAAAAAAGTTGTTTGACCCTCCCGTTAAGCAGGGAGCGTGCCAGGTCAGGCGGGCCGCTGACCCGTGGAATTCCCCGTGTTCGACAGGTCTTTTCGTGCTGGAATGCCATGTCAACAGAAAAAAACGCCCCGCATTGCGCACCAGTGCACCAAAACGGGGCAGGGAGGGGGTATGGGACTGAGTTTGGTGCATGGGCGCGCCTTGTTGGGCCTGCAGGCGCCCGCGGTCACGGTGGAAGTGCACATGGCCAACGGCCTGCCCAGCTTCACACTGGTGGGTCTGGCCGATGTGGAGGTCAAGGAGGCGCGCGAGCGGGTGCGCTCGGCCATCCTCAACAGCGGCCTGGACTTTCCGCACAACCAGCGCATCACCGTGAACCTGGCGCCGGCCGACCTGCCCAAGGATTCGGGCCGGCTGGACCTGCCGATCGCCCTGGGCATCCTGGCCGCCAGCGGTCAGATCGACGGGACCCGGCTGGCGGGCCATGAGTTCGCGGGCGAGCTGTCGCTGTCGGGCCAGCTGCGGCCGGTGCGCGGCGCCCTGGCCATGAGCCTGGCCCTGCGGCAGCAAGCGGGCCCCGTCCGCTTGGTGCTGCCGCCTGGCAGCGCCGAAGAAGCCGCCCTGGTGCCCGGCGCCGAGGTGTTCCGCGCGCAACACCTGCTCGATGTCGTTCAGCAATTCCTGCCGCCATCCGACGGCCCGTTGCCCGAGCCCGGCGATGGCTGGGTGCGGCTGCAGGGCCAGGCCCCGGCCGCCCCCGCGCCCTACCCGGACCTGGCGGAAGTGAGGGGGCAGAGCGGCGCAAAACGCGCCCTGGAGATCGCGGCGGCGGGCGCCCATTCGGTGCTCATGGTCGGGCCCCCCGGCTCGGGCAAGTCGATGCTGGCGCAGCGCTTTGCAGGCCTGCTGCCGCCCATGACGGTGGACGAAGCGCTCGAAGCCGCCGCCGTGGCCAGCCTGGCCGGGCGCTTTGACATCGCCCGCTGGGGCCAGCGGCCCACGGCGCAGCCGCACCATACCGCCAGCGCAGTCGCGCTGGTGGGCGGCGGCTCGCCACCCCGGCCGGGCGAGATTTCGCTGGCCCACCACGGGGTCCTGTTTCTCGACGAGTTCCCGGAGTTCGCGCGCCACGCCCTCGAAGCCCTGCGCGAACCGCTGGAGAGTGGCCACATCACCATCGTGCGCGCCGCCCGGCGGGCCGAGTTTCCGGCGCGCTTTCAGCTCATCGCCGCCATGAACCCCTGCCCCTGTGGCCACCTGGGCAGCCGCCTGCGCGCCTGCCGCTGCACGGCCGACCAAGTCGCGCGCTACCAGGGCAAGCTCAGCGGTCCGCTGCTCGACCGCATCGATCTGCACATCGAGGTCGGTCCGCTGGACTCGCAGGCGCTGCTGGACACCGCGCCGGGTGAAGCCAGCGCCACCATCGCCGCACGCAGCCAGGCCGCACGGGCGCGGGCCATGGCACGCCAGGCGTGCACCAATGCGCAGCTGCATGGCCAGGCGCTGCAAGCGCACATGGCGCTGGACAGCGCCGCCCAAGCCCTGCTGCACCAGGCCGCCGCGCGCCTGGGCTGGAGCGGACGCGGCACCCACCGCACGCTGCGGCTGGCGCGCACGATCGCCGACCTTGCTGGCAGCGAGCCGGTGCAGGCGGCCCATGTCGCAGAAGCGATCCAGTACCGGCGGGTGCTGCAAGCCAGCTGAAAACCCGGCGGCCGATAATGGCCGCATGCCCCGGGCCCGATTTCCCGCTCCCCGCTCGCTCAACGCCTTCAGCCTGTGGCTGTCGCTGCCGCAGCTGATCACCTGGGGCAGCGTGTTCTACACCTTCTCGCTGCTGATGGGCCCGCTGGAGGCCGAACTGGGCATGACGCGCGCCGAGTCCTCGCTGGCCTTCAGCCTGGCGCTGCTGGCCGAAGGCGCCGCCGCCCTGGCGGTGGGGCACTGGATCGACGCGGGGCGCGAGCGGCGGGTCATGGTGCTGGGCTCGCTGTGGGTGGGGCTGGGGCTGCTGGCCCACACCGCCATCGACTCGGTGGCCGGCTTTTACGCGGTCTGGGTCTGGCTGGGCCTGGGCATGGCCGCCACGCTCTACAACCCGGCGTTCGCCATCGTCACGCGGCGCTTTGGCACCGACTTCCGGCGCGCCATCATCACCATCACCTTTCTGGGCGGCCTGGCCAGCACGGTGTTCATCCCGCTGGTGTCGTGGTGGATGGGGCTGTGGGGTTGGCGCACCAGCCTGATGCTGCTGGCCGCGCTGCAGCTGCTGGTGTGCCTGCCGCTGCACCTGTGGCTGCTGCGCGGCGCGCCCCGACGGCATGTGCCACTGGCCACAGCGGCGCATGGCGCAGACCGCTCGGTGCGTCGGCACCTGCGCCAGCCGGCGTTCTGGCTGCTGGCGCTGTTCATGGTGCTGACCATGGCGCTGACCTCGGCCCTGCCGGTGCACATGGTCAATCTGCTGGATGAAGCGGGACTGAGCACGCACTGGGTGATCGGCATTCCGGCGGCCATTGGCGTGCTGCAGGTGGTCGGCCGCATGCTGCTCTTCGTGTTTGAAAAACGCTGGGACGTGCACGCGGCCAACCGCTGGATTCCGGCGCTGCTGCCCGCCAGCCTGCTGGTGCTCGTGCTGGGCGGCTGGCACCCGGCAGCGGCGCTGGTGTTCGTGCTGCTCTACGGCATGGGCAATGGCATGGTCACCATCGTCAAGGGCACGGCCATGGCCCAGTATGTGAGTGCCGCGCATGTGGGCCAGCTCAATGGCCTGCTGGGGGTGCCGATCGCGCTGGCGCGGGCAGCCGCGCCAGCCATCGTCGGCTTCTTGTGGTCACCCACGGCGGGTTACCAATGGGGCTTGTGGTGGATGCTGGCCGCCAGCCTGGCCGGGCTGGCCGCGCTCTGGACCGCGCAGGCCCATGCCCTGCGCTCGCCCTCGCCCTCGGCCGCGCCGGGCCGGGGCTGAGGCGGCGGTCTCATTCGGCCTTATTCGGCTTTGGCGCCCGACTCCCGGACCACCCGGGTCCACTTGACGATTTCGCTGGCCTGGTAAGTGGCCAGTTCCTCGGGGCTGGAGAGCACGGCTTCGAGGCCCAGGGTTTTCAGGCGTTCGGCCACATCGGGCAAGCGGAACACGCGCAGCACTTCGGCATTGAGCCGGTCGACCACCGGCTTGGGTGTGCCCGCGGGCGCGAACAGGGCAAACCAGGTGGTGGCCTCAAAGCCCGGGAGGGTTTCGGCCACGGTCGGGATCTCGGGCGCGGCCGAAGAGCGCTTGGCGGTGGTCACGGCGATCGCGCGGATCTTGCCTTCTCGCGCCATAGGCAAGGCCGAGGGCATGTTGTCGAACATCAGCTGGATGCTGCCACCCACCAGATCGGGAATGGCGAACTGGCGGCCCTTGTAGGGCACATGGGTCATCTTGGTGCCGGTCATGGACTTGAAGAGTTCACCCGAGACATGCACCGAGGTGCCCACACCGGGCGAGCCAAAAGAGAGCTTGTCGGGGTTGGCCTTGAGGTAGGCCACGAACTCGGACACCGTCTTGACGGGCAGGTTGTTGTTGACCACCAGCAGGTTGGGGGCCGAGGCAATCAAGGACACCGGCGAGAAGTTCTTCACCATGTCGTAGGGCATCTTCTCGTAGAGCGAGCCATTGATCGAGTGGGTGCCCACCGTGCCCAGCACCAGGGTATAGCCGTCGCCCGCCGACTTGGCGACGAAGTCGGCGCCGATGTTGCCGCCCGCGCCGGGCTTGTTGTCCACCACCACGGGCTGGCCGAGCTGGGCTTTTTCGCTGAACAGGCGCGCCAGGATGTCGGGCGCACCGCCCGAGGGGAAGGTGACCACCAGGCGGATGGGTTTGTTGGGGTAGTTCTGGGCACTGGCCGAAACCCCCAGGCTCAGGGCCAGGGTGCCGGCCAGCAGGGTCAGAACACGGCGGCGCAGCGCGCCCGCACAAGAGAACGACAAAGCCATGGAAGTCTCCTCATCAGGTGGAGCACACAGCGTCGCGCCAGCGCGGCGGCCTGTCTGTCATGCACGCGACGCGGCAAGACGCCTTGCACCGCCTCGCTGCCCGCTCCTGTATAAATCGCCCCTACCCCATGCACGCTGTGGTCGCCCCCACTCCCACCGAAATGAATGCCCCTGAAATCCGAGCCGTGGTCTTTGACGCCTATGGCACCCTGTTTGATGTGTATTCGGTCGGCGCGCTGGCCGAGCGCCTGTACCCCGGCCAGGGTGCGGCGCTCTCGGTACTCTGGCGCGACAAGCAGATCGAATACACCCGCCTGATTTCGCTGAGCGACCCCAGCACCGAGGGCAGTCGGCATTACATGTCGTTTTGGGACATCACGCGGGCGGCACTGCGCTATGCGCTGGCCCGTCTGGGCGTGCCCCACACGCCAGAAAATGAAGACGCGCTGATGGCCCAGTATGCGCAGCTCACGGCCTTCGCAGAAAACGGGGAGGTGCTGCAGACGCTGCGTGAACGCGGGGTGGCCACCGCCATCTTGTCCAACGGCAATGCCGAGATGCTGCAGTCGGCCGTGCGCAGCGCGGGCATGGAAGGCTGGCTCGATGCGGTCTTGTCGGTCGAGCGCGTGCGCCAGTTCAAGACCACGCCCACCAGTTACCAGCTGGTGCTGGACCATTTCCGACTGTCGCCCGATCAGGTGCTGTTTGTCTCGAGCAACGGCTGGGATGCGTTGGGCGCCACCTGGTTCGGGTTCCGCACGCTGTGGGTCAACCGGCAAGGCCTGCCCGCCGAAACCATCGGGCCCTCTCCCCATTTCACCGGCCGAGACCTGCGCGCCGTGCTGCCCCTGGTCTGAACCCGATTCGGGTACCCACATGCTGCCCCTGCTCTATACCTACCGCCGCTGCCCCTATGCCATGCGTGCGCGCATGGCCTTGCTGCAGGCCGGTGTGGACTACGAGCCCTTCGAAATCGTGCTGCGCGACAAGCCCGCGCCAATGCTGGCCGTCTCGCCCAAGGGCACGGTGCCGGTGCTGGTGCTGCCGGACGGACGCGTGCTGGAGCAGAGTCTGGACATCGTGCGCTGGGCCTTTGAAATGACGGGAGACACAGAGGGCTGGTGGGCGCGCGCGCAAAGCCCCGACAACCGGGCTTTGCAAGCGGCCTGCGACGGGCCGTTCAAGCAGCACCTGGACCGCACCAAATACCCCGAGCGCTTTGCCGATGCACAGGGCCGCGAACACCACCGCGCGCAAGCGGTGGCGGTGTTGCTCGAGGCCCTCGATGCGCGGCTGCGTGACGCCCCGCAGCTTGGCGGCGCTGCGCCCTGCGCGGCCGACATCGGCATCTTTCCCTTTGTGCGGCAGTTGGCCGCCACCGATCCGGCCTGGTGGGCGGCGCAGCCGCTGCCGGCGGTGCAGGCCTGGCTGGCGGGGTGGCTGGGCCACCCGCTGTTCGAGCGGGCGATGCGCAAATGGCCCGAGGCCGGCGCTGCGCAATCGGCCCGGTGATCAGACCAGGGGCGCCAGCGGCAAATTGAGCAGCAGGTTCTGTGGCTTGAGCTTGAGCAGGCCCTGCGCGTCCATGGCCAGGCCCAAATAAACCGGCTTGCCGCGCACATCGGCACGCACCACCTGCGGGTCTTCAAAGCGCAGCGTGAACAGGCTGATCAGCTGCTGTTGGCGCTGCACATCGAGCGTGTGGCCCTGGTAGAGGTCGTTGAGCAGGGCGGTGGCGGTGGCGTCCAGCCCCACATGCCAGCGCCAGGCCGGGTCGTCGACCTGTTGCACCGCTTCGATCTGCACGGCCACCCCCAGAAAATGCCGCACCCAAAGGGCCAGCACCCCGGACAGGGCCTTCAGACCCGAACGGGCGTTGACCATGCTCAGCACCAGACCGTGTGGCAGTTTGTTCTGGATTTCGTGCGTCATGTCGAGCAGGAAGGCGTGGCGGCCCGGGCCTTCGCGCTGCGCCAGGTAGCGCTCGGCGTTGTCCGGGTGCAGCACCTTGACCTCGACCGGCTTGAGCGCGACGCCCCCTTCGCGCAGCAATCGACCCATTTCGCCCAGGCCGCCGTTGGCCTGCAGGCCATCAAGGGTGTCGCTGTCGCCGGCAAGCACGCGGCCCTCCTGCACGGTGATGCGCTGGCGCCGAAACAGCAGCTCGGCCGCACGCCAGGTCCAGGCATCGCCCGAGCCGTTCAACACATGGCCCACGATGGCCTGCACCACCAGGTCGATGAAAAGCGGCGGCAGTTCGATGCGGCCGCCGCGCATCCAGCCCATGTAGGCCGGCTCCATCGCGCCCGCGCTTTCCACCTCGTCGCGAAAGCGCAGGAACAAGCGGTGGTTCTCTCGCGCATCGGCGTCCTGGATGGCGTCCAGCAAGGCCGGCGCCACCGGCATCTGGGGCGCATCGTGCAAGGCCTGGTGCAGGCGTTTTTCGGCGGGGCACGATTCGGGCACCAGGGCCAGCTCGGGCCGCTCTAGCCACCAGCGCCAGTAATCGGGCGTGGGGCGCAGCCAGCCACGCCCGTCAGGACTCAGGTGTTGGTGGCCACACGCCGTCCAGAAGCTGGGCATGGTGCTCAGAGGTTGGGCGCGAGCAAGCGCTGCAGATCACCCAGCTGCACGCCGCTGCGGGCCGCGAGGTCCTGCACCTGGTCGTCGCCGATCTTGCCGACGTTGAAGTACTGCGCCTGCGGGTGGGCCAAGTAGAAGCCGCTCACGCTGGCCGCGGGCGTCATGGCCAGGCTCTCGGTCAGGCCCATGCCGATCTCTTCGCACTGCAAGACCCGGAACAGCTCGCGCTTGGCGCTGTGGTCGGGGCAGGCGGGGTAGCCGGGTGCCGGGCGGATGCCCTGGTACTTTTCAGCGATCAGGTCTTCATTGCTCAGCTGCTCGCCGTCGGCATAACCCCAGAGGTCGGTGCGCACGCGCTGGTGCAGGTATTCGGCAAAGGCTTCGGCCAGGCGGTCGGCCAGGGCCTTGAGCATGATGGCGCTGTAGTCGTCGTGCGCGGCTTCAAAGGCGGCGGCGCGCTTGTCGGCGCCAATGCCTGCGGTCACGGCAAACATGCCGGCATGGTCCGGCACGCCCTGCGGGCCCACAAAGTCGGACAGACAGCGGCTGGGGCGGGCCACGCCGTCCACCGTGGGTTTTTCGGTCTGCTGGCGCAGGCCGTGCCAGGTCATGGCGGTCTGGCTGCGGGCCTCATCGGCGTAGAAGACGATGTCGTCGCCGTTGCGGTTGGCCGGGTACAGGCCCACCACCGCATTGGCCGTCAGCCAGCGGCCGTCGATGATTTTTTGCAGCATCGCCTTGGCATCGGCGAAGACCTTGCGGGCCTGCTCGCCCACCACCTCGTCCTGCAGGATGGCCGGGTAAGGCCCCGCCAGGTCCCAGGTCTGGAAGAAGGGGCCCCAGTCGATGTACTCGCGCAGCACCGCGAGGTCGAAGTTCTTGATCACGCGGCGGCCGATGAATTTGGGTGCCTTGGGCGCAGGACCTGTCCAGTCGATGGGCGTGGCATTGGCGCGCGCCTTGGCCAGCGGCCACAGCGGCGTTTGCTTCTTCCCGGCATGCAAGGCGCGCACCTTGTCGTAATCGGCATCGAGCTCGGCGACATAGGCGTCGCGGCCCTCACTCAAGAGGCCCTGGGCCACGCCCACGCTGCGCGAGGCGTCGGGCACATAGACCACCGGGCCGCTGTAATGGGGCGCGATCTTGACTGCGGTGTGCACGCGGCTGCAGGTGGCGCCACCGATCAAAAGCGGCGTCTGGCGCGCGCGGAAGTGCGGGTCCTTTTCCATCTCGGCCGCCACGTACTGCATTTCTTCGAGGCTGGGCGTGATCAGGCCCGACAGGCCGATGATGTCGGCGTTTTCCTCTTTGGCCTTGGCCAGGATCTCGTGGCAGGGCACCATCACGCCCATGTTGACCACGTCAAAGTTGTTGCACTGCAGAACCACGGTGACGATGTTCTTGCCGATGTCGTGCACATCGCCCTTGACGGTGGCGATCACGATCTTGCCCTTGCTCTTGACATCGCCACCCGCCGCTTCGAGCTGGCGTTTTTCTTCCTCGATGTAGGGCACCAGGTGGGCCACGGCCTGCTTCATTACGCGCGCGCTCTTGACCACCTGCGGCAGGAACATCTTGCCCTGGCCAAACAGGTCGCCGACCACGTTCATGCCGTCCATCAAGGGGCCTTCGATCACATGCAGCGGGCGGCCGCCCTTGGCCAGCACCTCGCGGTAAGCCTCTTCGGTGTCTTCGGTGATGAAGTCGGTGATGCCATGCACCAGCGCATGCGACAGGCGCTGCGCCACCGGCGCCGGCGTCTCGGGCGTGCCACGCCAGGCGAGCTTGGTGCTCTCGTCCTTGGCCGCGCCCTTGGCGCTGTCGGCGATCTCGACCAGGCGCTCACCCGCATCCGGGCGGCGGTTGAGCACCACGTCTTCCACGCGCTCGCGCAAGCCCGGCTCGAGCTCGTCGTACACACCGATCATGCCCGCATTGACGATGCCCATGTCCATGCCCGCCTGGATGGCGTGGTAGAGGAACACGGTGTGGATCGCCTCGCGCACCGGGTCGTTGCCGCGGAAGCTGAAGCTGACGTTGGACACGCCGCCCGAGACCTTGGCGCCGGGCAGGTTCTGCTTGATCCAGCGGGTGGCCTCGATGAAGTCCACCGCGTAGTTGTTGTGCTCTTCGATGCCGGTGGCAATGGCGAAGATGTTGGGATCGAAGATGATGTCCTCGGGCGGAAAATCCACCTCGTCGACCAGGATGCGGTAGGCGCGCTCGCAGATCTCGATCTTGCGGGCGTAGGTGTCGGCCTGGCCTTTTTCGTCAAACGCCATCACCACCGTGGCCGCGCCATAGCGCCGGATCAGCCGCGCCTGGCGTTTGAATTCATCCACGCCCTCCTTCATGCTGATCGAGTTGACGATGGGCTTGCCCTGGATGCACTGCAGCCCGGCCTCGATCACCGACCACTTGGACGAGTCGACCATGATGGGCACGCGCGCGATGTCGGGCTCGGAGGCGATCAGCTGCAGAAAACGCACCATGGCGGCCTGGCTGTCGAGCATGGCCTCGTCCATGTTGATGTCGATCACCTGCGCGCCGTTTTCGACCTGCTGGCGCGCCACGGCCAGGGCCTCTTCGTACTGGCCATTCAGGATCATGCGCGCAAAGGCCTTGGAGCCGGTCACATTGGTGCGCTCGCCCACGTTGACGAACAGCCCGCCCGCGCCAATGGAGACGGGCTCCAGGCCAGACAGCTTCATGGGGGGAACATTCACGACAGACGGGGCAACGGACACGGAACTCACCTTGGGGGAACAGGTGAGCGTCGTTGGCACGGGACAAGCCCCAAGCCTGACCTGACGCGCCGTGTGGCGGCAGGCTGCAACGCTCCTTGGGGACGGCCGATTTTACCTTGCGCCCCGTGGCCGGCCTGCCGCTGGCCCGGCGCCGTGTTTTCGGGTTACAACCCCAGAACAAAACCCGGTATCGCCACAGATGTAACTTTATTCCATAAACTGGCAAGCCCGGTTACATCCCGCAAGCCGGGCAACCCAAAGAAAGACAGACATGGCGATCCAGCTGGGCATCAACGGTTTTGGCCGCATCGGCCGCATGGTGTTCCGTGCCGCCGTGCAAAATTTCGATGACATCGAGGTGGTGGGCATCAACGACCTGCTCGAACCCGAGTACCTGGCCTACATGCTCGAGTACGACAGCGTGCATGGGCGCTTCCCAGGCCATGTGGCGGTGGAGGGCCACACCCTGATCGTCAACGGCCGCCGCATCCGCCTGACGCAGGAGCGCGATCCCGCGAACCTGAACTGGCATGCGGTGGGCGCCGAGGTGGTGATCGAGTCCACCGGCCTGTTTCTGGACCACGCCAGCGCCAGCGCGCACCTGGCCGCCGGGGCCCGCAAAGTGATCCTGTCGGCACCCTCCAAGGACGACACGCCGATGTTCGTCTATGGCGTCAACCACACGGCCTATGCCGGAGAAGCCATCATCAGCAACGCCTCGTGCACGACCAACTGCCTGGCGCCGCTGGCCAAGGTGCTGCACGACAAGTGGGGCATCCGGCGCGGCTTGATGACCACGGTGCACGCCACCACCGCCACCCAAAAAACCGTGGACGGCCCGAGCAACAAGGACTGGCGCGGGGGCCGTGGCATCCTGGAGAACATCATCCCCAGCACCACGGGCGCCGCCAAAGCGGTGGGCAAGGTGATTCCGGCGCTCAACGGCAAGCTGACCGGCGCTTCGGTGCGGGTGCCCACCAGCGATGTCTCGCTGGTGGACCTGACGGCCGAGCTGCAAACGCCCGCGAGCTACGCCGAGATCTGCGCCGAGATGAAGGCGCAAAGCCAGGGCGCGCTGCAGGGGGTGCTGGGCTACACCGAGGCCAAGGTGGTGTCCACCGACTTCCGTGGCGAGCCCCGCACCTGCGTGTTCGATGCCGAAGCGGGCATGGCGCTCGACAGCACCTTCGTCAAGCTCATGGCCTGGTACGACAACGAGTGGGGCTACTCCAACAAATGCCTGGAGATGGCCCGCGTGGTCTGCCGCTGAGCGCTCAGCCCTGGCCGATGCGCACGCCGTTGAGCTGCGCCTGCGCCTTGACCAGCGACGGCACCAGCTCGCTGCCGTAGCCCAGCGCCGCCGCCAGGTTCAGGGCCTGGTGCACGCTGCTGCCGATTTGCGAATGCGCCTTCACGCTCTCGGTCAGGTGGCCGTAGTAGCGCAGGTCCTTGGCGGCGTTGTTGAGCTCGAACTTCAGGCCGGTGAAGTCACCGTCCAGGGTCTTGGCCATGGCCTGGAACAGCCCGGAATTGGCGCCACCGGCCGAGACCACGCGCACCAGCTGGCGCACGTCCACACCCGCCTTGGTGCCGACCGCAAAGGCCTCGGCCGCAGCGGTGCAGATGGCCTGCGCCACGAAGTTGTTGAGCAGCTTGATGACGTGGCCGGCACCCGTCTCGCCCACATGGAAGACGTTTTCGCAATAGGCCTGCAGCAGCGGCGAGATCTGCCCGAACACCGCCGGGCTGGCACCGACCATGGTGTTGAGCCGGCCCTGCTCGGCCTCGACGGGGGTGCGGGTGAGCGGGGCGTCCACATAAATCACCCCGTGGTCGGCGCACAGGGCGGCCAGGCGGCGGGTGGACTCGGGCTCGCTGGTGGAGGTGTCGATGACGATCAGGCCGGCGCGGGCCTGCGAGAGCAGGCCGTTGGGGCCGGCAACCACCGCCTCGACCTGCGGTGAGCCGGTCACGCAGATCACCACCGCATCGCAGGCGGTGAGGTCGCGGTAGCCCGCCACCCGCTTGGCGCCAGCGGCCAGCAAGTCCTGCACGGGCTCGGTGCGGCTGTGGATGGTGAGCGAGAGCTCAAAGCCTTTGGCCTGGATGTTCTTCGCCATGCCATGGCCCATGAGGCCGGAAGCGCCGACAAAACCGATGTGTTTCATGGGGGTCCCTTTCGCACCGTGATGAGGATCACCCATTGTGGTCAGGGTTCACGCGGGGCCCTGTCGCCCGCGCGAACCCGCCCGGGCTCAGCCCAGGTGCTTGCCCACGATGCCGGCCAGCTCAAACATCGTGATCTGCTCCTTGCCAAACACCTCGCGCAGCTTGGCATCGGCATTGATGGCGCGCTTGTTGGCCGCGTCCTGCAGGCCATTGGCCTTGATGTAGTCCCAGATTTTCTTGACCACCTCGGTGCGCGCATAGGTGCCCTCGCCGATCACGGCGGCCAGGGCCGCGCTGGGCTTGAGCGTGCCCACGGCCGGCTTGCGCGGCGCCTTTTCGGCCGCGGCCTTTTTGGCGGCCGGCGCTTTCTTGGCGGCAGGGGCTTTGGCCGTTTTGGTGGCGGCCTTGCCGAACGGGGTCTTTTTGGCCGCCGCCTTGCGCGCGGGGTACTTGCTCTCGCGCGGCTCGAACTCGAAGCCCACCTTGCCTTCTTCGGGGTTCCAGGCCAGGAAAGCCTTGAAGGCGCGGCGGGTGCGGTTGCTCACGAATTTGTCGAGCAGGTCGGTCTTGCCGGTGGCCAGCAGCTTGGCAAACTGTTCGCGCTCGATGGGCTGCTGCAGGATGATCTGGCCGCTCTTGAAATCGCAGCTGGGCGTGGGCTGTTCGTGGGTCGGCACGGCCTTGGAGCAAACATAGTTGCTGCCGTGCTCGAACACCGCGCTGCCGCACTTGGGACAGGCGCCCAGGCTGTGCTGGGCCGAGAAGTCAATGATCTCGCCGCTGTCCTCGTCCTGGCCATCGTCGCCAAAGTCGAACTCCAGCTTCCACTGGGCTTCTTCCTCGTTGAACTTGAGGGCCAGCTCGGCCACAAAGGGCCAGCCCGCCTTGGAGCGGAAGCCTTCAAGCGGGCCGATCTTCTGGTCGCGCAGGAACTGGTCGGCCTCGTGCGTTTCAAAAGTGCGGCCGCCCGGGGATTTGGTGAAGGAAAAGCCGCAGCCTTCGCTGGCGCCATCGGCCCCGCAGCAGGCAAAGCGGCGGTAGTTTTCCTTGACCACGCCAGAGCACTTGGGGCAGGGGGTCTGCAGCGTGGCGTAGTCGCCCGGCACGGTGTCGCGGTCGTATTCCTTGGCCTTCTTGACGATGCGCTCGGTCATGGCCGCGATCTCCGCCATGAACTGGCCGCGGCTGAGCTTGCCCTGCTCCATCTGCGCCAGCTTGTATTCCCATTCCCCGGTGAGTTCGGGTTTGGAGAGTTCTTCGACCTGCAGGCCGCGCAACAGCGTCATGAGCTGGAAGGCCTTGGCGGTCGGGATCAGCTCGCGCCCTTCGCGCAGCATGTATTTTTCGTTGAGCAGGCCTTCGATGATGGCCGCGCGCGTGGCGGGCGTGCCCAGGCCTTTTTCCTGCATGGCTTCGCGCAGCTCGTCGTCGTCGACCAGCTTGCCCGCGCCTTCCATGGCGCCCAGCAGGGTGGCTTCGGAGTAGCGGGCCGGCGGGCGGGTTTTCAGGCCCTTGGCCTCGGCGCTTTCGGTGCGCACCATCTCGCCGGCCTTGACCGCGACCAGGGTCTTGCCGTTCTCGTCGCCTTCCTGCTCGGCCTCCTTGCCCCAGATGGCCTGCCAGCCGGGGTTGACCAGCACCTTGCCCACGCTCTTGAAGTGGTGGCTCTCGCCCTGGTGGCTGACCTGGCTGATACGCGTGGTCACCATGAACTGCGCGCTCGGGAAGAACACCGACATGAAGCGCTTGACCACCAGGTCATAGAGCTTGAACTCGGCTTCGGAGAGGCCGCTGGGCGGCTGCAGCGTGGGGATGATGGCGAAGTGGTCCGACACCTTGGCGTTGTCGAAGACGCGCGGGATCTTGCGGATGTAGTTGTTGTTGAGCGCGACCAGGGCGTGCGGCTGCAGGTGCTGGAAACCTTTGTCGGCCAGCATCTCGAAGGTCTGCT
>Ga0315900_10002269_pt1 | contig 29769 bp, 21 predicted proteins | sample LakEriMetagenome_FD_203521 | JGI IMG/M metagenome (GOLD analysis project Ga0315900, IMG submission 203521) | Freshwater fungal communities from buoy surface, Lake Erie, Ohio, United States - Buoy 12 MA114 | ecosystem: Environmental > Aquatic > Freshwater > Lake > Lake biofilm | place: USA: Lake...
CTGTTTCGGAAATTGGTCTTTTTGAAATGGGAGAAGGGGGCTTGAAAGAAGTTTTGAATCCTTCTGAAATGTTTTTATCTGAAAGATCAAAGCTTTCTATTGGAAGTTGTGTTTCTGTTGTGATGGAAGGATTTAGACCATTGATGTTTGAAATTCAAGTTTTAACCACGAAAACAATGTTTGGGTACCCAATGAGAAAAGCAAGTGGTTTTAATGTAAATAGGTTACAACTTTTAATTGCGGTTCTTGAGAAAAAATGTAAATTAGACTTATCCCAACAAGATGTTTTTGTTAATGTTGCTGGTGGTTTTAAGGTAGCTGAATATGGAGTTGATCTTGCTGTATGTTTAGCGATTGTTTCATCTTTAAATAACAAATCAATTTCTTCAGATTTGTGCGCTTTTGGAGAGGTTGGGCTCCTTGGAGAAATTAGAAAAGTTTCCCAAATGGAAAAGCGGATTTCTGAAGCTAAAAAACTGGGTTTTAAAAAAATTGTGACTCCAAATGATTATAAAAATATTTCTGATGCTGTGAACGAATTGTTCCCTAAAAGCAAATCTTAGCTAAAAAGTTGCACTTGTAAATATTATAGGGTAAAATACCTCTGCCTTCAAATTGAAGGTCTAAGGGAGATTAAATTGAAATATCTAGTAATAGTATTTTTATTTGTTTTATCGTCATGTAGCTCTAAAACCGCTGCATTACCAACTAAAACGGCAGAGATGCCTACGGCAACAGCTGTTCCAGTTTCTACACAAGTTCCAGTTCAAGACGATAACTTTCTTCTAATTTTGAATGAAGGTACCTTTATTTCAAATTTTGATTTCGTTATCAACGAGCTTTTAGCTCGCGATCCTGAGCTTGGTAATGTCCTTTTAGGTTGTGACATTGCGGTTAGTTTTTCTCCTACTGCTGAGGATGTTTCTATTGTTAGACCTTCCTTAAATGGTAAGAGTGACTGCGCGGTTACCCTGATTCGTCAGGTTGATTATTCTACTTCAGATAGTATTTGGGGTGACTACAACCCAAATCAGCCCAACGGTCGTTCGTTGGTTGCAGCTGTAATTCCTCTTGGGGAATCGGAGTTTCCCTTGATGGTAATTCCCGAAAATACCTTTGATGCCGAGTATTTTATTCGCGTCATAGGGCATGAAGCATTTCATATGCTTCGGTTTCTAAGGGATCAGAATTGCCCAGCCACGGCTGAAAAAAGCTGTGAAATTAATGAGGAAGTACTTGCTTTTCAACGTCAGTTTGAATTGCTAGAGGCATACCTTATTAAAACCGGGCAAATGGAATCCTACCAGGAAAAAGGTTTAACATTTTTGCCTGGAACCAGCGATATCAACAAAGATGCTGTGAGGCATGAATTTAGTCTTTATTTTCTGAATAAAGACGGTTTGCTTTATGACTATCTTTTTGATATGAACTATGGTGAGGGATTCAAATGAACTCCTTCGATGAAGAGCTCAACAAAATGGGATGCATGCTTCCCATTTGGGTATTCTTCGGAACAATTTTGTTTCTAATCGGAGTTTTCCTGTTAACAAAATTGTTAGTTTGGATTTTTTAGGCTGGGGCGGGAAGCGAGTATTTCAACTCACTTCCCGCCCTTTTTCTTTATGCTTGTAATTTTATACTTTATAGGTTAATATACTTCCGCCTTCAGAAAGAAGGTATTAAAAAAATAGGAGGAAGGGAAGGTAATGAAGAAATTCATCCTAATGATTTGTTTGGTTTTCTGGATAACGGCGTGTGGAAACTCCGTCGCACAAGACTTACAGACTGTAAATAGACTTGTTTCTCTGAATGAAGAGAATTTCTCTTCAGAAGTAAGTAACTTGGTTACAGAAGTAACCAAATATAATTCTGAAATAGGAGATTTTCTTTCTCAATGTGACGTTGGGGTCACTCGAGATGTGGGGTTTGATCTACTTCAAGAAAAAAAGATTCCGAATTGTTTGATTATTTTTGTTCCGAATTCCTTAACGCATAAAGAAATGCTGAAAGAATTCGCGCCACCAGGAGATCCAGACGATCTATTTACAGTTGCTATGGTAAAAGATGTTGTCGGAAGCGACTATCCTTTAATCTTTATTGGGGAGAAGGAATTTGACTTCTTTTACTTAACGCGCGTGTTAGCTCATGAAGGCTTTCATGCGATTAATGTAAAGAATAAAACAGAGTGTCTTTACTCTCCAGTATGCGAAGAAGCTAATGCTTATCGCATTCAGTTTGAGATTCTGAAGAATCAATACCCAAATTATTCGGGTATTGATTCTGTAGTTCTACCTGGCACGGGAGTTATAAATTACCGTGCATTGGAAATGGAGCTATTTCTCTACGATTCGTTCTTAAAAGAAAATCTTGAAAAAGAGCTTCTTTTAATGGGGTATGGTTTCGGAGAGTAGCTTCGGGGCTGGGGTTAGCAAAGCTAACCCCAGCCTTCTTTTTTTATAACTATCATTTGCAAAATTAAATATTATAGGGTAGAATACTTCTGCCTCAAATCGGGGTAAAAAGGAGAAAGAAATTGAGTAAGAATATTATTTCGTTTCTAGTTCTGGTGGTTTTTTGTATTTCGTGTGGGAATAATTCTGGAAATCAGACTAAGGTTGAAAAACCTATTCCTACAATTACAAAAGAATCGATAGATTTTGGGCCTGTTGGTCCCGATCAAGACCGGGTTGATTATGCTCAAAGCATTATCAAACGGGCTGATTCTCTCATCGCTGAGCTTGATGTTCCTGAACTAAATATTTTCAGCGAATATCTTAACAGGTGCTCTATCTGGAAGCCGGAAGGTGAGGGCGGTGCGAATATCAGTCCGATTTCTGATGAAGCTTGCCGCTTGGTTGTCTGGAAGGAAGGGGATAAAAGCCCTTACCTTCAAGATATGATGAGCGAGGATTTGAAATCTGCTCATTTTGCGTTTTATGATCATCTAAACGAGATGATTGTAATTCGTATGCTTCCAAATAATCCTGAAAATAAACTTTCATTGGATTTTTTGGCAATTGTTTTGGTGCACGAAGCAGTTCATGCACTCTTTGATGATAAAGAGTGCTTTACTCTAGAGTGTCGTGCTAGCAACGAAGCTTACGCGTATCAGGTAGAGTTTCTTCTTTTGGATATTCTTGGCAACAAGAAAAATCCAGGATATGGCCCAACTCTTCAGAAGGCTGCCGAAACAATGGCACCAGCTTATGAAGCAACCGGAAAAGTAGTCTTTCCAAATTATGAGAAAGATTCAAAAAACATGAAGATGTATTTTGAATCAGATTCTGATTTGCAAGACCAACTCTGGCTTTCTGTTTTTTGGCTTAGAAGTTATTGGCAGATGTATATCTATCTTCGTGAGGATATGCCGTCAGCTGATATTTCTTTCCAAGCATTTCTTAAAGAGATGTACGGAAGTGGAAGTATGAAGTAATTTCTATTTTGTGCGGCTGGGGTTAGCTTTGCTAACCTCAGCCTTCTTTTTTATAATAACCATTTGCAAAATTAAATATTATAGGATATAATTTCCAAGCCGTGATATTCTCGGTATAAAAGGAGACATCGTGAAGAAAATTATTTTTCTTATTATGGTAATTTTCTTGATTTCATGTGGGGCAAACAGCTCCGTGATTGAGAAAGTTAGTTACCGTATTGAGTTGCAGGATGATTTTACTCCAACCGGGGAATTGGTTGAAGTTCGTACCAAGTACGATATCAACAACCTTCCTTCACAACTTCCGTTCCCAGTCTATTCTATGCTGGGTGGAACTGGTTTGGATAGTTTTTTGAAGGAATGCGATGGTATGGGCCGGATTGAAGATGGGCAGATTTATCTGTTCAATAAAATTCAAGACTGCTATATTGTCCAAGTTCCCATGCAAGAACTTAATTCTCCTTATGGGGCAAATTTGAACATCTCGCGACCAGTTCTTGAACTGTCAGGAGAATTTCTCCCTGGTAAACGTATCATTTTGGTGAATGCGTCATTTTCACCTGAAATGCAGGGGTTACTCCTTGCTGAGTTCTTTTCGCACCGTAGCGATTCGTTCTACTACGCTCTTCCAGGTATTGTTCGTGCAATGTCTGAGATGGAGTTTAAGAGTGGTCGCTTGTGGATGAATCGAACTCTCCAAGAGGGGTTCAATCATTATTCTTACATTTCAGCTAGCGGAAAAGAACTAGTGGATGATTGGAATTTGATTGAGCTGGGGGGAATTTATGGAAGTGTTTTTGGTGATACCCCACGGGGTGAGGCCGAAGCATTCCATCGAGGCCGGTTCCTTGAATTCTATACTTTAAGTGAGCTTTGCAAAGATAAATTGCTTTGCGATTTTGACGAAAAGATCTTAGATTTAAAGGATTTTTAGACCCTGGGTCCCATGAAAGCGACAGCTTTCATGGGACCTTTTTTGTTATTATCTATTTTTATGTATTTTAGAAAAATTCGATTTAAAAGAGTGGCTTAATAGGCAGGAAAAACTCTCCACATGATTCGTCAATTGCGATAACCGCAGAGAGTTTTCTAAAATTAAACCCTCGATTGCTCGAGAATAAAATAGTGCTTCAGGACAGGTGAAGCTACAGGTATTAAACTACATCTACAAAAGTTATCCAGCAAAGGCTGTTTGGGTATTTAAAGTTTTAGGTTGAAATTTCTACTAAAACTAGAAAATATCTTAATTTTGATTGTGATTTTTATTTTAAAAGTTCTTGTAATTTTTCAAATTTAACCTATAATCTAAAGGTTCGCATATTTGGAGAAGAGTAATATGAACAAAGCACTAGGGCTGGTACTTGGGGTTTTGGTGGTCTTATTCGTTTGGATGAACTGGCCGGCTTCGGCACAGAGCACTAAGGCAACTTTGGCGGCAGAGGTACCAACTTCTACCGTTGTTGCTGAAGCTGTTCCTACTATTGCAGCAACTGTTGTTGCCAGCAACATTGCTGTAGACGAGCAAGGCAACTTGCTTTATCTTAACAGCGAGTGGGAGTCAGTTCGGCAGGATCCTAAAACCGCGACCGGCACTGTAATGGTGCCTGCAAATCGCGTGGTTTGGGGTGATCGCTTGGTCTTCAAGGATTGTGAGGGCAAAGAACATGATTTGAAAATGCCATCGATCATGGCTTTGCCATGTGAGGTTGAGGTAACTGTAACCTGGGGAGCGTATGCTCTGGAACCAGAAGTTACTGTTGATCTCGCAAAGCCCTATCTCGATAATAAATATCGAAAAAAGGTGGGCTTCCCCAAAGATGGATTTGTTGTTTTCCCCAAGGATGGGGCGGAAAAATCAGCGCCGTAAAAGCTGTTTAAATATGGGCAAGTGCGAATTTCGCACTTGCCCTCTTTTTTTATAATAATCATATTTAACAAAATACCCTATAGAGTTGACAATTTAAGCTTTTGAGAGTACAATTCAACCTGGATTTTTAATCACAAAGGAGAAAGTGATGACAAAGACACGCCTTAAGGGCACTCTTGTAAACTCCGCTGGCACTTCTACCAGCCCACTTCCAGCCTCGGACCCAGCGACTACTGCGCCTGCGGTTACTTCCGCTGTTCCGACTTCTGCTGTTACTCCCGCGGCTCCAAAGCCGCGTGTGACTGCTTCTGCTCTCATCGAGCAGGACATCGAGGAAACTTTCATTTCTTACCGGGCCAAGCTTCAAAAGCTTGACTCGATTGAGGAAGAAATCGCCTCGTTGGAAGGTGAGTTGGATGACCTCAAAGATCGCTACCCACGGCAATACCGTGAGGTCAGTGATCGCTTGGGGATTGACCTTGAAGCTCCTGAAAAGGAGTCGAAGGTTCCATTGCCGAAGCTGTCGGAATTGCAGCTGGGTCAAACGGCTATTTTGGCCGCTTTGATTGGTCTTGTGGTTTTGGGGATCCTCTGGACTTGGTGGAATAATCCAGGTCAGGGGGCCCTGCCTCCAGCAACTACCGTTGCGCAGGTTGAGGGAAACCTCACTGGCTTTCAGCCGCTTGCGACAGCAACTTCTGAAAGCGTTGGGATGATTATCATCCCAACGCCGTCGGTTGTTGCAGAAGCGACTGCTACTATTGAAGAAACTGCTGTTCCAACAGCCGTTCCTCCAACCGCCAAGCCGAAGCCTCCCACGGCGGTTCCGCCGACTGCTGTTCCGACTGCTGTTCCGCCCACGGCGGTACCAGCTCCCGAGTTTTGGGACTCCAACGCAATTGGGGTTTTTCAGATTAAGGAGTTTGGCGGCGTCTGTTCTGGTGACAAGGTCGCTGGAGTTGACGGTCCTGTGACCATTGCCTTCCCAGCTAACTACGGCAACGTAGAAGTAGTTTGGGGACGTTGTGTCGTTAACGGCGGAAACGCCGAGCAGATTGCAGCACAAGACAGTGCCGCTTGGGGAAAGAATTTTGTGGTGCGTAATGCACCTTAAGTTCTTCCAACACCCCTACATTTTGCCTAAAAGCAAGGTGTAGGGGTTTTCTTTTGCCCAAAATATCCATAAATTTTTAAATCTAGGATAAAATAAATTAATGTTTGATTCTGCCAAAAAAATCAAAAACATTATTTTAATTTCTCTGTTAACCACCATCTCTTTAGGTTTTTGTTTTCAAAATTATTCATCAAATACCTATCTTTCAGGCTGGGACACTTTACAATCAGAATTTGATTTTGGAATCGCTTTTAATAGGGCCTTTTCACCGGCTTTTCAAGAGCACCAGGGTTTAGGTGCTGTGTCTTCTCAATCACATATAGGTGATTTACCTAGAATTACTTTTTTATTTTTACTTTCATTTATTTTTAGTGAGAATTTTTTAAGATATTCCTATGTATTTTTAATGTTAATTATTGGTCCTTTAGGCGTTTACTATTTTCTTAAAGATTTACTTACTAAAGATTTTAACGATGAAGAAGATGAGTCAATGCTATTCCCAAGTTTTATGGGTGCTTTATTTTATTTAACAAATCTTTCCGTAGTTCAACATTTTAATATTCCTCTTGAAATGTTTTTAACTTTGTTTGGGTTTTTGGGTTTTGTCTTTTTATATCTTGCTCGATTTTTAAGAGATACTTCTAAATTAAATCTCAGAAATTTAGTTTTAGTTTCTTTTTTGATCTCACCAAGCTCCCATACCGCAACACTTTTTTATATGTTTTTAATGATTGTTGGCATCTATTTATTAGTAAATATTTTAATTTCAGAAGATAGAAAATTAGCTCTAAGAAATTCTGTTGCTGCTTTGAGTTTAATAATTGGAGCCAACTTATTTTGGATTTTTCCAAATGTTTATTTTATATTAACTCATGGTCAGGAAGTTTCTAATTCAAAGATTCATTTGTTATTTTCAGATCAAGCTTATCTTTCAAATTTGGCTTTCGGAAATCTATCCGATATTTCGTTACTTAAAAATTATTTATTTATCTGGCAGATTTGGAATGGGGAGAGGTTTGTAAATTTACTTGAGTCATGGATTGCTAATTTAAATATAGGAATTTATTTATTTGGGTATTTACTATTTTTCTTAGCAGTTGTTGGTATTGGTCTTTCATTAGTTAGGAAAGAAAAAAAATTATATAGTTTCGTAATAATTTTTTTTCTTTCTTCACTTTTTATTGCTTCATCTAACTCTATAGTTGGAAATGTATTTGATTTTCTAAGAGACAATGTTCCTTTCATGAAGGAGGCTCTGAGGTTTCCTTTTAATAAATTCTCAACTATATTTTCATTTGTAACAGCTGTATTTATTGCATATTTTGTTTATGTATTGTTTTCTCTGGTTCAAAGAGAGGCCTTAAAAATTACATCTGTAATTTTCTTTTTAATTTTTTCAATTGTTTATTTTCTACCTGCATTTAGAGGCGAATTAATAAACCCTCTTATGAGAGTAAATTTTAATAAAGATTATTTTGAGGTTTTTGATTATTTTAAAAACCAACCAGAATATGGAAGGGTTGCTGATTTACCAATACATTCTGTCTACGGGTGGTCTTATTATAATTTTGGATATCAGGGTGCTGGATTTTTATGGTTTGGAATTGATAAACCTTTATTAAATCGTGAGTTTGATAGATGGAATGTTAAAAATGAGGATTACTACAACGAAATGACTTTTGCTTTGTATAACAATAATCCTCAAAATTTAGAAAATATTTTAAATAAGTATCAAATAAGGTGGTTACTTCTTGATAAAAATATTATTGCTCCTAATGATGATCCTAAAATTTTACATTTTGAAGAAATAGAAAAAAATTTAGCAAAGTTATCTACTTTAAAATTAGATAAAAAAATTGGCACAAATATTTACATTTATAAATATTCTCCTCGAGAAGATTTTACGAAAGCTGAGATTATTGAAAAAGCTTATTATGTTTCAAATGAAAGTTTTAGGGAGAATTATGATTTAGCTTATGAAACTTATGGAAATTATTATTCTGATTTTTCTCAAGATATTTCATTTGGTTTTAAAACTGCAACAGAAATTATTAATCCAAATATTATTTCTGCTGATGATCAGAATTTTTATTTAAAAAATATTAAAAATCTTAAAAAAATTGAGAACTTAGCAAATGTTTCTATCAATGGAAATTCATTAGAAGTAAAAACAATTGATAAAAATGCAACATTTAGCTTACCTAATAATTTTGATCTCTTATCAATCAACAATGAAATTCTTGATAAAGGAGTTTCAAAACAAATAAGGATTGGATCTGACTCCGAATTAAAATCATTCAGAATTTCTTCTAAAGGTACTAAACAAGATATTGATAATTTTGTTTCAGTGGGTAATTGTGGTATTGAATCGTTTGGTTCAAGATACTCACTTGAGAACAATTCAAATAGTTACGTATTAAGTTCTAATAACATTACTGGTTGTATTAATTTTGACTTAAGAGATTACTTGAAAGCCAAGAAGTTTGATTTTTACACATTTAATTTCAAAGTAATGAATCAAAATTCTAATTCTTACTTTTGTGTTTTAGAAAAAGACAGCCCTGAATGCAATAAAATTAAACTAACTGATGTTAACGAATTTATTTTAGATAGTAGTTCCACAAATCTGGTTATCTTTAATGAGCCTATAACCAACCTCGAGGCAATTTCTAGCTATTATGCTTTTGAATTGAATTTTTTAACCCAAATAAATGATATTAAGCTTGAATTTGAACCTTCTTTTTTTGAAAGAGGTGCTAGCTTAACGATAAAAAAAGATCCGAATTTATCAGGTAACCTTTCAAAATTCGGGTTTAACCCAAGAATATGCCAATCCAGCGACTTAATTTCCTTAAAAACAGGTCTTTTTGAGTCAAACGAGTTTAATTTATGCGATAACTATAATATCGACTATGATCCAAAAAGCTTTCATTTACTTGAAATAAAATCAAAAAATAACTCAGGATTACCTTTAAGGCTTTGCCTTCAAAATTCAGAAACCCTAAAATGTGACTTATTCATGGCGTTACCAAAAAATAAGGAATTTAATTCAGATTTTATTCTTTTACCGCCGTTTTTAGGTCCTCATAATTTGGCTGTTACTAACCAGGTAATTGAAGGAAATTCCTCCTCAAACGAAATATCCTATATATCTGTTAGAAAAATCGACTATTTAGACCTTTTTGACCTTAAAAAAGACGCTTTTGAGAGAGTGTTTGTCTATCATAAATCTTTTGATAGGGGGTTTGTGGCCTTTTGTGGGTTTGGAATTTGCCCATTTAAACATGTTTTGGTTAATAACTGGGCAAACGGTTGGGTAATTCCTCAAGATTCTTCTTTTACAGAAAAAGATATTTTAGTGATTTTTTGGCCAAATTTCTTGAGTTTATTTGGTTTTTTTGGCTTTATTTTGACTCTATTTTTGGTTCAGAAGTCGCTAAAAACTCCAATTAAACCTATAGCAATTGACAAAAAGTGATTTTTACCCTATAATACTAGTCTAATTTGGTTATTTAATTTTCTGCCCAGAAAAGTAGATAAAAATGAATTATCTTAAGGTTTTAGTACTGGGTGCTTTCGTTGCCACATTAGGGTTTACTCCTGTATTTGCTGAATGTAACAATTCTGGATATGGAAGCTCAAATTGTGATAACAGTTCAAAAGATTATGTTATTGAGAAAAAAGTAACAAAATCTTCAAAAGATTCTAAGGAAGAGAAGATTACTAATGTTAAAAAAGGTGAAAATTTTATTTACACCTTTAAAATCAGAAACAATACTGATAATGAAGTTACTTTAAAGTTGGTGGATAACCTTCCAAAAGAGTTCGAAAAAGTTTCAGGTATTGGTTTTACTGAAGATGTAAAAGTTGAAAAGAATTCTTCTAAAACTTTACAAATGACAGTTAAGGTTAAAGACTCAGAATTTGAAGGAAAGAAAAACTTCGAAAAATGTGTAATTAACAAAGCATACATTTATAAAGGTGATAAAGAGAAAGACTCTTCTACAGCTACAGTATGTTTTGGTGATGGAACTAAAGTTAGTTCCCTTCCAAAAACTGGTACTAACACATTAGTTTTAGGTGCTTCTTTAGTTACAACTCTTCTAGGTTTTGGTTTATCAAGATTTAGAAGATAAGGTTTGGGGGCTTGAAAGATAGGCTGGGTTTAGGTGACTTTACGCGGCTTATCTTTCAAGCCCCTTAGACTTTTAAAATACATTAATTGAAATTCCAATTTCAAATGTTAAAATATATCTCAAGTTACCTTAAGTTTTTTCCAAATTCTGTTTTTTAAAAATTTTAAACAGGGTTTAAAGTTGGGAGGTAACTCTGGGGCAGTAGTTATCTCCCAACTTTAATTACAAAAAATTAAATTTATGACTCAAGAAAATCAAGACAAAGTGCAAGATATAAATACAACTAAAGATACAGTAAAGGACAATGTAAAAAGAACCCAAAATGGTTTGGACTTTAATAACTTACCTATAAAAGGTTATGTTTATGTACAAAACGATTACGGTAAGATTGTTCAAGATCAACCTCTTTCAGAAGAGCTTCCAAAAGATGTTTATGTTTCCCACTCTCAAATGAAAAAATTTGGAATGAGGGCTGGTGATGTTATTGAAGGTTTAGCAAGAGGTCCCGAAAAAACTGAAAAAATGCTTCATCTTTTAAGAGTTGATAAAGTTGCTGGAATGTCTATAGATGACGCAAAAAAAAGACCATACTTCAATGCTTTAACACCTATTTTCCCATACGAATGGTTAAAACTAGAAACAAAATCAGATGTACTATCTACAAGATTAATAGATTTAATAGCTCCAATCGGAAAAGGTCAGAGATCTATGATTGTTGCTCCTCCAAAGGCAGGTAAAACATGGTTATTACAAGCTATAGCTAATGGAATTACTGAAAATCACCCTGAAGTTAAAATAATTGTTACTTTAATCGGTGAAAGACCAGAAGAGGTAACTGATATGAAAAGAAAAATTAAAGGAGAATTCTACGCCTCAAACTTTGACGAATTACCTGAAGAACAAATTAGAATTGCTGAGATTTCTGTAGAGGTCGCCAAAAGACTAGCTGAAAAAGGAGACGATGTTGTTATTTTAATGGACTCCTTAACAAGACTTGCAAGAGCCTACAATATGGCAGTTCCTCCGAGTGGTAAAACCTTATCAGGAGGTTTCGACCCTTCAGCTCTATACCCTCCAAAAAGGTTTTTTGGTGCGGCTAGAAAATTTGAAGAAGGCGGTTCTTTAACAATTATTGCAACCTCTTTAGTTGATACAGGTTCTAAAATGGACGATGTTATTTTTGAAGAGTTCAAAGGAACTGGTAACCAAGAACTAAGATTAGATAGAAGTCTTTCTGAGAGAAGAATTTATCCTTCAATAGATATCAAAGGTTCTGGAACCAGAAACGAAGATAAGATATTAGATGCCAAAACCCTTGAAAGTGTCTTTAGATTAAGAAGAATGGTCGATTTATTAGGTGAAAAAGAAGCCACCGAGCTTGTTATTCAACAACTTAAAAAATCAAAAACCAATCAAGACTTTTTAGATACCCTAACTGCAGCTTCTAAATAATTTGTTGATTTATCAATTAAAAAACACATTAATGATATAATTAAATTTATCAATTTATGGGTTTTAAAGACTTTCGAGATAGATTTTATCGTAAAAATTACTATTCAAAATCTATCTTTCAAACAAATAAATATTTCAAATTTCTTAAAAAGTATACCTTTTTTATAAGAGCACTTTTCAATTACTTAGCTTTAAAAATAAGGAAGTTCTTAAATCTTTTAAAAATTTCCATTTTATTTTTATTTTCTCTAAATATAAGAGTTAAAAGTTTTATAATTTCAAAGTTAATTTGGTCTCGAGGAAAATTAGGAAAACCGGTAGCAGATTTTGTTGTTATTACCGCAACCTTTTTAGTATTTTTAATAGGAGGGGTATTTAACTCAAATAAATTTGTAAATAGTGCCTCAGCCGACCCAGATGTTTTTAAAAATAATACTGACTATCTTTCTCAATATCAATCAACGTTGTTGCTTGTTCCTGAAGAAAGAAAGAGAAATGAGACAATTAAGTATACTGTTCAAGACGGAGATACCTTATTTTCAATAGGTCAAAGGTATAAAATCTCAGTTGACGCTATAAGATATATTAATAATTTAGCTGACGCAGATACAATTACTATTGGTCAGTCCTTAAATATTCCGCCAATTACTGGAATTATTCACAAAGTCAAAAAGGGAGATTCTCTATCAAGTATTTCTAAATTATACGATGTACCTTCACAAGCTATTGCTGACTTTAACTACTTAACAGATCTCGCTTCTCTTCAAGTAGGTTCTGAGCTTGTTATTCCTGATGCAAAAATTCCTCAGGTTGCTCAAGCACCGTCTTCAGGAACTGCTCTGGAGCAAGTTCAATTTGAAACAGGTTTTAAAAAAGGTTGGTGCAGGTGGCCTACAACTTCAAGAATTATTACTCAGTATTTTTCTTGGTATCACAGCGGTTTAGACGTAGCAACTTCATGGTTTAGTGCTATGCCTCCAATTTTTGCCTGTGCTGGTGGAAGGGTTGTGAGAGCTGGGTGGGATCCAACAGGTTATGGAATTATGGTTATTGTAGATCACGGCAATGGTTATCAAACCTTATATGCTCACTTAAGTAAGCTAAGAGTCTCTTATGGAGATTATGTAAAACAAGGAGATCAGGTTGGGGTTATGGGAAATACGGGAAGAAGTACTGGCCCACACCTTCATTTTGAAGTTAGAAAAGGAAGTGCTAAGCAAAATCCTTTGAATCACGTTTATTACTAACCCTATAATATTGAATTTAATGGTAAAATCAACATAATATGATTGATACAGTAACAATAAAAATTAAATCAGGAAAAGGTGGTGACGGTAAAGTCTCATTCTTAAGAGAAAAATACAAACCAAACTCTGGTCCCGATGGCGGAGACGGTGGTAAGGGCGGTAGTGTCATCTTTCTAGCTGATGAAAATATGCATACTTTAAGGGATTTTAGATCAAGGCCTTTAGCTGCAGCTCAAGACGGTGAAATGGGTAAAGGAAACAAAATGTATGGAAAAGATGGCGAAGACTTAATTGTTAGAATTCCAGTTGGTACTTTAGTTTATGAAATAAGAAGAGGAGTAGAAGTTTTAGTTGGTGATTTTGCAAAGCATGGGCAGCAAATTATTATGGCAAAAGGTGGAAATGGTGGAAAAGGAAACTTTAGATTTAGATCTTCTACTAATCAAACCCCAAGCCAGTTCACTTATGGAGGAGATTCGATTGAAAAAGAAATTAGACTTGAGATTAAACTAGTAGCTGACTGTGGAATTATTGGTCTTCCTAACGCAGGAAAATCCACTTTTATTAATAAAATTACAAAAGCTGCTGCTAAAATTGGAAATTACCCTTTTACAACCTTAGAGCCGAACTTAGGTGTTTGTATTTATAAAAATAAAAAATTAGTTTTTGCAGATATCCCGGGTCTTATTGAAGGTGCTAGCGAAGGTAAAGGTCTGGGAGACGAATTTTTAAGACATGTTGAAAGAAATAAAGTTTTAGTTCATTTAATAGACCCTACCTTTGACGCTGATGCAAATGGTTTAGTTGAAAATTTTGAATCAGAAACTCTTATTCAAAATTCCTTAAAAAATTACAAAATAATTAGAAAAGAGTTAGAGGATTATAAATCTAGGTATCAGAACCTCATAGAAAAGCAGGAGATAGTGGTTATTAATAAAATAGATATTACAGAGGTAAAAGAAAGTTACGAAGCTATAAGGGCAGCTTTTGAAGCTTTAAACCTAAAAGTATTTGGTATTTCGGCTTTTACTGGTGAAAATATTGAAGAAGTTTTAGAAGAGGTTTTTGGTGTTGTTGAAAATACACCTGAAATTATATTTGAAAAAGTCGCACCTGTTAAAATTATTCATATTGAAGACTTAAAAAATAGAAGAATGGTCTTTAATGTTTCTGACATTGATATTGCAAAAAGCGAAACAGCCTCTTTATAAAAAATTGATTTGGTTTGGTGCGCAGAATTTAAAAATTCTGCGCACCTTTTTTGTGTTATAGAAAATCACTAAATGTTTCAGTAATCTCGTATCTTACCGAAACCTCCTTACCCTTAAGGATGATTGTGGCGACCCTTTCCCTTGTTGCTAAATTAGCGTCTAAGATTAGTTTAGTCGAAATCGTGGTTATAATTTTCCCAGCATGAGCACCTTGATGCGCAAATACACTACCATTGTAATTAGTTTTGAACCCCTCTAGATTTGAGGCAATTTCCTCATAAATTTGTCTAGTATGGGCGTTTCCAAAAACAAAGGACTTTTGAGTACCGTAGACATTAGTGACTACAAGCTTGTTGTCTTCGCATGAAATTTTGACTATGTCGGAAAGTTTAGTACTACCGAAATTGTCTCCAAACATGTCCACAAATGCAATTGCTTTTGTAACCGCAATAGCCCATTTCTCAGCTGTCTTCATTGTCTCCTCCTTGAGAATATCAGCAAAATCGCTGTCCGAAGATATTACTATAAGTTGATATTAATGTCAAAAAATGTTGGTAAATGGTATAATTTTAAAACTTGGGCCTTTAGCTTAGTTGGTAGAGCGCTTCCGTGGCACGGAAGAGGTCAGCGGTTCGAATCCGCTAAGGTCCACCAAAAAACTTTCAAAGATAATTCAAATAGGTTTTAAAAAACATATGGGCGCAAAGCATTCGCTTTGCGCCCAAGAAGTAATTTAAGGTTCCCAAGGACAGGCTTCGGTAATTGTTCCAGGTACAACTGCAATATACCCCCAACAAAAAGCATGCGCGTTCCAGAAGATTAAATCTTCTTCCATAGGACCAATTCCTTCAGAGAAGTCAATCTCTGGATTTCTAGTATCTCCTAAATGAGACGACATAAGAAGCCATTCATTTGGGACATTTTCGAGCTGTTTAAGCTCTAGGGAGATATACTTAGTAGGTAAAGGTTCTTTTTTAACAAAACGACTTAGGAAATTGTTCCCTGGTCTTTTAGCATAAAAAATATCCTCACCTTCCTCTGCAGGGACAACAACATTGTGCCCAACTTCAAAGGGCATCTTAACTGAAGTGTAGATGTACTTTGAACCTTCTGGAATCTTAAGCTTTTCTAAGGCTTCCCTTAGGATACCGATTTTAAGATCGATATGTGAGTTATACCTGTCAAAAACAAACTTCCCGCATTTGGTCTTTCCCAGCGTTGCCATAAATAATCCCTCCTTATAGGTTAAAGGCATGGAAATATTAATATTTTTTTATTGGAATGTCAAATAAATGGAAAATGCAGAGCCTTATTAGGTACTCTGCATTACTGGTGGAGATGGGGGGAATCGAACCCCCGTCCGAAACATACTCTCTTGGCATTGAAGCCTAGCGCCTTGATCTGGTTTATGAGCGGTCTGGGCCGTTTAAACTCATTAGCAACATTTCAGCTGCCGATCTTGCGCGGATTTCTGCCCCGTCGATACCAGAGCATCCCCATTAAAACAATTATAACCTATAGTTTTTAAATGTCAAGATAAGCAAAAAAAAGGAGCGGCATTATAATGCCGCTCCTTTTCCAAATCCGTTAAAGTTTTAGTTTCCAGAGTTTACTGCTTTTTCAAGATTAGTTTCTTTTTTAGCTTCTTCAGGTTTAGTTAATGCGGTTTCTGCATCACCTTCTGCTTTTTTGTTTTCTAATTCTTGAACTGAAGACTTTCTTTCAGTTGAAGCTCCGGCTACTTTTGTTTTTGCTTTTGCATCCTCTATTTCTTTATTCAATCTTTCCATATCAGGAGAGGTTGCTGGAAGAAGAGATTTTGTTATCTCAAGAGAGGATACTGCTGAATCATAAGCTTCTACCTTAATTAATGCTTGAGCTAAGTTGTAATGTGCGTTAGCATAATTTGGTTTTAACTGGGTTGCTTGCTTGAATAAGTTTGCTGCAGTTAGGTAATCTTGTTTGGTGAAATAGATTGTACCTAAGTCCATTCTTAGATTTGGATTTGCAGGATCAAGTTGGATGGCGTTACTTATAGCTCCAATGGCCCATTGATCTGCGTCAGAAGTTACACCGATTAGCGTTCTGTAAATTGAGGCTCTGACAATCCAGTTGTTTAAACTTAAAGGATTGAGATTTTCAGTTGCAAGTCTTGTTGATCTAATTGCCTCGCTAATCAAAGTTTGAACAGCTTCTTTTTCTTGATCATTTAATTGAGGTTTGTTTGCCAATGTAATTGCCAAGTTTAAATTTGTTTGAGCAATAGCTGTATGATACGCATCTCTTCTCGGGAAAGCGTTTCTTGCGTTTATTTGATTATTGTAAACACCGTAAGCATCGTTAGATAGGGCTGAATTTATGGCCTTTCTAAAGAAGTACTCTCCTTGAATGTTGAAGGTGGAGTAGTAGCCAATTGCAGATGCAATTCCAATTAGAGGGATAATTGCGAAGTACTGAAATTTTTCTTTTGTTTCTGGTTCATCTGAAACTTCAAGAGTGCTAAATGATTTTACAGAAATATAGATATCTTCTGATTTTTTGTCTTTACCAAATCCTGCTACCAAGGATACAAAAATTCCTAAGTAAGTATAGAAGATAAAGTTAGATTGAGTGCTTCCATTTGCAAGTAAGTGGTATAGAGGAATACCTACAATAGGAATTAATAAGGCTTGGTGAACTGGAGTGAACTCTTCTTTCTTCATGAACATATGTTTGACAAGTTCAAACAATCTATAGATGAAGTAAATGCTTACTAACATTCCTAGTAATCCTAGAGAGGATAAATCATCTAATACTTGGTTTACCGGTCTTGTAAAGTTATAGTCCCAATAAGGCCCTTCGTTCATTTGAAGAGATTTATTTTGATTAAAAATCATTCCAAATGTGTTTGGTCCCATTCCCCAGATTGGTCTGTCTCTTAGAACAGAAGCGGACATTGCCCAGGAGGTTTGAACATCCAGAGTTGGTTCCAAGGTAAAGTTTGTTGTTTTAATAAATTTTGAGGTAAGCGGTAAGGATATAAGCATAATCCATACTAATGCAAATCCTGCAACTGTTATTAACTCGGCTCGAACTAATTTAAGGTTTTTTACAAAAGTTACATTAATGTAAACAAACCCAATTAATGCGATTATTAAAGAAGGTAAATGCCAGATTAAAGTAAGTGCTACGAAGTTTAAGATTATACTTAAGAAACTTAGCCCTTTATTTACAGAAGCCTTTGTGTTGTAGAAAACACTTACTCCGAATAAGAATGAGATTGATGCAACAAGAGCTGTAATCTCAAGTGATCCTGCAAGATTGAATGAAGGTATACTCATAAAATCTGCAGAACTCAACTTAACCCCAAAGTAAGATAACACTGCAACTAAAGATGAGATAGTTCCCCCAGCTATAAATCCATATATAGAATATTTAATTGCTTGTAAAGATCTTAGGTTTGTAGAAATTATATAAAAATATAAAATGAAAGTTACCAGTGCAATTAAAGATGGGACCCATTTTGTTTGAGTTCCGAATATTGAATCTAATTGATTTACAGATAATAGAGTTGACAGTGTGAATACTACTAAATAAAGCCATATTGGAGTGTCTAAGCTGCTCTTAGTTATATAAACTTTTGTTTTTAAGAGAAGTTTGAGAACCCAGAATAAGGTTAAAAGTATTGTTCCACTTAAGAAAAGAACAAACTTGTTGTATTCATAAAACTCTGTTGAAGTAGTTAGAAAGAATACTGGCACTAAGAATGTAAGTGCAACTGGGAAATAGTTGAGTATGAACTCAACAAAAATAAGTACGCGGTTGGTTTGTATGGGTTTTAATTTTGTATCTGTCATACATTACATATTGAATAAATTAATTTTTAATGTCAATACATATGTTTTTCAATATTTCTCATCATGAGAATTTCTCACTGAGAAAATAATTTTTCTGTTAAGGTAATTTTCTTTCTCGTGGGAAATAATTTTAAAAATATTGAATTTACTGGATTATAACCCAGTTAAATTTAACCTCAGTGGTAACTGGGTAGTTTGTTTCTATATAAAATCCCTGAGTTGGCTTAATTTCTCTAATAAAATAGTTATTGTTGTATCCTAAATTGTTATAAAAGTTAAGCAATATTATCGATATAGGTGTTACTCTGCTAGAAGGTACAAAAATTATACTTTGGTTTTTAGGTATGAAACTTATTCCGGAATCAATAATTTTTTTTTCTTGAGTAACTTCATTATTTTCTTGTATCGATGGGCTTATTATTTTCTCACTATGAGAATTATATTTTATTAACTCTAAAATTATTCCTACAATAATTATAAAAACAAATAGATAATTTATATTTACTGCCTTAAATTTTTCTAAAATAGAGATTTCATTTTTATTGTATTTGGTGTTATTAATCATTTTTTCAATCTCATCATTACTTTTGCCTTCTTTTTTTAGAGACTCTATAGTTTCTATTTGTTGAATTACAGATGTTGGGTAATGTCCTGAAATTACCCCTTCTTCGTTTTTCTTTCTAGTCATGTGTGGAAGCCAGCCAATTTTAGTGTAATATCTTAATCGATTATAAGGGTCGCCTTTTCCAAAGCTAATATTTTTTTCTTTTAAGATTTTTATAAGTTTTTCAACCGAAATAAAATCCATTGAAGTTGATTATACTTTATTTCTATCTATTTTAAATAGAAGTTATTTTATTTTTTTAATGTTATATCATTTATATTCTCGTCATGAGAAAGTTTGATTATTTTTTCGATGGCGATTACTCTATTTTAGAGGACTCTTCTTTTAAACTAGGGGTAGTTGGTTCAAGACTATTAATTTCATATACTAAAAATGTACTCGAGGATCTTTTTCAAGAACTTAAAAATTTTGATTTTTGTATAGTTTCTGGTGGGATGTACGGAGTGGATATGTACGCCCATAATTTAGCTTTAGAAAATAATCTTAAAACTATAATTGTTTTACCTCAGGGTATCAATTCTTATAAGAATTCATCACTTTATAAACAACTCAAACTAAAACCAAAATCTAAATACCTGCTATTGTCAGAATACTCAACTGAAATTGGGCCGAGAAAATTTACCTATATTGAAAGGAATAAAATAATTGCAAGTCTATCTGATGTTCTTCTTGTGGCTCAGGCTTCTTACAAGTCGGGAAGTATTTCAACTGCTTACAGCGCTATTAAACAAAATAAAAATCTTGTATCAGTTCCTTTTAGTCTTGAAAACATTCAGTTTCAGGGTACAAACTTACTGATAGAAAAAGGCTCCAAGATCTATCTTAATCCAACTTCTATTTTGAGTCAGTTTAATATCGCAAACAAAGACATTGAAATTCAAATAAAAGAAATTTTATCAAAGGGTTCAAAGAATCTAACTCAACTTGAAAACTTAGTCGGGGCTAATTCCGTCTTTTTACAAAAAAGTATCTTAAAACTAATTTTAGAAGGTGAAATTTTTTTTAACGGGGAGGAATATTACTTATGATTTTTTACGGTAGTTCATTATCAACAAATTTTGAAATTGAAGAAATTGTTAATATTGAGATAAATGTATCGGATAAAGGCTTGCCGGTTTTTGAAATATATGGGTTAATCAATAAATCAATCGAAGAATCAAAAAAAAGAATTATTAGTTCTTTTGAAAGTTGTGGTTTAAATTTTCCTTTAAAAAATATAACTGTAAATTTATCTCCGGCAGATATTGTTAAAGAAGGAACTCACTTTGATTTAGGTATTGCAGCAACGTTACTCAGGTACACAAATCTTTTAAATTTTGATGAAAAGACTTCGATATTTTTTGGAGAACTTTCGTTAGATGGTTCTATTAAGAGTCTTAAAAATATTTTATATCTTGTGTTAACTGCAAAATATCTTGGTTATAAACAAATATTTATACCTTCATTAAACCTAACAGATGTTTCACATGTTAGCGGGGTTTCAATAACTGGTTTAAACAATTTAAAAGATTTATTATCTATAGAAAACATTGAAATTCCAAAGAAGGAAAATGTACCAATCAAGCTAGAAACTCTGCCATTAAATTTTAATAAGATTTTAGGAAATTCATATAATAAAAAAGTTTTGTCATATGCACTTTCAGGAAGTCACCACTTACTTTTATCCGGATTCCCAGGATCTGGAAAGTCATTGCTTTCTAAATCTGCAGTAGAGTTGCTTCCGGATTTAGAACTTGATAAGGCTTACGAAGTTGCGAAAATATTTTCTTATTTAGGGTTAAAAAGAGAAAGCTTAGATTTTTACAGACCTCCGTTTCGAGCCCCTCATTCTTCTTCTTCATATGCATCGATTTTTGGTGGTGTGGGGAAAAGTATTACCCCAGGAGAAATTAGTATTGCACATAATGGAATTCTTCTTTTAGATGAATTTCCTGAATTTAACAAACAGGTGATTGAAGGATTAAGAGCTCCCCTTGAGGACAAATATATTACATTAAGCAGGTCAAAATTTAAAAAAGTTTTAAAATCAGATTTTATATTGATTGCTACTATGAATCCATGTAAATGCGGATATTTTAATCATTATAAAGTTGTGTGTAAGTGTACTCCTACTGAAGTTAACCGTTACCATAACAAAATTTCAGGACCTATTCTTGATAGATTAGATATTCAAATCCAGTTTGATGGAAAAATAAACAGAGGGTTGGTTAATGAACAAGAAAATTATTCTTATGAAGAATTTTATAAACTGAAAAAAAATATTTTTGAAACAAAAACTCAATTAGAAGTTAGTCTTGCTGATAAAACTATAAATAAAGAATCAGTTTATTTGGATAAGGATTTTGTTCATAGAAATACAACTGCTAATTCAATGAATATTTTATTTTCATTACAAGAAAAGTACTCAATGTCCAATAGAAGATATTTTAAGGTTCTGAAATTATCAAATACAATTTCAATTTTTAATAAAGAGTCAAAAATTTCAGAAGAGTCCATTTTAGAGGCAATAGCTCTTACAGGTTCAAAAATGTAATTTTAAAAGGTATTATCTTCAATTCTAGGGGATATTGAACTATTATATATGTATGTTTAAGAAATTAATATTTTCTTTTTTTATATTTTTATTTTTTTTAATTTCAATAACTAACATTACTTTTTCACAAAATAATGCAATCTCATTAACAGTAGTTGTAGAGGGAGATTTACCTTCAGATCCAAATGGTTCTATTGTTGTTCTGGATAAAGGTGTTTATAAAATTTCTAATAAAAAAGCCGATTCTAATCAAGTCGGTGTAATTACTTTAAACCCAGCAGTCACGCTTAGAAAATCTTCAAACCAAAATGTTTTTGATGTTAATACATCTGGAACCACCATTATAAAAGCTTCCAATAAAAATGGAAAGATCACAAAAGGAGATTATGTGTCATCCTCAGATCTTTTAGGTGTTGCTCAAAAATCTACCGAATCGGAATATGTAATTGGCGTAGCAGCAGAAGATTTTGACTCTGAATTGGGAAGTCTTAGGGTAAACATCGAGCCGAGGTATGTTCTTTTAAATGCTTCGACAGGTTCAAATTTGCTTAATGTCATAAGACAAAGTTCTCAATCCGTCTTTCTAGCTCCGGTTGATTCTTTAAGATATATTCTTGCAGCAATTGTTGCCATAGCTTCTTTTCTTTTTGGTTTCTCCATTTTCGGAAAAATTACAGGTTCCGGAATACAGGCGTTAGCTAGAAACCCGCTTGCTAGAAGTAGCATTCAAATTAATATTATAATTGAGTTCATTTTAAACATAGGGATTATAGTTTTTGGAATTATCATTTCGTATTTTATCCTTACATTATAAAGAATTTTCTCAAATTAAAGATAAAAATTATCTATTAAAAAAAAATAAATCATCCTTGATAGAGTATCAACTTTTAAAAAAACAATCCTTAAAATCGATTTTAGAGGGTGTTTTAAAATTGAAAAATAAACTTTTTTACAATAAAAATTGATAGTTGAAAAAGAAAAATCAGAGAAGATTTGGCATAATATAATAAAATTATCAGTTAAGTGCTAATTATGATAGTAGTCTGATTATATGAAAACAAGGGATAATTGGCGGAGGAGGTGGGATTCGAACCCACGCGAGGTTTCCCTCACTAGTTTTCAAGACTAGCGCCATAAACCACTCGGCCACCCCTCCATGAAATACCTTAGTATTATACAATATATACACTAATTTAGAAAATTACTTTAATTCTATCTCTTTTATCTTAAAAGAGATATTTTCTTCCGTATCCCTATAGAACTCTAAAATTGAGTACCTATTAGATTGAAGAGAACTTTGTAAAAGTTTCGTACTTCCAAATTCTATATATTTTGCCAAACTGCCCACTATATGATATTTAATCTTTGGGTTGATTGGGTCTTCAAATGTAGACGACCTATGATGGTCCCCTGAAATTATAATTTTAGAAGTTTTAGATTTCCGAAATTCTTCTAAAATAAGAAGTCTTTGTTGATTGTAGATTTTAAGGCTATTTATTTGGTTAGGGGTGAGGTTTTCAAAAGCTGTATCTGAACCCATGTATTTATTATAGAAAATATTATTTTCGTCAACATAAATCGGTTGGGGAGAAACAAAAACATTGTAATTAGGAATGCTAGAAATTATAGATTTAAATCTGGAGTCTGAAATTGGGGTGAAATTATAAAAATTTGGAATTATAAGAATTTTGATATCCTCAAAAGTATAGCTTTCTGGTGATATAAATAATTTATCAAAATTAGAGGTAGAAGAGGTTTGTGCTATATCGTGGTCGCCAGGTAATGCAAAATACGTAATTTGAAGACTATCCAGATCTTCTTTAGCATCGGAAAGACTACTTAAAGTACCAAAATTTGTAAGATCTCCTATATGAAATAGAATATTGGGCTTAATTGATTGAAGTGACTCTTTCAAAAAGGGGAAAATAATAGAATTTTCATGCGTATCGGAAATAAAAGCAATTTTATATATAGGCAAACTAGACACCGGTTCTGAGATTTGATTTTGAGCAATTAAATTATTCAAATTATTGGTTTTAATATCGGAGCATAAATTTTTGTTATAACATAAAGAAAAGAAAGCAATTAACCCAAAAAAAATAATAAAAAAAATGAAAAAATGAAGGGCTTTATTGCTCATAAATTAATTATATAGCTTTATTAAATAATGGATATAAGAAAGATAGGAGAAGAAAAGCTTAAGAATAGCATCCAGGATAGGCAAAACTGACATAGATAGGGGTTCATTGAAACCAATAAAATAAGCTAAATAGCAGACAAATACAATGTAATCATATACAGATGCAATCAATATATTAGAAAAAAGAGAAATCTTAAGGTTATAGTCACTAAAAAAATAAAGCTGGATTGGTATAGAAAAGATAGAGATAAAGACAGGAAAAAGTATGAAAGAAGAAAGAATATTGAAGACTTTAGACCTGAATGAAAATATCGAGTGATAAAAAGTTATTAGCAGTGAAAAAAGGAACGATAGTAAGAAAGAAATAGAGAATTGAAGATAAACAAAAGCCATAAAACAAAGAACAACTTTAAGAATAATGACAAAATACGGTGATGACTTCAAACCTTTAAAAGTTATCAAATCAGCTATTGTCATGAATATTAGTGCTCTGGCGACCGGGTGAAGGTAGTAAATATAGCAGTAATAATTTAGAATTGCTAATAATAATATGACAAAATAAGAATTTTTATCTCTTCTAACAAATAATGACATAAATGTATTAAATATGAATAAGTTACTGCCTGAGAGAACTAGAAGGTGTATAATATATAAATCTTTATATATACTTTCTAATTCGTTATTTAAAAAGTTTTTATCTCCCGTTACAGTTACTATTATCATATCAATACTCATATCTGACAATAAATTTTCATTTTGAAATTTAAATAGATTGTTATAGTATACGTAAGTATATTTTCCTGTAACCGTTAGTATCAGCATTATAGATAGTACAATTGCTAAAATAGTGTTTTGGTAGTTAATCTTCAATATTTTAATCATTAACATTACCAAATTTTAATTCAGTGAGCTGAACTTATATTTTTATATTTCTATTTAGGCGAGGAATTAATATTTCTATTTTTGATTTTTAATTAGTTCTTTTACTATTTCTTTAATTAAAGGTTTTTTAATAATCTGTCTAAGAATAGAGGTTATTTTAGTTTTATTTATTGCGTAATACACCTCCCTCCCTTTTTTAGTGCTTTTTACCATACCATTCTTTTGAAGAGTTCTAAGATGGTGAGATGCAAGGTTTTCTTCTAGTTCTAATTCAAATGCGATGTCTGAGACTCTCCAGGAGTCTTTTAGAAGAAGATTTAGTATTCTGATTCTATTTTTATCAGATATTCCTTTTACAACTTTTTCTAATTGATCCATACTCGGATACTATAATATTTTTTCTTATTTTTCAATTTACCAATTTTTAAAATTCTTATTTAAAAACTATTGACACCGATTTTAAATTTTTGTTATAGTTATAATAATTATGTATAACCTGCCTATTTATTTTCATAATATCCTAAAATACTAGCAATATGAGACCTGCCTCTGCCCAAAACTCTAAAGATTTCTACTTGATATCTGAGGTAGCCTCTATACTTAAAGTTTCTACCCATACTATAAGAAATTTAGAAAACGAATTTGGTATCGAGGTAAAAAAAGATGCTTCTGGAAAAAGAATTTATACATTCAATGATATAGAAAAATATAAATTAATTATTGAAAAGAAGAATTCCTTTGATGTTTCTTCTAAATCCCAATTAGTAAAATCTAATGTTAAATCAACACCTTTCGAACCGGCCCCATTCAATACTCCTTCTGAAGTTAATTCATCTGTTTTACAAAGTTACTCATCTGTTTTACAAAGTTACTCATCTGTAAATAACAGTATTACTTCTAATTTTTCATATAATGTATCTAATTTATACTCATTATTTAACATTTCTAAACTATCTAAATTTTCTTTAGCTACATTTGTTATTGCTACTTTTGCTTCATTTGGTAGTTTTTTCTTTGATTCCTACATGGATTTAGATTCATCTTTATCTCATTTTTTAGGTTTAAACTCTAAAGAAGTTTCTAATGTTCTTCAAGCTACTGATGAAAACTGGGATTATAGGTTTGATGTTAATGTTCCAGCTTTTTTTAATAACTCTTTAGTTGGTTCCTCTGCTGCTTTTGATCTAATTACTGTTGGAGATAGGGTAATTATTAATCCTAATGGTATTTCGGCACCAAATATTATCAATACTGTAAGAACACTGCCAAATGAAGAAATATTGTTAGTTGATATAACTGATGTAAACAATCCAATTTTCTCAATTACAAATAATCCATCCTTTGAATCTATAGAGGTAGGGACACTTAACGGTGTTGAAAATCTAGATGATACAACAATTACAACAATTGAAAATAGTATCAATATTCCAACAGCTTCCACTGATGCAGAAACAATTGGCGGATTGTCAGTTTCTGACTTCTTAAGATCAAATACCAATACTACGTTTACAAACGGTATTATGACATTTGATGCCTCTTCTTCTTTAAAGTTTAATAATTTAAACCCAAATACATTTTTAAGAGTTGATGGCTCTAATAATCTAGTAGGCTTCTCAATTCTTCCTGGTTTAAATGTAGATTTTACTTCCACTGCAAATTCCTTAACAATCAATGTCTCAACAAACCCAATCGCTACTCAAAACTATACCTCTATAGCAGTTAATACTTTATTTCTAGGAACCTCTTCCTTTGACCCATCTTATGCTGTTCTGTCATCCGCCGAAGAGTTAAATAAATTATTTACATTATCTGGAAATCTTTTAACTACAACAAATCTTTCTACTTTATTCCCTTCAATAGATTTAGATTCAGCAAATGACATAACTACAGCTAATCTATCAGCAAGCATTCTTTCTGCATTTCCAAATATTGATACTAATGCTGCCAATGACGTACTTATTTCAAGCTTAGCTTCATTAATGTTGACAAGTTATGTCAATCTTGACACTGATGCTACAAACGATATAACTACCTCTAATTTTTCTTCAACATTGTTTTCATTATTCCCAAATATTGATACAAACGCTGCCAATGATGTTGATTTACTACAGGATGCGGTCTTAATTGGTTCAAATGCTGGTAAAAATGTTTACTCAGAAAACATTTGGTTTGGGTATCAAGATTTCAATAGAGCTTCTGCTTCAATATTTGAAGTTGAAGAGAATGGAAAGATTACTTTTGATGGAGGTGTTTTACCTTCAATTATTGATAATGCACTTTATAGTTATGATGATATTTTGTATTTCCAACAATCTCCGTTGGCCTTATTAAGTGATCATACAATTGTTAACCACAATAATAGGTTTGCTTTTTTTACAACTAATGCTTCTGGAAAGTTACAGTTATCTGGATCTTCAAATATTGGCTTAAATTATATTCAAAGCGGAGCTGCTTCTTCAATTCTTGGAATGGATGGCTCGACATTAAGATACTTAAATGTAACAGGGGATTTAAGTGTTTCAACAACATCTTCTTCAAACATTACATTTACTTTTAACACTGTTAACTCAAACACTGGAACCTATGGTTCTGACACAGGAATTCCGGTAATCACAGTAAACTCAAAAGGATTGATCACTGCTGTTTCTACAGTTCCTTATACAAATGTAACTAACCCTAATAACTATGTAACAGCAATTTCTTTTTCTACACCTGCTGTTACACAAAGAATTTTTACTTTACAAAGACAAGGTCTATCTGATTTGACAGCTTTGTTTACAATAACAAGCGGAGATATTACATCTGCCTTAAATTACACGCCTTTAAGAAATACAACAGACAATTTAACTGGAAACTTAGGAGTTAGTGGTACTTTTAGCGCAGCAACAGGAAGCTTTACAAACCTTTCTTCTCAAAATGCAAATTTCTCAAACCTTACACTTGCAAACGCTTTAGCAATTATTTACGGCGGTACTGGAACAAATGTCATACCTGCTAATGGACAGTTATTAATTGGTAATGGTTCTGGTTATTCCGTTAGTGCTCTAACAGCTGGAACTAACATCTCAATTTTAACTGGTGGGGGATCGATTACAATTTCTGCAACCGATACAACAAATCCAAATAATTATGTAACCGGAATTGCGTTTTCAGATAGTTCTTCAACATCCAAAACTCTTACACTAACAAGAGATGGTCTTTCAAACTTAACAGCAACCTTTTCAATTTCTGCTTCAAATGTAACTTCAGCCCTAGGATATACACCATTTAACGCTTCAAATTTTACTGCAACTCAAATCATTAACACTTTAGGATATACACCGCTAAATTCAGCTGCATTTAACGCAACTAATATTACAAACGCCTTGGGTTACACACCGTTTGGTCCTACAAATTTTGTTGCAGGAACAAATGTATCTTTATCTTCTACTGCAACATCCTTAACTATTAATTCTACATTTACTGATACAACAAACCCTAATAACTACGTCACTGAAATTTCCTTCTCAGACGCTTCTGCGACAACCAAGACTTTAACTTTAACTAGGGAAGGTCTGGCAAATTTATCCGCTTCTTTTTCTTTGTCATCATCTGACATAACAACTGCTTTAGGTTACACACCATTCAATGCTGCAAACTTTACCTCAACTCAAATTATTAACACATTAGGTTATACACCTTTAAATTCAGCAGCTTTTAATGCAGCAAACATCACAAATGCATTAGGGTATATTCCGCAAGTAAATTTAGGATACACACCTCTTAGAAATACAACCGATTCTTTAACTGGAAATTTAGGTGTTTCTGGTAATTTTTCTGCTGCAACAGGTACTTTTACAAATTTAACACTTGCTAACGCTTTAGCAGTAATTTACGGCGGTACCGGACTTACATCTACACCAAATAACGGCCAATTACTAATTGGAAACGGAACAGGTTATACACTTTCAGCATTAACCGCCGGTACTAACGTAACAATTTCAACTGGTGCTGGTTCAATTACAATATCAGCTGTTACAGGAGGTACAAATGCAAACAACTATGTAAACGCTATTTCTTTTTCAACTCCTCAGGCTTCCGAAAGAACTTTAGTTTTATCAAGAGAAGGTTTAGCAAATTTAACAGCTTCTTTCTCTTTGTCATCATCTGACATAACAACTGCTTTAGGATACACACCTCTTAGAAATACTTCAGATACTTTATCTGGAAATTTGACCATCACTGGTTCCTTATCTGCTTCAACAATATTTCAAAATGGAAATAGAGTATGTGATTTATCAGGAAACTGTGCTGGAGCAGGTGGTTCAATTTTAGGTTCGGGATCTGCCGGTTTCATATCCCTATTTACAGCTACAAATTCAATAGCTAGCTCATCCATTTTCCAATCAATTGGAAGTGGCTTTATCGGTATAGGTACCACTAATCCTACTGAACAGTTAGACGTATATGGTGCAATTAAACTCTCACAAAATTTAGGTACTGCAGCTAGAAGTAATGCTTTATACCAAGATGGAGGGGTTTTATACTGGAATGGTCAAGCTGTTGGTGTTGTAGGTTCGACAGCTCCTGGAGGAATTTCTGGAACTAAAGATTATTTCCCATACTTTAATACCAAAGATACTTTAATTGCCTCTGATTTTAAATATATATCCACTGCAAATGAAAGAGGTCTTGAGCTAGTAACTTCAAATAAAATTCCTGTATACATGTCTATTGGACATCAAAATCAAGCAAAATTTAAAATAGGCGTAGCTGCCGACTCAACCGGTTTCTTTAGTAATTATGATACAGAAGACGACATAATTCTTGTTAACAGCTCTAATCTTTCAACTTCAGATACAATATTTGCAAATCAAAACCAGGACGGTAAATTTATCTTTACATTTGGCGTTAACAGCGTTGAAAGAAGAGCTGTTACTTTTGATTATGTAGACTCTCTAGACTTGGTTCATGTTGGAATCAATACAACTTTACCTCTATATGCACTACATGTTACAGGAGATGCAAAGATCTCTGGAACTTTAGCCGTTCCAACCTTTTCGAATCCAAACGCTGGTTCATTTGATTTCCTTGCTGGGGTTAATTTTAGAGGTAACCTATCTGCTGCAATTGGTACTTTCACAAACCTAACTTTAGCTAATGCTTTAACAGTCGGTAATGGAGGTACTGGTCTTTCTGCAACCCCAACAGCAGGACAACTACTAATTGGAAACGGAACAGGTTACACACTTTCAACACTAACAGCAGGTACTAATGTCTCAATTTCAACTGGAGCTGGTTCTATCACAATTTC
>Ga0315900_10002270_pt1 | contig 29768 bp, 26 predicted proteins | sample LakEriMetagenome_FD_203521 | JGI IMG/M metagenome (GOLD analysis project Ga0315900, IMG submission 203521) | Freshwater fungal communities from buoy surface, Lake Erie, Ohio, United States - Buoy 12 MA114 | ecosystem: Environmental > Aquatic > Freshwater > Lake > Lake biofilm | place: USA: Lake...
GTCGCGAAATCGAAGTGTTTGCCCATCGAAACAATCGCCTCGTCGAAGCCGCGCTTGCCCGGGTGAAAATCGCCGCTCTGACCGAGATGCCATTTGCCAAACATCCCCGTCGCATAACCGGCCTGCTTCATCGTCTGCGCGATCGTGATCTTCTCCAGCGGCAGATTCTCCGCGTTGTCCACCGGACGCAGCGGCCGCGACTCCCACTCGAAGCGTCCGATGCCTCCCACCGTGTAGATGCCCGTTCTCGGCGCATACTGGCCGGTCATGAGCGCCGCGCGCGTCGGCTGGCAGTTCTGGCAGTGATGATGCCGCGTCAACTTCATCCCTTGAGACGCCAGCTTGTCGATGTTCGGCGTCTCATAATACTTCGAGCCAAAACAGGCCACGTCCGTGTAACCGAGGTCATCCGCGAGGATGAAGATGACATTGGGCGGCCTGTCGGCGGCTTGCAGGGAAAAAGAGACGAGCAGGAGGAGGCAAAGCAGGTGCTTCATGCGCCCTCAACGCGTCCTCACGCCACCGCATTGCACTCATTTCAGCATCGACATCTCCCTTGGCAGCCGCTTTCATCGGCGCATGTCCCGTTTCCTCCTGCTTTTCAGTCTTCTCACCTCGCTCGTCAGCGCTGCCGACACCATCAAGCCCGGTGTTCGCTCGCCCATCACCTTTCAGCGTTCGCCGGAGGTCTCCGACAATGCGCAGATCAAGATGCGCATGCACGCCGCCGAGACCCCGCCGCCCTACAGCGTCGGCATGGAGAAGTTCGACATCATCGTGCCGAAGAAATACAAGAAGGGAGATCCCCACGGTCTTTTCATCTGGGTCAGCCCAAGCAACGCCCCCTCCATCTCGCCCGAATGGGAAGCCGTGCTCGCCGAGAAGAAGCTCATCTTCGTCGGCGCGCACAATTCCGGCAACAACCGCGAGGTCTTCGCCCGCATGCGCATGGCCGTCGATGCCAATGACAATTTGCGTGACCTCTACGACATCGACCCCGACCGCGTCTATGTCTCCGGCTTCTCCGGCGGCGGTCGTGTCGCCAGCATGCTCGGTGTTTGTTATGCCGATATGTTCACCGGCACCATCGCCTTCATGGGCACCAATTTTTACACCGACATCGTCACGCTCGACAAAACCGAGGTCTTCGAGGCACGCTACATCCCGCACGACGAGGTCGCCGCTCTCGCCAAGACCGACTGCCGCTACGTCCTCGTCACCGGCGAGAAAGATTTCAACCTCAAGAACACCCAGGCCGTCTTTGAAAACGGTTTCAAAAAAGAAGGCTTCAAGTCTGTCGAATTCATGAACATCCCCGGCCAGGCCCACCAGCCGCCGAAGGGCGAGTGGCTGAAAAAAGCCATCGAGTTCCTGGACGCGGGCAAGACAAAGAAATAGATCATCGCGGATCGCTCACCCGGCCAAGAAACAGGCATGCTCCACTTTGAGCATGCTGGATGGCAAAGAGGAATGGCCGGTCGGCTTTGAGTTCGACGGGCTTTGCACGCTCAACAGGCATCGCCGTTGTGGCGACCATTGCCACCGCCGTCGCAGCGGCGGCTTCGGTCCCTTTTTCGTCGAGTTCGATGAAGGTCTTGTGGAAGACCTCGGAGATCGCGAGGTAGTCATCCGGCTTCTTCGGAGCCATCGCGTCGAAATCCGCGCTGCCCTGCGGTTTGTCGAAGGCGGTCGTCATGCCCATCTTTTGCAGCACCTCGCCCAGCGGCACGGTCGGTGGTGTGATCTTAAACTTTGGCAGGTGCAGGATCACCTCGCGATGCTCGGCTTTGGCGCAGGCCAGCAGCGTTTCTGGTGTCAGCTTCTTCTCCACGTCTGACACGCCGCTGATGTCATCCGGCACGATCAGCAGGAAATGCAGATCATGGCCCGCATACGGCAGCGTCACCGACTGAAAGCCTGCCCCGTTCAAATACCGCAGGTGCTCTTGTTGTCGCATCGTCGGCACTTGGACGGTCGATTTGGCTCCGTTGACATGAAAGGGCTTCGGACCCGTGGCTGCCACGCCAAACTCCTCCGCCCACGCCGCCTTGAAATAGAGCGCGTTCACCAAAACCAGCCGCGTGTCGCTGCTGAGGCCGTTTTCGGGGATCAAATCGCGAATCCGCTTCTGCGTCTGCTTTTCCACCCAGCCATTGATCTCGCGCGTGGCTCCGGTGTGGTCCTTCATGAAGTTCATGAGCTCCATCGGCGCCCCAAAGTGGCTCTTCACGCCGGACAGGAAGCTTGCGCGGAACTCATAGCCCTTCTGGCCGAAAAGCCGGTTCGCCACATGCAGCTTCAGCGCCTCGGAGGGGCCGCCATACTTCTTCGACTGCGCCACCTGCTTCGCAGACTTCTCCTGCGCTTCCACCAGCGCGGCATTCAGCGCTGCGAATGACTCTCCCAGCGCCGCCTTGTCCTTTGGCAGATGCAGCACCCGCGCCATCTCCTCCTGCGTCGCGCCGCTAGCCCCAAGGTAAGTCATCCCCAGCGCTGACTCGATCGAGTAGGGCGAAAGACACACATTGCCCTCCTTCGGCATCTGCCGGTGCAGATCGAGTCCGAGGGCGTTCATCGCCTGTGCGGCCGTTTCAGGCGAGGCTGCGGATGCGGAGGTGGAAAGCGAAAACAGCAGGGCAATAGAGAGGTGTTTCATCTTGATTCAGCGGTAAACTTCGCGGCGATGTCCCATCGCGATCAGGTAGACCTCATTACGAGCCGCATCGAACTCATAAATGATCCGGTAATCACCCACCCGCAGCTTGAATTCCTCCCTGCCTTGCAGGCGGACGTGCGGATACTTTCCCAGGCGACTGCCCAGTTCACGGATCTTGGCTTCCACCCTCAGCCGGATGGCTGAGGGCAGCGATAGATAAACCTGGTCAAATTCACGTGAATAGACCTCGGTCGCCTATTTCATGAAAATCAGCCCTGTGCAGGTTGAAACACACGCACATGCCGGTTTCCGACATCCTGTTTGCCGCGCTCGATGGCTGCCACAAACTCGGGATTCAGCTCCTCCTGGTCATCCAGATAATCCGCCAGCCAGTCTTGCAACTCTAGCGCGGAATCGCGTGGCAGGCGCATGATTTCTTGTTCGATGACTTCGAGAGCGGGCATGAAGAGATGGTAACTTGTTCCGGAATTCGCGCAAGGGGCCTATTCCCTCCGCTTCAACTGCGGGAAGAGGATCACGTCACGGATGCTTTCGGCACCGGTGAGCATCATGATGAGGCGGTCGATGCCGATGCCGATGCCGCCGGCGGGAGGCATGCCGTGCTCGAGGGCGAGGATGAACTCCTCGTCGATCTTCTGCGTTTCTTCGCCGGCCTGATGCTCCAGGCGCTCGCGCTGGACGATGGGGTTGTTCAGCTCGGAGTAGCCGGGGCTGATCTCCTGGCCGTTGATGACGAGTTCATAGACATCGACGATGGAATCATCGTCAGCGTTTTGCTTGGCCAAAGGCACGAGTTCCTTCGGGCAATGGGTGACGTAGAGCGGATCGAACTGCTTCGCCTCGATGAGTCGCTCGAAGACATGCTGCGTGACCTCGTAATCCTCGAAGTTCGCGCCGATCTCGACACCGAGCTCCTGCGCACGCGCTTTGCGCTCCGCAGGTGTGTAGTCATACCACTTCGGGTCGATGCTCTTGAGCAGATCGGTGTAGCGGGCACGCTTCCACGGGCGGGCGAGGTTGATGGTCTTGGTGACATTGCCCTCGTCGTCCTTGTGCTCGATCTTGAGGCCGCCGCAGAAGTTTTCGGCGAGGGGGCAGATCATGCCTTCGACGAGGTCGGCCATCTTTTCGAAGTCGGCGTAGGCCCAGTAGGCCTCCAGCATGGTGAACTCCGGATTGTGACGGCGGCTCAGGCCTTCGTTGCGGAAGTTGCGGTTCAATTCGAAGATTTGGGTGAAACCGGCCACGAGCAGGCGCTTCAAATACAGCTCCGGCGCGATGCGCAGGAACATCGGCTGATTCAGCGCATGGAAAAAGGTCTCGAAGGGCTTCGCGGCAGCACCGCCGGGCACGTCCTGCATCATCGGCGTCTCGACTTCGAGGAAACCGCGCTCCTGCATGTAGTTGCGGATGGCGGCGACCATTTGAATGCGTTTGCGGAAGACATCCTGGCTCTTCTCATTCGAGATGAGGTCGAGGTAGCGCTGGCGGTATTTGATCTCCTTGTCGGTGACGCCATGCCACTTGTCCGGCAGCGGACGCAGCGCCTTGGACAGCGGCGTGAGCTTTTTGACGTGGATGGACTTCTCGCCGCGCTTGGTGATGAAGGTGAAGCCTTCGATGCCAACGAAGTCGCCGATGTCCACGAGGTGGTTGAACTGCTTGTAGGCCTCGTCGCCAACATCGCCCTTGCTCAGGTAGCACTGCATGCGGCCGGAGATGTCGCCGAGGTCGAAGAAGGTGGCCTTCCCCATCTCGCGACGGCTCAAAATGCGGCCCGCGACGCTCACCGTGAGGTTTTCCTCGAAATTCGCCTTCAATGCGCCGGGCTGGTGCGTGGTGTCAAAACGGCCGCCAAACGCGTCCACGCCCGCCTTGGTCAATTCGTCGAGCTTGTCGCGGCGAATTTGAAGCAGTTCGGATTCAGAGGGGGCGTTGGCTTGCGGTTCCATGGCGTGGGCGTTGATTGGGGGCCGTGTCTTTAGCCGCTTCCACACGCTTTGCCACCGCAAACCTGTGGTTTGCCAGACTCGGGGACGGGTGCCAGAATTCGCGTCCATGAGTCCGCGCCTGCTTGTTGCTTCTTCGATCTTTGCCTCAGCCTGTCTTCTCCATGCACAGGAGAAGACCTGGCCGGAGGTGGAGAAGTTTGCGAAGGCCATCACCAGCATCACCTGGCACCTGCGCGGCACGAACACGCTCAAGCACCTGCGTTTTGATGGCGAGAACTTCCATTCGACGACGCCCACGGGTGAATCACGCAGCCAGTTCAAGGAGCATGCCTTCGTCGATGCGGGTGTGTTCCAGCTTGTCTTTAGCGAGCAGCGCTCGGCTTGGTATTTCGTGAGCGACGATCTCAAACTCATCACGCCGACCAACGTCAGCGGCGAGATTGAGTTCAAGGCCGAGAACGCCGCGGCGGCAAAGCCGGTGGTCAACTTTCCGCAGGACATTCAAAACGTCGTCTGGATCGGCGGCCCGGATCAGACACCGATCAAACTGCGCTGGAACGGGGCGGAATTCGAAGTCGGCGTGAAAACCAAGTCCTGGGAGGTGCAAAAGGTGAAGCCTGTCATCGCCAACCGGCGCGTGTTTGAGTTCATGCACGAAGGTGATCCGATCTGGATCGTCTTTTCGCAAGACGGCACGGAGGCCTGGTGGCTGAACATCGCGGATGTCTTCGGCGGCCATGCGCAGAGAAGCCCCGCCATGGCCTCCCAGGATGCCCGAGCGACCGGGCTCTCACCCCAGAAGAACGATCTGGCGAATCATGCTGAGGACTTGCTCAGATCCGGCGAGCCGATCCGCGCAGCGACGCTGGCGCGTGAACTGGAGCGCAAAAACGCCGCCAAGCAGGATGCGCTCGGAAAACTGCGCGAACGATTCAAGCTGCTCAAGCCATGAAAGCCCCTGTCGTTGCCGTGATCGACAACGATGTGCTGCTCGACAGCCGCCGGGCGCTGGTGCATGCCACGCAGCGCTGGATGGCCGTGGCGGACATCCATTTCGGCTACGAGGTGCACCGCGCACGCCAAGGGGCGCTGCTGCCGGATTTTGGCATGCCGCAGATCGAAGAGACGCTGCTCGCGCTGCTGGCGGATCACCTGCCACGCCGCCTCATTCTTGTGGGCGACATCATGGACGGCTCGGGGTCGGCCGTCGAGACGCTGAAACTGCTCGAAAACCTCCAGCCGCATGTGCCGGAGATCATCTGCATCCTCGGCAATCACGACCGGCCCGCGCTGCGCAAAGGCTGGCCGTTTGTCGAAACGCATCGGGAGCCCCGCTTTCTCTTTTCGCATGGTCATCACTTCAAGGCGGTCGAAAATCAGGCCGGTGATGCCGATGCCATCCACATCACCGGTCACGAACATCCCGCGATCTCACTCAACGACGGTGCCGGGCTGCGTTTGAAGCTGCCAGCCCTCGTGCGCGAAAAAATCAGCGAATCACGCGAGCGCTGGCTGCTGCCCGCTTTTTCTCCGTGGGCCGCTGGAGGTGCCTACAAGAGCACCGCCATCATCCAGCAGTGGATTTGTGCTCCAGGTCGCGTGTGGAGCCATCAAGAAGCCTGAAGCTCACTTCGCGTCGTAAAACGGGAAGAGCTTCTTGATCTCCTCCAGCGACGGACGGCGGCCATACTCGCAGATCTCGAAGGTCTCAGCGTATTTGACCGCCTTGCCGCGTTCCTCGCCGTAGAGCTTGATCAGCAGCTCACGATACTTGTCCGCCTCGCTGCCCTGGCGCGCGCCCCAGCGGCGTTTCAGCCACGCACGGCGTCCCGCTTCATCACTCGCGGGCGGCACGCTCTTCACGTGCTCTTCGGAGCCGTTCGCGCCGCCTTCATAGTGCTGTGAGGTCAACTCATGGATGCCATCGAGTTTCTGATCGAAGGAATCATCCACACTCACCGCGATGTCTGGTGTGAAGGGATACGGCTTCTGAAAGCCATCGCTCGAATACAGGAACACCGGATTCTTCTTCAGCGGCGGCACGTCCGGCACGATGAACGGCACCGCCACCATAAAGGCCGCGTCCTGGATCAACACGCCGACATAACGATGGTCCGGATGGTAATCCCACGGCCGCGGTGCGATGACGATGTCCGCCTTCCACTCGCGGATCACGCGCGTGAGCAGCTTCCGATACTCCAGCGACGGAACAAGCTCGCCATCATGGATGTCGAGCACCTGCGAGGTCACGCCGAGCTTCTTCGCGCACGCTGCCACTTCCGCGGCGCGACGCAGCGCCAGCGGTCCGCCCGCCTCCTTCCAGTGGCCGATGTCGCCGTTCGTGACCGAAACCAGCTTCACATGATGCCCCTGCCGCGCCCACTTCACCGCCGAGCCACCCGCCTTATACTCCGCGTCATCCGGATGCGCGCCGAAGACAATGATGCGCAGCTTCCCATCGCCCGCGTCCGCGGCGTGGAGCGTGAAACTGAGGAGATAAGCAGCAAGTATGAGCAGAGAACGGATCATGGCGGCATGAGTACGCCTCCCTGATACGAAGTCTCTCGCATCACTCCTCGCCCTTCGGTTCCGGCAGGAAGAAGCCGACGAGCAGCGCGATCACAGCCATCGCGGTGGCGATGTAGCCGGCGGCCATGGCCACATGCAGCGGGCGCACGTTTTGGATGCCGCCTGCGAGCAACGGCGCGAGCCAGCTCGTGTTCACGGTGGCCATGCAGGTGCCGATCATGCGCCCGCCGACGTTCGTGGCAAAGCTGCCGCCAGTGCCGCGCAGATGCAGCGGGAAGATTTTCGGCAGATACTCTCCGAAATAGCTGAACTGCGCCACGGTGACGAGTCCGCAGAGGAAGTAGCCCCAGAGGAAAGCCTCGCCGCCTTTTTCAAAGAGCATGAAGTAAGTCACCGGCAGAATGATCAGCGCCGGAACCTGGAAGACTTTCAGCAAGGCCACGCGGCTGATGCCGACGATGAGCAGCACGGCAAGCAAGACGCGGCCCATGAGTCCGCCCATCTCCTGACGAAACTGCACCTTGCTGCTCATCTCATCGACGACCTTCTTGTGCGGTGCCTGCTGGATTGCGTTCTCCTTGATCTTGCCGACGAGTTCCTTGCGTCCAGGATCACCTGCGGGCAGCGCATTGAGCTGCGTGTTGAGCGCCTTCGCCTCGGCAATCATCGGGGCCATGGCCTTCGCCTGCGGCGCAAGTTCCGGCAGTCCGGGCGTCACCCGAGCGACGGTGACTTGAAGCGCGCCAAAGGCGATGCCGTAAGCGCAAGCGGAGAGGATGGTGGTGACGAGCGTGACCTTGCGCAGCTCCGGGGAGAACAAACCGCCGAAGCTCGGACGTTTGAGCGCGCCCGAGGCCTTCTTCTCCTTCCACACCTGGGATTCCGGCACGAACGGCAGCAGCAGCGCGATCGGAATCGCAGGCAGGATGCCGGTCATGAGCAAGTAGCGCCAGGAACCCACCGCGCCATCAAGTCCGGCAGGCAACGAGAAGGATGGCAGGCCGCCTGCCTTGAGCTTGTTGTTGATCCAGATGCTCATCACAGTCACGCACACACCACCAACGGAGGCGAAGGCTTGCGTGATGCCGAGCCATTTTTCCTTCTGCTTCTTGTCTTGGAACACTTCTGCCAGCCACGTCACCGCGGCGACGAACTCGACGCACACGCCGATGAACGTGGCGCTGCGGAAGAAAATGAAGGCCGGCAGCGTGGTCGCATACGCGGCGCAGAACGGAGCGGCCGAATACAGGAAGATGCTCGCCGCCATGATCGTCTTGCGACCGAACTTGTCGATCAACCAGCCACCCAGAAGGCCGAAGACACCGCCGCACACCGCGGCGATGGTCAGCAGGTTACCCACCCAGCTCGTGACGATCGGATTGCTCGGCGGCAGCTTTAAAAGCTCCGCGATCGCCGGCGCGGCCACCAGCGGCGTCATGAGCAGCTCATAGGTGTCGAACAGAAAGCCGATGCTGGCGATAACGATGATGAGCCAGTGCTTGGTCGTGAGCGTGGGGACGGGAGAGGACATGGTGCGCGATGCTGTCAGGAGTTGGGAGGCAAGTCAACGCAAGGCGCGTGGGGAGTCTTTTTTCATTTCTTCGTTTCTTTCGCCGCTCACCTGCGAATCATCACGCCTGCATGCCCCACGACCTCACCTCCACGCCAAAGACTGACCCGCTGAAAATCTACCGCTACCGCGACAGCCTCTACGCGGTCGATTTGATCACGGCGGCGCTCAGCCTCGACTTCTTCACCTGGCTGGCGGACAATCCGTCATCGCTTGATGGTATCTGCGATCACTTTGGCTTTAAGGAACGTCCGGTGGACGTGATGCTGACCTTGTTCGCCGCGAACGGCTGGGTTCAAAACAACGGCGGCGTGTTTCATGCGACGGAAACGGCAAAGGAGCATCTCACTGCTGGCTCGGTGTGGGATCTGCGACCGTATTATGCCTCGTTGCACGATCGTCCCATCGCTCGGGACTATCTGGAGGTACTCAAGACCGACAAACCTGCCGGTTGGAGCGGTGACAAGGCCGCCTTCGACTGGCACAAGGCGATGGAACAGGAGGACTTTGCCCGCAAATTCACCGCGGCGATGGATTGCCGCGGTCTCTACCTCTCCCAGGCGCTCGCGAAGAAGCTCGACCTCAGCGGGCGCTTCTGCCTGCTCGACATTGGCGCGGGTTCCGGCATCTACGCGTGCTCGATTGCCGCACATCACAAGCACTTGAAGACCATCACGTTTGATCAGGCGCCCCTGGACCGCATCGCGGCCAAATTGATCGACGAACGCGGCTGTGCGGATCGTGTGAGCGTGGCGACGGGCAACATGTTCGACGGTTTGCCAACGGGATGCGACGTGCATCTTTATTCCAACGTGCTGCACGACTGGGGCGTGGCCGAGGTGAAGAAGCTGCTCTCTGTTTCACATGCGGCGCAGAGTCCGGGCGACCTCCTGATCATTCACGACGCGTTCATCAACGCCACGAAGAACGGACCTCTGCATGTGGCTGAGTACTCGTGCCTGCTGATGCACTCCACGCAGGGGAAATGCTACAGCACGGGCGAGTATGCGACGCTGCTTGATGAGGCGGGATATGCGCCGGGCGATTATCATGACACCGCTGTGGCACGCGGATTCATGACTGCGATCCGTCGTTAAAATTTAGATTGTGCAAAGAAACCGCCATGTCGTATCGTCTCAGAAATTGCTTATGAAGAAAATCACCCTTCTCTCCTTGTTCGCTCTGGCCGCGTTTGCGCGTGCCGAGACCACCGTCACGATGACCGGCGTTCACAATTGCTGCAAAAGCTGCACGAACGGCATCGTCAAAGCCGGCACAAGCGTCGGCAAAGACATCACCGTCACCGCTGAAGGCAAGACCGTGACGATCACCACCAAGAAGAAGACCGACGCGAAGAAGGCTGTCGAGGCCATCATCGCCGCCGGCTACTTCGGCAAGGTGGAAGGAGAAGAGGCCGAGTCCAAATCCACAGCCGCCGCCAAGCCTGAGGCCAAGATCACCAAGGCCACCGTGTCCGGTGTTCACCTCTGCTGCCAGAAGTGCGCGAATGCCGCGATCGCCGCCGTGAAGAACGTGCCGGGCATCACGAAGCACGACATTGTTTCCAAAGCCGAGTCATTCACCGTGGAAGGTGAGTTCACCAAGGCCGAACTGGCCGCCGCGCTCAATGCCGAAGGGCTGGGCGGTGCCATCAACTAACTTACCGCAACCAACAACGAGCGGGGCCGGGGCTTGCGAAAGCGACCCCGGCTTTCTTTTGCCCGCGTGGCTCACTTCACCATCGCCAGCGCGGCATCGACACTCACGCCGTCATGCACCATGGCCATTAAGGCGCGCGTGATGCCCTTGGGATTCGGATGCTGAATGACGTTGCGGCCATAAACGATGCCTGAAGCGCCCTGCGCGAGCAGCCCCTGCGTGCGCTCGAGGATTTCGCGGTCGCTCACGCGTCCGCCACCCCGCACGAGCACCGGGATGCCGGAAGCGGCTTCGATGACTTTGTGATAGCGACTCACGTCGTCCGTCGGATCTGCCTTGATGATGTCCGCACCGAGTTCGACGGCCTGACGAACGAGGTAGGTGATGGCGGTTTCATCGCCATTCACCATGTAGCCACCGGCTTTCTCGTTCGGCTGGAATACCAGCGGCTCCACCATCATCGGCATGCCGTAGTAATCGGCCTGCGGCTTGAGTTTGAGGATGTTTTCCACGCATTCCGCATGCACTTCAGGTGCGCCGGGGATTTGGAAGAGGTTCACGCACACGCAGGCCGCGTCGTAGCGGACGGCTTGCAGCATGCAGTCCTCGATCATGAGGCTGAAGCGGCGATTTTCGGGCAATGTCTTGCCATAGATGTTCGCCACGTCGGTGCGCAGCACGAGGCTGGGCTTTTCGCGGCCGGGAATCTCCTGCAAATGCCGCGCCATGCCGAGCGTGAGTTGGATCGCGTCCGGCGCGGCATCGACGAGCACCTGGATGACCTTCCGCATGTCCTCGATGCCTTGCAGGAAGCCGGCTTGATTGAAGAAGCCGTGATCGACGGCCACATCGAAGCAGCGGTTGGACTTGGCGTTGAAGAGGCGTTTGAGGCGGAAGGATTTCATGGTCGGGGTTTGTTAAAGCGATTCGATGTGCGGTCAACTTTCACAGCGCCGCACGAAGAATGGCGAGCAGTTCATCATGCGTGAGGGAAACGGGATTCGCCTTCATGCTGCTCGCGGCGGCGGCTTTGCGGGCGATTTCGTCGAGACCGGAGTTTTGAATGCCCCACGCGCTGAGTTTCGGGATCTGAAGACGTGCGGTGAGCGCATGAAGCCATGAAACGGCGTCACTGCCGAGCATGGTGTCGATTTGATCGAACTTGGCGCGGTTTTGAACGCGTTTCGAGTTCGCTTCCCAAACGGGAGCAAGCAATGCGGCGCAAACGGCGCCGTGCGGTGCGTGAAACATGCCGCCAATCGGCGCGGCGAAGCCATGAACGGCACCGAGGCCCGCGTTGGCGAGCGCAATGCCGCTGTTGAGGGCGCAAAGAGCCATGTCCTCACGTGCATCGAGGTTGTGGCCGTTTTGAAAGGCACGTTCGAGGGAGCGAATCGCCCGCTGGATGCCATCAAGGCACAGCGCGTCGGTCATCGGCTGCGCACGCGAGCAAACGAAGGCTTCGAGACATTGCGTGAGCGCGTCCATGCCACTGGCGGCGGTGACGTTCGGTGGAAGATCGCTGGCGAGTTCGGGATCAATCAACGCGATGCGCGGCAGCATCGAGAGATGGCGCAGGCTGGCTTTGACGCGATGCTCCTCGCTGGCGATAACGGCGTTGCGCGTGGCTTCGGCTCCGGTGCCCGCGGTGGTGGGAACGGCGATGAAGGGCAACGGCGCGGCTTCGAGCGGCTTGCCTTCGCCAATGACCTCGATGTAGCGCATCAAATCACCCGGCTGCGTGCTCATCGCGGCGATGGCCTTGCCAGCATCGACGACACTGCCGCCGCCGATGGAGACGATAACATCGGCGTTGAGCTGTTTCGCCATTTCAACGCCGATTTGGATGTCTTGTACCGTCGGCTCTCCGCAAATCGATTTGAAGCCAACATAAGGCAGCCGGGTTTCCCATTGTTGCGGGCGGCTGCCGGTGATGAGAAGTGCTCGCTGGCCGAAGTCGGCGGCGAGAGCAGGCAATTCGCGCACCGTGCCGCGTCCGAAGATGATGCGCTGGGCGGTGGCGAATTCGAAACGGTTCATCGGCTGAGCGTCATGACGCACTCGAGGTGCTTCGTCTGCGGGAAGAGATCGAATGGCTGCACGGTGCCGAGCTTGTAGCCGGCCTCCGTGAAGAGCTGCAGGTCGCGCATCTGCGTGGCGGGATTGCAGGAGACATAGACAACCCCTTTCGGGCCAAAGGCGAAGAGCTGCTGCAAAAACTCAGCGCTGCAGCCGGCACGTGGCGGATCGATGAGCACCACGGTGTCGGCTCCGGGATGCGGAACGTCTTTGAATACTTCACGGGCGTCCGCTGCAATGAAGCGGCAGTTCGTAAGACCGTTGAGTTCGGCGTTGTGCGCGGCCTTTTTGACGGCGCTTTCAGAAATCTCGACGCCAATAACCTGCTCGAAGTCGCGAGCACCGCAGACGGCAAACAACCCGCTGCCGCAGTAGGCATCGACGAGGTATTTCGCCCCCATGGCCTTCGCCTCATCGAGGGCATGACGCACGAAGCGCGGCAGGATGAAGGGATTGTTCTGGAAGAAGTCGCCCGCTTGGAACTCGAAGCGAATGCCGTCCACGTCCTCGTGCGCGATGTCGTGCGTGTTCGTGAGCACGCCGTTTTTTGCCGCACGGAGCAGCAGGGTGCCGCCGCGTTTGAAACTCGCGGCGCTGGCGCGGATGTTTTCGCGCACAGCAGGCAGCGCTTGATTGATCGCGTCCATGGCGATGTGGCAATAGGGCACATCGACAAGCGCCGCACGAGCCCCCATGCGGAGGAAGCCAATGTCCTCGATGCCATTCGCGCGTGGCTTCTGGAAGTGGGGCGTGATTTTCGAGCGATAACCAAACTCGACGGGCGATGGGATGACCTCGTTCACCGGATGCTCGATGCGCGCCATGTGCTTCAGCAGCTCGGCGACCTGGCGTCGCTTCCAGTGAAGCTGCTCGGCATACGCCATGTGCTGGTACTGGCAGCCGCCGCAGGTGCCGAAGACCGGGCACACGGGCTGAACGCGCTGCGGCGAAGGTTCGAGCACCTCGACGAGGTCGGCTTCGCTGAAGTTCTTGTGATTGCGGTAGATGCGGCAGCGCACGAGCTCGCCGGGCAGCACGAAGGGCACGAACACGACCCAGCCGCCGGCCCGGGCCACGCCCATGCCCTCGTTCGTGAGATTGTCGATCCTCACATCAAGCTGCTGATGGTACGCGAAGGGATGCGGGACGAATTTTTTTGGCGGCTCCATGCGTCCCGTCATTTCTTCTCAGGATTGTCCAGGGTCATGTAGGTCCGTGCCTTCACGTCGCCGTTGAAGGGATTGAGCGTCTCGATTTTCAACTCCTTGAGGGTGGTGGCGTTGTCCACCTTCTGCACCTTGGTGACCTGGTAGCGTTTGACGACCTTGCTGTTGCGGTCATAGGCCTCCATCTTCGCGGCTCCGCCGCTGCCCTGGTGCACCCAGATGTCCACGACGTAGTACGGGCCGTCTTTGCCTGGATTGGTGACACGCACGATCCAGCACTTCTGCGCACTGACGCGGCCCTCGCCCATGAGCTGCGGACGCGGCCAGTAAAGGAAGCGAAGAGACAAATCCTCATAATTGAAGGCCATGCCGCGCAGGCTGCTGCCATACTGGCTGCCCTGCACCTGGGATGAGCCACCTGCGCGCACTTGGTAAAGTGTGGCGGGCTCGGTGTTCAGATCGAGGTGGACGATTTCCTTTGGTTCGTTGGTGAAGAGGAAACGCATGACGCGGTTCTCCATCGTCAGTGTCAGGGGCTCGGCGCGGCCTGTGGCGTCATCGCGGAGCTGGCCGTTCATCTTGTGGTTCTGCAAAGCATAGCTGAGACGCACAATGCGGAGGATTTCCTCGGCGGTTTTCGGCTGGGCGTCCTCGGCGCGACAGACGGCGGCAAGCATCAGCGGTATGAGCAAAAGGCGTTTCATGGTCGGAGAGTGGGGAGACACCGCTTTGACAGGCACGCGGCGGTCACTATTCAATGCGCTCAACCACCATGCAGCGCCAGCGCTTTCTCTTTGCCGCCCTAGGCCTGCTCACGCTCTGGCGCTAGGCGCTGCTCCCGACGCTGGAACTCTCCCCGGACGAGGCGCTGGCCGTTTTCCGTGTGAAACACGGCGGGATGACCGGTTTTCACGAAATCGGGCCGTTGGTGCCGCTTTTCGCGAAGCTAGGCATGCTAATCGGAGGCGCGAATGAGCTCGGCGTGCGCTTTTTCGCGCCCTTGCTTGTGCTCGCGGCCTCGCTGGCCGTATGGCGGCTGATGCGCGGGATGTTTGACGCGCATATCGCAGGCTGGGCGGTGGTGATCGTCAATGTGCTGCCGTCATTCAACATTGCCGCTGTCACGCTGACCGCCTCCACGGTCGTTTTTGCGCTCGTTCCGCTTTGCGCCTTGTGCTTGCGCATCGCGCTGGCCCATGCGCGGCCGCTGCACTGGGCGTGGTGGGCGGCGGGCGTCTGCGTTTTTGGCATGGTCATGGCCCGGCCTCCTGCATTGGATGTGATGGCTGCCGTGGTGATGGTTTTCGCGCTTCCGGATCGGTTGCGGCATCACCTGCGCTCCTCGGGTTTTCTCGTGATCGCGTGTTTTTGGAGCGTAGGAGTGCTGGGTTGGCTTTGGAGCGGACCAGACATCGATTGGCCGGAGTGGCGGCTCGTTCCGAACCTGCTGCGCTGGATTGTGCTCGCCTCGCCGTTGCTGCTCACATTGTTCGTGCTGGCGGCACGCATGGCGTTTGACCGTGCCGCGCTCATGTCGCAGCGCAGCCTGCCGCTGGCCATGCTGCTGCCGCTGGCAGCGCTGGATTTCTTTTTCGGGCCGAATCATCGCTGGCCGGACATGGGCGGCGCTGCGTGGATGATCTTCGCGGCGATGCTCCTCGCGCATCGCGGCACGGTGCTCGGCGGCCTGGCCATCGAGAATCGTGCGAGCCTGCGGACCATCGCGCTGGTGCTCGCTGCGCTGCAGAGCGCCTTCCTGCTGCAAAGCGATTTCCCCCGCACGCTGGGCCTGCGCCGGCCTTTTTCACGGCAGACAGGCGAAGCCTCAGACTACGCTCATTTTTTCACCGCCGATCCCTCCAGGACCATGCGTGGCTGGCGTGAGAGCGCAAAACTCGTCTCCACCACGCTGAAAGAGGCCAATCGTGAAGGCACATGGTTCCTGCTCGCCACCGACTGGCGGCTCGCCGTCGGGCTGGATCACTATCTGGGCCAAAACGAGCCGGTGAAATCGCTGGACGACGATTTGCGCGGTTTCGTCGGTCGCGGCGCGATCTTCGTCACCGACGATCCCACCGCCATCGCGCCACCGCAGGCGGTGACAGCGCGATTTGCGCGCACCGAGATCCTTTCCATCGCCCGCGTGATGCACGCGGGCAACGAGGTGCGATGGCTGAAAATCTTCACTTGCCACCCTTAACGTCTGCCCGACTTTTGCCCCCTTTTTCCCGCGCCCATGCCATCTTCTCCTGCTCTTTCCGTAGTCGTGCCCCTCTACAACGAGGAGGACAACGTCGTGGAGATGCAGCAGCAGATCGACGCCGCGCTCGCGGGACGTGATTACGAGCTCGTGCTCGTCGATGACGGCTCGAAGGACCAGACGCTCTCCCGTATCCAGCCAGGACCACGTGTGCGTGTGATCGTGTTCGAGAAAAACAGCGGCCAGAGCGCCGCCATGCACGCCGGCATTCATGGCGCAAAGGGCGATGTCATTGTCACGCTCGACGGCGACCTGCAAAACGATCCCGCCGACATTCCCGCTCTCGTCGCGAAGCTCGACGAAGGCTTCGACCTCGTCTGCGGCTACCGCGCGAAGCGCAAGGACACCGCCTTCAAGCGCCTGCAGAGCCGCATCGCGAACTTCGTCCGCTCACGCTTCGTCGGCGATCATGTGCGCGACACCGGCTGCACCTTGAAGGCCATGCGCCGCGACTGCCGCGAGGCGCTGCTGCTCTTCAACGGCATGCACCGCTTCATCCCCGCGCTCATCCGCAACATGGGCTGGCGTGTCACCGAGGTGCCGGTGAATCACCGCCCGCGCATCCACGGCGTGAGCAAGTATGGCTTCGGCAACCGCGCCCTGCGTGCCACGATGGACATGTTCGGCGTCCGCTGGCTCAACAGCCGTCGCACGCGCTACAGCATTCGTGAGGAACGGCACGGTTGATGCGTTTCTCTTGTTGACGAACGCCGCGTCAATCCGGCATGCTGGAAAAATCTTAGACGGATGAACCTGCGCGAACAACTGCGACAAACGCTTCCCGAAATCCTTCCGGATGATCCGGCGGAGGCCATCAAGGGCACCGAGCTCATTCGTCTCGTGCGCCTGCGTCTTGGGGAAGGCTACAGCGACGCCACGCTGCGTTATCATTTTTCCATCCTCAGCTACGACCCCACCTCGCCCATCGCAAAGGTCGATCAGGGCCAGGGCTACTACCGCAGGCAGAAAAAAACCGCCGGCCCGAACGGCGTCACCCGCACCAGCCTCTTCGATGAGGAAAACGAGAGCGACCAGTGCTGGTCGCGGTTCCTGCGCATGGTCGCCATTTATGAGCGCCTCAGTCTTCAGCGCTCGCGTTATCCCTTCCTCCTGAACCGCAACAGCAGCGGCGCCCCCAGCATGGAGGGCGAATGGGACATCCCCGACCTCGTCGTCGCCGACTGGGATCTCGACGCCGCCAGTGATGATGCGCCGCGTTTCGACGAGGCGATGCTCAATCTCCGCCGCCATCTCGGCGGGCCCGAGGTCAGCCTCACCGGCGTGCAGTTGAAGCTCAATGTCTCGCTCGAAAACTTCAGCGCCGACTTCTTCCAAGCCCTCAGCGCCACCCGCTGGACGCTGCAGAGCGAGATCGTCATCGCCGAAGGCCTTAATGACGAGGCGCTCGTCGATGCGCTGCGAAGCCTCGGCCATCAGTTCGGCGTCGGCATCAGCAGTCTCGGCATCCAGCTCACCCAGCTCGATGAACTCCCCTCCGCCAAGGAACTCCGCGCCATGACCGCCGCCGAGTTCGAGGCCGTGCACAATCTCCTGCGCATCCAGAAAATCACCCTGCCCACGCCTCGCCACGGCATCGACTGGCCCGCGCTCAACGCCCTGCGCAAAAAGCACGACTCCGTCGCCGACCTCGTCCGCTGGCTCTCCGACTGCCTCGCCAAAAGGCAGCCGGAATGGGTCGGTGGAGCGGTGAGGTGAGAAGAGTCAGGGTTTTAAAGCCGCACAGATCCCAAACCAGGCTTTTGCATGGATCCACGCTTCCTCGGTTGTCAGCGTCCGGTTTGGCATGCCGGGCGGCTGCCCCAATGCCGCGAAGTTCGCGTTATCCACTCGCTCACCGCGACCGGAAAATCTCGCTCATCAGGCACTCGACCATCAACGTCTTCAACCCGAGGCCTTGCTTCTTCACTTTGTCGTGGAGTTGATCGAGGGGGATGTCGTCGTTGAGCTCCATGGTGCGGCCGGTGGTGTAGGTGAGGAGCTGGCGGATGAGGTGGCGGGTGAAGAGATCGCTGCGGGTGTCGCGGATGACCTTCTTGAAGCCGGTGAAGTCGGCGTAGGTCTCGCCGGAGGGGAATTCGCCGGTGGTGTCGATGTCGGCGGGTTTGGCTTTCTTGCTGGCGGCAGGGTATTTTTTGCGCCAGCGGCCGACGGGGTCGTAGGCTTCGAGGCTGAAGCCGAGCGGGTCGATTTTGCGATGGCATTCGGCGCAGGCGGCGTCGGAGCGATGTTTGGCAAGGCGGTCGCGGATGGTGGTGGCGCCGCTGACATCGGGATCGATCGCGGGCACGACATCCGGTGGCGGTGGCGGCGGGACGCCGAGGAAATTCTCCGTGACCCACACGCCGCGGGTGACGGGCGAGGTTTCGACGCCATTCGCACTCACGGTGAGCACCGCGGCCATGCCGAGGAGGCCGCCGCGATGGTTGTTGCCCTTGAGGGTGACTTTTTGGAAGCCATCGGCGAGGCGCAGTTTGTCCTTCTCCGGCAGTTCGTAGAGTTTGGCGAGTTTCTTGTCCACGAAGGTGTGCTCGCAGTCGATGAACTGCGCGGCGCTGCCGTTGTTCTTGAGCAGATCGCGGAAAAACAGCCGCGCCTCGGCCTTCATCGAGCTGGGGAGGTCCTCGGCGTAGTAGGAGCGGAAATTTTCACGCGGCGGCGGCTGCGAGCCGAGGTCGCGGAGATTCAGCCAACTGTCGAGGAAGCCGTTCACGAAGCCGTTGATGCGTTCATCGGCGATCATGCGCTCGATTTGCTTTTTCAATTCGGCGTCCTGCGTGAGCCCGCCGGACTTCGCGGCGGCGAGCAGTGCGTCATCCGGCGGTGCGGCCCAAAGCGCATACGAGAGACGCGAGGCGAGGTCGTAGGGCTTGAGGCGCTTTTCGGATTCGTCGGTGATCTCGCTGAGATACAGAAAGCTCGGCGAGCATAGGATGAGTTTCAGCGCATCGAGCGCGGCCTGGCGCGGCGAGGCTTTTTCTGCGAGGCGTTTGTCATACATGGCCTTGATCGGCTGGCGGTCGGCCTCGGCGAGGGGGCGACGGTAGGCGCGTTCGGCGAAGGCATTCAACTGATCGAGCGCCTTGGCCTCCTGGAAGCCGTTTTTGCCAAAAACGGCCACTCCTTCGACGCTGCCATGATCTTCCGGCACCGGGCCGTGGATCACGATCTCGCTGATGCGGATGTGCGGGAGCTTGCCTTCCTTCAAAATGTGCGCACGGCCGACGCCTGAGCTGCCGACATCGCTCTTGAACTCGTCTTTGTAGCGTTTGTTAATCGTGACGACGGCGGCGCGGGATTCATACGGGCCGTTTGGGAAGATGAAGCGCGGTGTTTGCCCGGCTTCGAGCCACACGCGGAATTTGAGCCGCGTGGGCGTATTGTCCGGCACGACGGCGGTGGCGAGCACGGGCTCGATGGGCTGCGGATAGTGAATGTGACCCGCGGTGACATCGCCGGGCACGACGCCGAGAATGAAGGGCTCGGAGAAGTCGATGCCGAAGATGGCGGGATCGTAATGCGTGTCGCGATGCATCGCAGCGGCCTCAACTTCGAGGTCGTAGAGGCCGGCGACGGGCACGCCTTGCTTGAAGTCCTCGATGTGGCCGTAGCCGCCCTGGCGCGTGTCGCTGTTCGGCTGCTCGTAAATGTTGAGGTAGCGGTAGTTGAAGGCGCTTTTGTGTGAGCCCTGCAGTTCCTCGTATTGCACGAAGTGGCTGTTGAACTTCCAATCCTTCGGCGGCGTGGCTGGTTTGCCGAGACGTGCCTCGACGAGGCGGTTCGCGGACTGGAAATACTGATCGACGAGGAAGCCGGAGGTCACGAGCGATTTGCCGATCGTGTCCATGTGCTCGGTGGTCTTCTCCTTCGGAAACTGCGCCGTGAGGCCGAGCGTGTCCACGCGACGGCCAAACAGCACCGCGAGCGTGTTTTCATACTCGCGGCTGGAAAGGCGGCGCATCACCGTGCGGCTGCCGGTGCTCTGAAATTTGCCATGCGCCGCCACGGTGCCCTCGCGCAAAGCACGAATCATGGCGATGCGCTCCTCGTCGTTCGGCTGGTCGGCCTTCTTTGGCGGCATTTCCTTCAAAGTGAGCTGATCGATGATGTCGCGAGCATCAATGAGCTCGTTCACCGACTTCAGCGGCAGCACGAACTTGTCGAACGCACGATCTCCCTTCTGCACATCCGCGTCATGGCACTCCAGGCAGTATTTGCCGAGAAACTGCTTCACGAGCTTCGGCGTGTCGTCCGCGGCGTGGGACAAAGTGGTCACAATCGCGAAGCAAAGTAGCCCTCTCGCTCCGCGAGAGGAGCGTGGGGCGTTGAAAGGAGATTTCGTCATCGAAAAGAGAAAACGTGAAGAGTTGGCGGGAACGCTGAGCTCATCTTGCGGAGCAAGATGGCTACTTTGCTGGCGCATGATCGAAGCCACTCGGCATCAAGCAAACCGCCCCGTGCTGCTGCCAAACGAATCGGTTTCGACGCCCATCTTCTGAGCGATATCGACGAAGAGATTGCACAGTGGCACCTTGTTGATGCCTTCGCGGGGCACTTCGCGGAATTCGCCGTGCTTGTAGCCGCCGCCGGCGAGGAGGATGGGCAGGTCGGAGTTTTTATGCGAGTTGCCATCGCCCATGCCGCTGCCGAAAAGCACGGTCGTCGAGTCCAGCAGCGTGCGCTCGCCGTCGTTCATCTTCGCGAGGCGGGCCACAAACTTGCCGAAGTGCTCGATTTGATAGGTCTCCAGCTTGATGAGGTCGGCGATGGCCTCGGCGTCGTTGCCGTGGTGGGAGAGACCGTGCCAGTCCTTCTTGATGCCGAGGTGCTGTGGCATGAAATCGCCGCCGATCTCCAGCGTGGCGATGCGCGTGCTGTCACTCTGCAAAGCGAGCGCGATCATCTCATAGAGCAGCGGCAGGTCCTCGACCGCGTTGCGATTGGCGGGCTTTTCAAACGGTGCCTTCGGCTTCGGCTGATGCGTCCATTTTTGGCGCAGTTCGAGGCGCTTCTCCACATCGCGCACGGAGGTCAGATACTCGTCGAGCTTGTCCTTGTCCTCCTTGTTCACCTGCTTCGAGAGGCGGTTCGCCTCCTCCAGCACGGAATCGAGGATGGAGGCCTGCACCTGATTTTCCTGGGCGCGACGCGCCTGACGCTCCTTCGAGTCGGTGACGAACAGTTTTTCAAACAACTCCGCCGGATTCGTCACCGGCGGCACACGCACGCCCGACTTCGTCCACGAGATCTGGCAACCACCATGAATGCCGCCTTCCGAACCGACCGTGAGCGCCGGAAAACGCGTCTCAAAGCCCACCGCATCCGCGAGGAACTGGTCGATGGTCACATTGCCCTCGGGGCGATTTTGCGCCTCGGAGTGCAGCACGCCGGAAAGGAACGAATGCACCGCGAAATGCCCGCCCTTCACGCCGTGGTCGAGCCCGCGGAAGACCGTCATGTGATCGCGAATGCCCTCCAGCGGCTGCAACAGCGTCGTTTTCTCGTAATTCCGGCCCTGCGTGGTGGGGAAAAGGCTCTTCGTCTGGTAGCCGAGCAGGTTGCCAATCGCCACAAAGCGCCGCGCACCCATGCCCGCGCCTTTCGCGGCCTGGACGGAGCCGCCCACGGACTTCGCCATGAGCGAGGACATCCCCGGCAGTGCGAGCGTGGTGCCGAGGGAACTGAGAAGGAAATGACGACGATTCATGCAGGGTGTTTTTGGGGGCAAAAAGGTAACGATCCGGAAGACTGGATTGTTGCAGCAGAGAGCAGGCCACCGCCGTCTGAGGATCGCCTCTATTCAGAAGTTATCACCCGGGGAAAAAGTCTTTGCTTCATTCGATGCCTTGCCATCGTGCGCGCTTTCACCGCCCATGCATCCGGACATCTCCCCCGTCGCCGACGCGCTCGGCATCTCTCCCGATCATCTGATTCTTCACGGAAGGCACATGGCCAAGGTCAATTTGGCAGCGCTTCACTCGAAGCCGAGCCGTGGAAAGCTGATCCTCGTCTCCGCGATCACGCCGACGCCGGCTGGCGAGGGCAAAACGACGGTTTCGATCGGTCTGGCGCAGGGTTTGAAGAAGATCGGGCAAAATGTCGCCCTCGCGCTGCGACAGCCTTCGATGGGGCCCGTGTTCGGGCGCAAAGGAGGCGCGACCGGCGGCGGAAAAAGCAGCGTGCGGCCCGCGCATGCGATCAATCTGCATTTCACCGGCGATTTCCACGCCATCACCTGCGCGCACAACCTGCTCTCCGCCGTTATCGACAACCACCTCTTCCTTGGCGATGCGCGCCTGCCCGCCGAACGCGTGCTGTGGAAACGTGTGATGGACATGAACGACCGTGCACTGCGCAGCGTGCGCACCAGCGTCGGCAAGCCGACCGAGCGGCAGACCGGATTCGACATCACCGCGGCGTCCGAGATCATGGCGATCATGTGCCTGGCCGAATCGCTGCCAGACCTGCGCAAACGTCTCGAACGCATCGTTGTCGGCTTCACGCCGGAGGGAGAGCCGGTCTTCGCGAAGGAGTTCCGCGTCACCGGCGCGATGCTGGCGCTGCTGCGCGAGGCCTTGATGCCGAATCTTGTGCAAAGCGTCGAAGGCGTGCCGGCTTTCCTTCATGGCGGCCCGTTTGCGAACATCGCGCACGGCTGCAATTCGGTGCTCGCCACGCGCATGGCCCTCGCGCATGCCGATCTCGCGGTCACGGAGGCCGGATTCGCCTTCGATCTCGGCGGGGAGAAGTTCATGCACATCAAGTGCCGTCAAAGCGGCCTCGCCCCCGAGGCGATTGTGATCGTCGCGACCATTCGCGCCCTGAAAATGCACGGCGGCGTGGCGCTCGACGCGTTGACGCAGCCGGATGGGGATGCCTTGAAACGCGGATTGGAGAACCTCGCCGCGCATCTCGACAGCGCGGCGAAGTTTGAGCGGCCGGTCATCGTCGCGCTCAATCGTTTCCACACGGATGACGACGCGGAGATCGCCCTCGTGCATGAATTCTGCGCCGGGCGCGGAGTTCACAGCGCCACGGCCGATGTTTTCGCGCAAGGCGGCGACGGAGCCATCCAGCTCGCGGAAAGAGTGCTCGCCGCCTTGCCGCAGGAGTCCACACCGCTGCCGTTTCTCTATCAAACCGAAGACAGCGTCGAGGCGAAGCTCCACGCCATCGCCACGAAGATCTATGGCGCGGACGGCGTGCAGCTCACCGACGAGGCAAAGGAAAAGCTCGCGCTCTTTGCCCGCAGCGGCTTCGACAAGTTGCCTATCTGCATGGCGAAGACCCAGGACAGCCTCTCCGACGACGCGAAAAAGCGCGGACGGCCACGCGGCTTCACCATCACCGTGCGTGACTTTGAAATCGCCAACGGCGCCGGCTTCCTCGTCGCGCTCACCGGCACGATGATGCGCATGCCCGCGCTGCCGAAGGTGCCTGCCGCCGAGCGCATCCAGGTCACCGATGACGGCATCATGAGCGGGATCTAGCGATGTCTTGCCCGCGTGACGGGCACGCTTTAGCATCGGCAGCGCATGATCCTGGCCCGCACGTTTATTTTCGGCTTCCCGCTGCTCGTCGGGGCGCTGGCGTGGTGGTCAGCGGAGGTTGCCACCCGCAGCCGTGCGCGCCAAACGGGCGGCATCGTGGTCATGCTGCCGCAAAACGCGCCCGTGCTGAACCCTTTCCTGCCCGCGACGGAGGTGGAGCGCGAGATCACCGACCTCGTTTACGAGCCGCTGCTGCGCATCGGAACGGACGGCGCGTTGCAGCCGGCTCTGGCCGAATTATGGCGCTGGACGCAGGATGTGACCTGCTGGTTCGCGGACGAGGCGACGGCGAAACAGGCGCAGGAGCGTTTGCAGTCGCAGATCGGCGTAAAAAACCTCTGGGCGAATTGGAAGCTTAGTTCCGCCCGCGTGCAGGGAAACGCGCTGCTGCTCAATTTCAGCGAAACAGCCACCGCAGGCGTGCAAAACGCGCTGGAGGTCATCGCGGACCTGCATCCGCAGCCCGCCGCGTTCTGGCGTGTCGAGTGCCATGCGCCTTTGCGCGCCGCGTGGGAACATTTCATGGCATCCTCTCCCCAGGCGAGGCAGATCCAGCGCGTGTGGTTCGACGGCGCAAACGCATGTGAGATCGTCGTGGTCGGCCCGGCGCAGGATGTGCTCGATGACATGCGCGGCGCGCTCAACACCGCGACGAAGGAGACCTGCGCGCTCCATTTGCTGGGCGAACTCGGCGCTCTGGTGGAGCCGGTGCTCGACCTCGACATCCGCCCTGGCCAGAACTGGCACGATGGCACACCTGTCACCGCCGAGGATGCGCGCTCCACGCTCGAATTCCTGCGTGGCAATGACTGGCCGCTGCCAAACCGCGAGGCGCTGAGGCACATCCAGTCGCTTGAATCGCGAAAAAACGGCGCGCAACTGCATGTGACCTTCCGCAGACGCTACGGTCCGGCGCTGGGCATGTTCGCCGATCTGCCGGTGCTGCCCGCAGGGTGGTTGCGTGTCCACCCAGATGCGAAGGAGGCCGATTTCATCCGCGAATCGCCGCCAGGAGCCGGAAGTTACCGCATCACGGCGCGGGACGCGCATTCGCTCATTCTCGTGCCCGCGCGGCGTGAGGCCGGGACACCGCGCTTCCTGTTTAACTTCTCCGCGTCGCCGTTGATGACGCAGATCGGCGTGCGCACGCGCACGGTCGATCTCGTGTGGCCCGCCGCGGCCGCGGACCGCGCGCATTTCACGCAATTGCAATTCACCACGCCACGGCAACGACTCGTCGTGCTCTGGAACACGCGGCATGACGTTTTGAAAAACGTACGCTTTCGCGAGGCGCTGGCGCTGGCGACGGACATCGACGATCTCGTGCGCAGGGTGCCCGGCCGTCTCGGTCACGCGGATGCGAGCTTGTTCGCGCCCGGCCTGTGGTTCAGCACAAGAGCGGAGAAGGTGCCGTTCGCGCTGGAAAAGGCGCGCCAGATTCTCACGGATGAAGGCTGGCCGCGTGATGTGAGCGGTGTGGCGCGGCGCGGTGACCGCGCCTTCGAGTTCACGCTGCTCGTGCCCTCCACGGATGTGATGCACATGCGCACGGCGGAACGTCTGGCAGCGCAGTGGTTTGAAGCGGGTGCCAAAATCAAGATCGAGCATGTCCAAGACGCACGCCTGCTCGCGCAACGGCTGCAGGAGCATCGTTTCGACGCGGTGCTGCTGGACCAGCGCTTCGAGGTGTCTTGGGATCAACTGCCGTGGTGGCACTCCTCGCAGGCGAATCCCGGCGGAACGAATTTCTGCGGCATCGCCGATCCGCAGATCGACCTCCAGCTTGAGGCGCTGGGGGGCGAATTCGATCCCGCGCGCGTGCCGGAGCGTGTGCGCGGGCTGGAGTCGCGCCTGCTGCCGCTGCACCCGCTGCTCACGCTCTTCACCACGCACGACGAGGCCGCCGCCGCGCCTTCGCTGCAGGACATGAGTCCGGCTGCCGGATCATCCTGGACCCTGCGCAAGCTGGCGCTTGCGACGCGGCGGACTCCCACCGCGCCTGTGGTCGATCTCAAACTGCGCACGGCCGACTGATGATCTCGCAGCCTTTCTCACCCCCGCCCCGCTGGTTGCCGCTGCGTCTGCTGCTCGGCGGCTTGATCGCGGGCCTGGCGATGCGGGGTCTGCTCCATCACGAGTGGAGCCTGGTGATGCCCGCACGCCTTGATGAGCTCATGGTGCGTTGTGGTCACAGTTTGGTCGTTCTTATCGTCGCGTTGTCACTGGCGCTGAGCCTTGGACTGGCAGCAGGGATGCTGGCACGGCAAACTGGCCCGCTGATGGAAAAAATCATCGCGCTGCCGGGGCGCATGCTCGCCTGCCTGCCTGTCGCGGCGCTGACGTGGGTTTTTGTCGGCATCTGGACCGGGCAGAACGGCCGGCCGGTCGAAACACTGCTCCCTGCGCTGCTGCCGGAGGTTGAGACGCCGTGGCAGATCGCGCTGGCGCGCGTGCTGTGGGAGTTTCTGGCCCCGGCGCTGCTGCTGGCCGTGCCGCTGACAGGCGAAGTCGTGCATTGCGTGATCAACGACGCGCGCGCCACGATGAACCTCGATTTTTCCCTGCGCGCGCGCGGTGTGGCGGCAGTCGCACGGCTCTGGCGGCATCATCTGAGCCAGTTGCTGCCGCTGCTCAGCGTGCGCATGCAATCGTTGTGCCTCGCCGCGCCCGTTTACCTCATCGTGATCGAAGATGTGCTGCATTTCATGGGCTGGGGCGGCTGGATGGCTCATGCTCTGCGCACAGGGGATGTGGACGGTATCGCGGAAGGTTTTTACAGCGGAGGAATGATGATGGCGCTGCTCTGCGTGCTCGCACGGCTGGCGGGAGGAAGCTGGAAGACCATGCGGAGGGGGCTTTGGGCGTTGTCATGGCAGCCGTGGCCGCTTTGGGCGCTGGGACTGATGCTGCTGCCCTCGCTGGCGGCGATGAACTGGATCGTTTTGTGGGCCGCCGTGCTCGTCGCCAGCAGCGCGGGCTGGCATCGTGCCTGGAACGAGATAGAAGCCACCATCCCTGTTGATGCGGCTCGTGTGCTCGGCGCACCGGAAGGCATGATCTGGCTCAAGCACATCGCTCCATTGCAGCTCCGCATGCTGGCGGCGTGGTTTTGCAGCATGCTCGCGCAGACGTTGCTATGGATCGCGCTGGCCTGCACGCTGCAGCCCGATTTCTCTGACAAACTCGTCGGACCGCTGGCCGCGTGGTGCCGCCCGCTGGCAATCGCCACGATGCAGGAAGCCGCCGCAACATTAACCGACCCGACCGCGATTGTGCGCGCCGGAGGCGGCATTGCGCTTGCCGCCTTGTGTTTGATCCAAGTCAGCCGCATCGTTCAACCAAGACCCACCTGAGCCTCATGTCCGACGCCAACACTTCCTCAAACGACGCCCCGCTGCTGCGCGTCCGTGATTTGCAGATCGAATTCGGTCGTCATGACGCCGCGCCGGTGAAAGCAGTCAAAAGCATCAGCCTGGAGCTGAAGCGCGGGGAGTCCATCGCGCTCGTCGGAGAAAGCGGCAGCGGCAAGAGCGCCACCGCGCTTTCCTTTGCCCGTCTGCTGCCGGAGCCGCCAGCCGGCATCTCCGCGAAGGAGATGAGCATCAACGGCCGCGAAATTTTGAAGATGAGCGAGCGCGAGCTGCGCGGCATCCGTGGCAAGGAGATCGCCTACATCTTCCAGGAGCCGACCACCTCGCTCAATCCGGTGCTGACCATCCGCACGCAGATCGCCGAGGCGCTCTCGCTGCACCGCCCCGATGTCGCGAAGGCGGACCGTGACGACGAGATTGTGAAGTGGCTCGACAAGGTGGGCATCGTCGATTCGCGCAAGCGCCTGCACGCCTACCCGCACGAGCTCAGCGGCGGCATGCAGCAGCGCGTGATGATCGCCATGGCGCTCTGCACGCAGCCGAAGCTCCTCATCGCCGACGAGCCCACCACCGCGCTCGACGTCACCATTCAGAAGCAAATCATGGACCTGCTGGCGCAGCTCCGCCGAGAGCTGGATATGAGCATCATCCTCATCACACACAATCTCGGCATCATCCGCAGCGTGGCCGACCGCGTGGCCGTCATGTTCCGCGGCGAGATCGTCGAGACCGGCCCCGTCGATGAGATCCTCCGCAATCCACAGCACGCCTACACGAAGGCGCTGCTCGCCTGTGTCCCGCGCATGGGAGCGAAACAAGCGCGGCTGACGGCCATCGACTACGCGGCGCTCGGCTGATGAGAATGAAGCATTGCAGGCCGGGGAGCTGGCGTGCTAGCCTTCGACCATGAAAACGATCCTTCTCGTTCTCGCGACGGCTCTGCCGCTCGGCGCGCAGGTGGTCAATCCCGCCACCGGGAAGAAATTCGAGACGCGCACCATCAACGGCAGCGGCGGAAACAACGGCGTCAGCATCAACGGCTCCACCGCGCCGCCCGCGACGCCAAAGGCGAGACTGGTTTCCTACTTTTCCCTCAGCGATACACGGCAGTGGAAAAGCAGCGACGGACGCTCCCTGCTCGGCAGCATCATCGCATTTGAAGAGTCGGTCATCGAGATTGACGCCGCCAATCCCGCCGCTGCGAAAGAGGCCGCGCAAAAAGCACCGCCTGCGAAGCTGCCTGAAAAACCCACGCTCATCCGTGATGGCAAGGTGCGCCTGCTCGTGAACAACAAGCCGTATGAGGTCGCACTCGACCAGCTCAGCGAGGAGGACCGCAAATTTGTCGCGGATTTGAACGCCAAGCTGCCAAAATAGAATATTGATGACTCACATAAGCTCCTTTTTCACCCTTGCCGCCGTGCTACTGCTCGCAGGTTGTTGTTCACAGCAGGTGCCTTCAGCCACGAACCCCGAAGGACGGCCGTCCTTGAAGGATTATGACAACGCGCCGGCGGCAGGACCGCTGTTCATGCCGTTCCGCTGATTTCCGGCCATGAACGGGCGGAAATGATCCCCTTCCCGCCCGCGTTCTCTGATGTCGAATGACCCGACGCGCCGTTTTGCTATCGACCGCCGCTTTTGCCGCCGCATTGCCGGCTGCGGCGGCATTGCGCGGGAAGCGGATGGGCATCGTCATCCATTCGTATGGCAGGCGCTGGCATGGGAAGTACTCGAACATCCAATTTCCGCCCTTCGAGCATGCTCTCGACGTGCTCGACCATGTGCGTGATCTCGGCGTGGGTGGCCTGCAGATCACGGTGGCAGGCTGGACGGCCGAATTTGCGGAACAGGTGCGCGCCACCTGCGAATCCTACCGCATCCAGCTCGAAGGCAGCATCACCTTGCCAAAGAATGATAACGACGTGCCGCGCTTCGACAACGAGCTGCGCGTCGCGAAGCTGGCGGGCGCGACGATTCTCCGCTCAGCCGCCGGCGGACGCCGCTACGAGCTGTTCTCCAGCCTGGAGGAGTTCAAGCACTTCAAAGACGCGGCGTTCAAGTCCATGCAGCTCGCCGAACCTGTCGCACGAAGGCAGCGCGTGAGGATCGGCGTCGAAAATCACAAGGATTTCCACGCGGCAGAGCTGGCGGAGATGCTGGGGCGGATCAGCAGCCCGCACATCGGCGCTTGTGTGGACACGGGCAACAGCATCGCGCTGCTCGAAGACCCGATGCAGGTCGTTGAAACACTCGCGCCCTTCGCCGTGACCACGCACATCAAGGACATGGCCGTGCAGGAGACGCCGGATGGCTTCCTGCTCTCTGAAGTGCCCCTCGGAGAAGGCATCCTCGACCTGCCGCGCATGTTCGCGGCGTTTGAGAGGCACAATCCGCAGATCGCCTACCATCTGGAGATGATCACACGTGATCCGCTCGACATCCCCTGCCTCAAGCCCGGCTACTGGGCCACATTCCCCGACAAACCCGGCACCCAGCTCGCGCGCACGCTCGCTCTGGTGCGTGAGCGCAGGGCGGCGAAGCTGCCGAAGCCCACCGGGCTCGGCCTGGAGCAGGTGCTTGAGTTCGAGGAGGCCAACATCGTGAAATGCCTGCAAGCAGCCGGTGACAGGCTCGGCTTTGACCAGCCCGCCCCGGTGAAGCCGAAGGGGCGGGATGAGAAGTGAGCGGGGGTTGAGGATTCGCGGGCCGCGTCCATGATGCGCGGCCTTGTCTGACGAAACTTCCATCGCCGCGAACACGCCCATCCACGACGCCAAACTGGCGTTGCAGAAGTATTTTGGCTTCCGTGAGTTCCTCGACGGCCAGGAGCCGGTGATCGCGAACATCGTCGGCGGACGCGACACGATGGTCATCATGCCAACCGGCGGCGGAAAATCGCTCTGCTACCAGCTTCCGGCGATGGTGATGGACGGC
>Ga0315900_10002271_pt1 | contig 29748 bp, 22 predicted proteins | sample LakEriMetagenome_FD_203521 | JGI IMG/M metagenome (GOLD analysis project Ga0315900, IMG submission 203521) | Freshwater fungal communities from buoy surface, Lake Erie, Ohio, United States - Buoy 12 MA114 | ecosystem: Environmental > Aquatic > Freshwater > Lake > Lake biofilm | place: USA: Lake...
TTTTTGCAAATACCCAGAGAGCAGAATAAACATCCGAATCAAGATCAAAAAGATAATCTACTTCTACCTTGGGCACCACGAGTACGTGTCCGGGGGCAAGCGGCTGAATATCAAGGAAAGCAATATGAGCGTCATCTTCTGCAACTTTGTAACAGGGAATTTCACCCTGAATGATCTTTGTAAAAATACTTGCCATCGGGAATCAGATACCGGAGCTGATTTCGAGAATTTCAAATTCCAGTGCACCTGCCGGCACGGTAATCTGGGCCTTTTCACCTACCTTCTTACCAAGCAATCCATGACCAATCGGGCTCTTAACCGATATTTTTCCGGCCTTCAGGTCTGCTTCTTCTTCAGCTACTATGGAGTAAGTAAGAGTAGCCCCGTTTTTGGAATTCCGGATTTTAACTTTCGTCATGATGGAAACCTTGCTGGTATCGATGGAGGAAGCATCGAGAACGCGTGCATTCGCTACCAGATCCTCCAGCTTCGAGATTTTTAATTCAAGAAGTCCCTGCGCATCTTTTGCAGCATCGTACTCTGCATTTTCACTCAGGTCACCCTTATCGCGCGCTTCGGCAATCTGCCTTGCCATATCAGCACGACCACGGACCTTCAGCTCATTCAATTCATCTTTCAGCCTCTTGAGGCCCTCTTCGGTATAATACGATACAGACATAACAGGAAAGGTAATTAAAAAAAGAAAACGGTCCGGAAGAACCGTTTTAAGAGTACAAAGAAAGGAAAACTATAGTGACAGAACTATGGCAAAGCGGTGCGTACCGCCGAAATACCGGGTAGTCGTATAAGAATAATCAAAACCAAAAACCCTGGACTTAACAGCACCTTCGTGTAAATCTTCATTGCTCGGTGTCATTTCGCCGGATTTACTCCTCATGTATGGCAGCTGAACACTGGCTCCGAAGGAAGGGCCAAGATTGGCGTTGGTAGCATCAGCCTCCGAAAATACACCATCCTGATAATCGTATCCCGCCCGAATCATGAATTTTTCATCCCAGCCCGCCTGAACTCCGAATTGAAACTGATCGGATGTAAAAGAATTGGACCTGAAGTTAAAACAGGGCGTTACTTTAAGCTTCATAACCTCACTCTCCATGTAAAAATCATAACCTACACCGAGGTTCAGCATGGAGGGTTGTTCAAAGGCAGCAGAGAGAAGACCGAGAGATTGGGAGTACGAGGTACCCTGGACAGTACCGCGGCTGGTAAATGCATCTCCGCCAAAACTGATTTTAGGACCGAGATTCTGAAGCGAAACACCAAATTTAAATTCTTTACGCTTGCCTGTCTGGTATTGAATACCGGCATCAAAGGCAAAGCCAAAAACCGAAGCTGAGTAAGCAGACTGCGAAACACCTCTTACCAGCAATCCGGCAGAAATTCTTTTGGAAAAATTCTTGGAATATGCGGCTCCGAAGTTAAAAATCTGAGGAGAAAAAGTGATGCCCGTTCCGTCCGGATTATCTACCGTCGTCTCAAGAAAATCACCCAGATTGAAAGCACTGAGAGTAAGCCCCATTACACCATCTCCTACCTTGGTACCAAAGCCGAGTGAATTAATACGGATGTCACTTCCGGAAAGATGTATGGCAGAACAAAAATTAAACTCTGTCCGCCTCACAGCAGAAAGCCCGGCAACATTTAATCCCATTGATTCAATTCCGCGAATGATTCCGGAATTGGACCCTGCCATACCGGCACTCCGGGCCCATGGGTTTATAAGCAGTTCTACGGCTCCGCCCTGACCACGCTTGGTATCATTCCCTGCATAGGCAGAACCCATTGCGAGAAAAGCGCAGGAAGCAAGTATTATCTTTCTGTATTTCACGATGTTATAGATTCGAAAGATGATGTATTAATTGAAACTGTCCAGATCTATCGGACGAAGAACCCCAAACCATTTGATGGTCTTTTCACCCAGTTTCTCTGATTTAATGTGAATGATATAAACGCCGGAAGCAATTGGAATTCCATTCTGATTTTTAAGATCCCAGTCGAGGAAGGTCTGATAATTCACTCCCCTCTTTGAGAAAACATTTTCACCTGCCGCGTTCGCAGAATAGGCTGGTGTAGAGGACTGATCAAAATTATACTGCCTTATCAGGGTACCGGAAAGATTGAAAATGCTGACAACACACTGGGTTGGCAGATTCACAATCTTAACGCGGTTATCAATCTGTGAATTTTCATACAGGGATTGGGAGAAATACGGATTCGGAACAACGCGAATCAGATCAAGTGCAGATTTTCCCACATCTTTATTACTCCTGATATTAATGTTGTCGATCAGGAACCTGTAAAACGGATTTGCCTCGAATTCAGAAGCTGCAGTTCCATAGGGAGCAAACCCTTTCTCAACGCGAAGTTTGCAGCGGATGTCTGTAAGAAGCATGTTATGCTCTCTTGAATTCAGGAAATCAATACCCCTGCCTAAAAGACCTGCATACATAATATTCTCGACTGACCATTTCCTGTAAGCATCAAGGGTAGGGTTAAGAGTAGTATTGGTGGTGTAGATGCTGTCAATACTCTTCTCAGCAGACTTTCCTTCATCGTAGAGCGTATTCATCACAAGGATGAAATTTCTGGTTCCTGACTGACCGGCCCTTGGCTCCCACTGAAGGTCATTACCCTTCTGGGGATCCAGAATGCTGCTTTCAGAAAACATCATATTAAGACGAATGCCACGATCCAGATCTATGGCATAGCCAGGGAACCAGCTCATTCCTCTTGAAGGAAGAGAAGGATTGAAGTTAGAAGCGCTTCCATCAGCTTCGAAGTCTTTATTAACAGACAACCTGCGACTTTTTGCCATGGTAAATCTCTGACGCACGCCGGTGTTGGAGCCTCCGAAAGAATCGCATTGCAGAACCACACAACGAGTCCATTTAGACTTATCAGCTGTGATAACGACATCAACATTGCCTATCCTGGACAAAGCAGTGGTGGTAGCAGTACTGAACTGATTGAAAGGATCATTTTTGAGACCAATCTGAGGTCCGCCCTCACTGGCATTGGTACCGGAACTGAGCGGAAGGGTAGCTTTTTCAGAAAGGATGTACGGAATCCAGCCTTTTTCAGAGAATGACTTGTAAATCGACTTTTGATCCAATGCGAAGTACTCAGCTCCGTTTGCGTAGGCATCCGTGCGTATGTAAGGATAACCCGCGTCAAAGAAGGATCCGGATGGTGATACCGGGAAAAGCCACTCCTTCAAAGGATCAGGGTCACCAATAAATTCAGCCGAAATTGCACCATTCTCAGAAATAGGATTCGCAATGTCTGTACCGGGATCAAGCGCATTTTTAGGCCGGAGAGATATTCCGAATTCAGGAATAATTTGTTCGGATACCGCAGAAACAGGCTTGTCGGCCAGCACACTCAAACCGGTATTGCGCTCTGTAAGGGCCCAGTAATCGTAACGGGCAAACTCTTCTGTAACAGCTTTTTTGGATGTATCTGACTGTAGCCGGAAAACCATTCCAACTTTTTTCTCTGCCTTCCAGACATACTGACCCCGTTCCAGAAGAGCCTCATCCATGTAATAGGTAAAATCACCTGAGTTGAGAGCGAGATCGATATCAAGATCCACCATACCCGCAGAAGCTGGAAGAACCCTTTTGACTATTGCCTTGGCCTGTGCATGAGGTGCACGTTGCCGCAGGAAGTTAAACGGAGAAACAAGGGAACGAAGTGTATCGGTAATAATAACATCACCTTCAGCGAAGGCATAATTGCCAGGCTTATAACGAAGGCGGGAAGAAAACTTGATTTCAAAATCTCCACCCTTTACTGCTTTGGTATTGTAAATTTTAATGTCAACAGGTCCGGAACCGGGCACATAGGTAACCTCATCCTGGAATCCATTCTGAAGGATTTCATTCTCTTCTTCCGGGGTAATGTCGAGTTTGTTTCCGCTGTTCCCTACACCCTTAATGCGTATGGTGGGAAGACCTGAACCAAATGTAAAATCAGACTGGCTTCCGAAAGCTTCAGGTGCAATCTTATGCGGGATGGCCGCATAAACCTTGTAGTTCTCCACACCCTGAATATATGGGCGCTTCTCCTGTATATTCCTGTTGTAGCCATAAGCCACCACAGCATAATAGTACTTTTTGAAATTAGAGAGTTTTCCGCTGGAATTGAACATATCGCGATTGACACGGAATGTTCTGAATATACCCTTATCTGGTGTATTACGCACCATAGGTGTTGATATATCTGCATCAAACTCAGGATTGAATATAAGGTTATTGATGTTGGTAACGCCATCCTGAAGATCCATTACACCTGAAAAATCAGAATTTCCGTCGCCATCAACATCCCCTTCAAGGAGACGGGCTCTGTCCGGATTGTTCAGATCCTGAACCGAAACCTTGTCATCGGCCAGCTGGTAAATCTTGTAACCCTGGAAACGGTAAAGAAGATCCTGGGGATTATTCGGATCACCAATTGAAACACGACGGTTAAGTTCAGTGTAAGATTCTGTCGTCATCAACGGGGATGCAACCAGAGTATCAGGAATGATTGAGAATACGAGTTCTTCATCGTTCTCGATAATTTCAAGGTCGGGACTGTTAGGCCCTACATTACGCTTGAAACAATCATTGAAACGCTCCTGAGCCAAATCATCAGCAGCAAGGAGTTTGCTGAAAGAACCGGTAGGTCCTCCTGAAGTTGCCCTTGCCCAAACAATACCGATGGTACACTCATTAAAATCACCCGGTTCAAGGGTAAATGGACCATTGTTTGCCAGGAATCGGCGGTCACCGGGTGCATTACCGGCCTGCTTTTCATTCCATTCGCCAGGGCACTGTAGCGGGGAGCTGCAACTTGTAGCACCACAGGCAAAACCGTATGGATCACTTGCTGCAGTAACATTGGGGAACATGTAATTTGCTTTCGGATGATCGGTTGAATTAATGGGATCAAGACCAGCACCTCCCCAGGTAATGTCGGTGCCATCCTTCCATTTATTCTGAAGCATATTGTAGAAGTCGGTGTATTTGGTAGGATCACCATTACGTGGATTTCCACCAATGTTGTAGTATACAAAGCCCGACATGGTAATTCTCTCGTTGGTATCAGGCACCAGATCATTGGGGCCTGAGCAATCAAGATCCCAGTCTACAGCATCGTACTTATCATCAGGGAATGGACCCCTGAAGAAATCAACACCGACTGCAGGAGGGTTCTCACCATAGCCGTTCTGGCCTTCATCAACCTCATCACCATTATAACAGATTCCAAGACCACGTAAAACATCGCAGCCTACAAAATCATCGCCGGGGTTACCGAGGTCAGGATCAACCCACTGTGCCAGATAGGTCGAGTCAAGAATATAACTTCCTTTATTATAAAGCTTTTGGCGAAGGAAAGTCATGTCGTTGGTAGCATCGGTGGAAGCATAGGCAAAGGCTTCGTAATGAATCTCCATGCCAATATCCGGAACAACGGTTGTATTTTCTGAGAAGTTCTTTTTATCACCGCCATCATTACAAACCCACCAGATAACCTGATCAGCACCGGCCTTGATGTCAATTACACCACCCGGACAATTCTCATCTGCCTCTGTACCTGCCCAGAGAGGGTAATCTCCTTTGCATGGATTGTAAATACCATTGGTATCATTGTCAAAAAAGTTCGCCAGGTTATTATCAACAGAAGCTACAGCCTGAGGATCCGCAGCAAAGAAAGATTCCTGCTTCAGGAAAGGATTGCCTTTTCCGGGCCAGAGCCTGATCTCGGCAGGAATATTCTCACAGCTAATAAGACCGGCATCAAAATCATCCTTGAATTTCTTAACGGTGCTGCGGTTACACTTGAAGTGCCTGTCCCAGGCGGCACATACTTCCTTCTTGGTGGTTGCAAGAGCATTGGTATCGCTGGGGTTAAGATTAAACAGCGGTCCAGGCCAGTAGTTCCTAAGGCCGCCGCGGTAAGTCTGAACCATAACCAGGATGTTATTGGTTCCCCTTTCCTTTCCTCCCAGCCAGATGGCTGCTGCGAAGATGGAATTTTTGCTGGTTGTGAGGTTATCGTTACGCTTGGGAACCTCATATTTGGGAAGGCTCAAGCCCGGATCCCAGAACATGTCACCCGCATTGAGATAACGGGCACGAACGTTATTGATGTCAAGCTCAGACCGGGACGCACCTATGGCACATCCGGGTGTGGGGACCGTGACACCATTGGTTCCGTTGCTTTCCCCTGGTTTGAGAGGTGGAGCAGCAGCAAACAATCCTGTAACAAGGAGAAAGGATATTGCGGTGAGGATACCGGACTTTTTCATATCAAACTTCATCTTTCTGCGAAAATCTGGCATTAAAAATTATACGAAACACCTATACGGAAGCGTCTTGGGAGGGAAATACGCTCTGGATCCAGGATGGCGAGATTGTAAAACATGGCATAGGCTTCAGGATCAACAGCACGCTTTACATTGTTCTGTCCGAACGTTGAGGCGAGGTAGCCATCGTCACGGGCAGAACCTGTACGGGAATAAACGCTGAGTACGTTTTCAGCGTTAAAGAGGTTTTGCACATACAGATACAGATTGATGTTATGCGCACGCTTACCTTCCTGCTTCAGTGTGAAGGTCTTGTCCACACGGATTGATGTCCTGTTGTTCCATGGAAGGCGGGCACCGTTGATGGAACCGCGCACCTGATACCTTCCCCCCCATACAGAACCATCCTGTGTGTAAGGCGTTCCGGATGCGGTATAGAAAGTGGCATTGAATCCTACGTTTTCAAGTGGATAGACACCGAAGAGCTCCGGGCCCTGCTTATCATTGAGTCTGTAATCAAAGTTGAGCTTGATGGCATGCCGCTGATCATAGCTAAGTGGCGTGGTATTGCGGAGATTGGGTGTACTGGTATTGAGGAGAGCACCTGCGAAATTTGAAGCAGATCCCTCTGCAAAAGAGAGTGTGTAGGAAGCAGAAGCTGTAAAATTCTCGGAACGACGGAGATCATACTCCAGCGTAAGTCCTTTTACCACACTGAAATCCTGATTACCAGAAGTAGTGTAGCGGATTGGATAAGCATAGTTAACGTTGATAACCTGAATCAGGTCCTTGATCTCGGAATAGAATGCCGAAAACTTGATGGCAGATTTCTGATTCAGTGCCTGCTGGAAACCAAGGGCATAGTCAATTTTCTTCTGGGGACGGAGATTCGGGTTGTTGATAAAGCCACCGTTCCGGATAAGGAGGCGGTAATAATCATCAGGTGAGGCATAGTTCTGCTGAATGCTTCCATTGGCATCAATTCCGAGCGGACGCTGGGTCATCACATCATAGTGAGCATAGAAGAGCGCATTTTCATTAAGCGGGAAGGAGAATGAAATACGCGGCATGAAGTTTACCTGAGGCTTGAAATCCTCATAGGCATCCAGGGTAATACCGGTGGTCTTCTGAAGTGTTTTCAGGTTGGGATCCAGAATGGCAGTAGGATTGAAGAAAGGATTAACAGTACCATTCCTTTCCAATGTCTGAGGATTGCTGGTTTCAAATCCGTTCTGATCGTACCAGACATCACCATTGCGATAACCTACAACCTCAAATTCACCATAGTTTGAACCATTGAAATCAGCAGCAGGCTTATCTACATAAACAGACCAGTCATCACCAACTGAATTGGGTTTGGTACGACCTGCATTGCGGTAAAATTCAGAGGCGGTGGTAAGTTTGGTAAATGTGTACTTGTCTTTCAGAACAGGCATATTAACATCGAAGGCATCCACACGGAGACCAAGACTCAGAATCAGATCACCAACGATGAATTTATCCTCGATGAATCCTGCATAATAAAGCGGGCGGAAGGCATCAATGGGCCTGTTGAGTGTATCGGTGAAGAAGTCAAAGAAAGAAGACCTGGCTGCCCTCTTACCGTAAGCATTGTAACCCTGCCATGCAGCAAGCGGCTGAAATCCATTATCAAGAATATCGGTTACGGAGAAATCCCGGATGCCGAAGGAATTGGGATCATAGGCATCCAGGTTGATGATCTGATTGGGGGCAATGTTGTTGTTTCTCCTGAAGTTAAAATCAAATACAGATTGTCCGGGGCTGCGGCCATCCGGAAGCGTACCAGGATTAATGAAAGGAAGGAGGGTAACCTTTACAAGTGTATCACCAAAATTAGGATCATTGGCATCCTGGATTACACCTAAATCATCCACCTTGATTTCATTTCCAAGCTGACTGAATTGGGTATTAAGCTGCTGGCGGCCGCGGCCGTAAAGAGAGCCTGTTGAGTAGCTTGAAATGATGCGCTGTTCGAGTTCAAAACCAATCTTAAGGTTGTGATGCTTGATTTCGGCAGCAGCCATGGCAGAAAAACGGAACTGCTGCTGATTGGTCATGCCGTAACCGGACATGGCCTTACCGATGGCCGGATAGAAATAGCCGAAATCATTGATACCACCGCCACCAGCACCATTCAGCATTCCACCCAATTCAAGGAGACGGGCGTCGGAAGGTATTGCATTCTCGGCAAACAGTTGTTTGTTGATGAGAGCAAGATCAGGATTATACTGTCCCGGGGTAAAAGTAAGTCCGTTAGGTATATTCTGAAGCTCGTAAACCTTATCCGGGGTGGAACGGAAAACCCGATCTCTGTATTCTACTGTACCGTTGTTGTTAAAGGCTTCGGTGAAAGTAGGAGCAAACGGACTCTGCCATGGAATTCTTGAGTTAATGGTGGTAATATCAAATTTACCCACATGGTTGTACTCATTTACACGATCCATGAACCGGGGATCGAAATTGGTTACATTCTGATTTACATAGTCAGCCTGCAGCTGATAATATACGTTTTTCAATAAAGAACCTGTATCGCCGATGCCGCTGTTGAAGGTCTGGCGCATCCTTACAAAGGCATTGAAGTTCTGGTCGATGCGGCGTCCGTTGTTGTCAAAGTTGAAAAGATTCTGGAACGAACTTGGCTCTGGCTCATCACCATTGTCTTCGGATGGACCTGTTCTGGTGCTGAAGCGGTTGAAGTTACCGCCGACTGTGATAAGAATATCTTCTTTTGGCTGGATATCAATATTGAGGTTGGCCTGAATGGCATTGTCAGCAAAATTAGGCCTTGCCTTGATTTCCTCGAAATCAGTCATGCGAAGAAGATTGGCAGACGGAGTGTAGGAGTTTGAAAAGCGAGTCAGTGGCTTGGAACGAAGCGACTCCATAGTTTTATCGCTGGCTCTGTAAATGGGAAGTGCTGCCGGACGGTTATCTGCATTGTAAGTGTACTGAAGCGCGCCGAAAAACCCTACAATGGTTCGCTCCTGTACCTCAGAACTTCCTTCAATTGTTTCCTTTTTAGTCCAGATCGGACCAGAAGCATTGATGCCGGCGAAATTGTAATGCCACTGATCGAAAAGAGAAGATGTTTCACCCTGAACACCAAAAGAAAATTTCTTAGCTGCGGACTTGGTTGTTACAGAAATAATACCGCCGAGAGCATCACCATACTGCGCAGGTACACCCCCTGTGATAAGTGAAAGCTCAGCGATGGATTCAGCAGGCGGCAGGGCCGTACCGAATTGACGAATACCATTAATGAATACAGCATTATCACCATCGCGGTTACCGCGCACATTCAGACCCTGACCATAATCGGTTGAAGTAACTGCCCCGAAAGTGGCTACCATATCCTGAGGATTCCTCGTAGGAATTTTGGCTATTTCTTCCGCTCCGATGCTTTTACGCTCACCATTATTGATTCCGATGATAGGCTCTTTATAAGCTTCAATCACAACTGTTTGGGTAGTGGAAGAAACTGGCGTGAGCGCTACATTGATGTTTTTGATGTCTTCCGCACCAATCTTGATGTTTTCCAGGATAAACTTGGAATAGCCCACGGAAGATACCTCAACATTGTAAACACCGGGATTGAGCGGGGAACTGGAAAAGAAACCACTGGCATCAGAAGTTCCTCCGCCCTTGATGGCACCTCCGGAGAAAATTTTAACATTCACAAAGGGCACAGGCTCCTTTGTTTCCTTGTCCGTGATTTTACCGATAATTTTACCGGTCTGCTGGGCATACAGAGAGGAAACTCCCGCCAATAAGCAAACCGCTGATAAACAGAATAGTGCTAATGCCTTCTTAATCACCTTGGTGTAAAAGTTTAATCGATGTTGAAACGATTTTGAGGGCTCAAAACTAAGGTCTTCGAGACATCATCCAAAAAATTATCTGCTGTCCTCAGAACTTTAGGGCTTTTTTTATTCTTCCGAAGCCGGCGATAGGGATAGTATTTTCTGCAGAAGTACCAATGAAATTTTTTCATAAGATTCTGTGGTCCAACCTGCAACATGCGGTGTGGACAGGACATCCGGGCGAATAATCAGCTTTAAAATTTCTTCGCTGTACGAAATGTTTTTTTTGAATAATGGCTCTTCCGGAAAAACATCAAGACCCAGACCGGCGAGGCGGCCGCTGTCAAGCAATCTTTCCAGACCTTCCGGGTTCAGAACAGGTCCGCGTGATGTATTGATCAGAATCAGACCGGGACGGCAATTACGAAGGTAATCAGCGTTAATCATTCCGCGGGTTTCAGAGGTGAGCGGAACATGCAGGCTGATGATATCCGCTTCCTTTTGAATGACATCCTCCCCGACCCTTTCGGAAAAGGCATCGGGCCAGTCGGACCTGTACTTGTCGTATGCAATAATGCGGCAGCCAAAAGCCTGAAGGCGTCGGGCTACTGCCGGACCCATGTTTCCATATCCGATGAGGCCCACGCAGCGATTGCCGAGCTCTTTTCCACGGAATCCTTCGCGGTCCCAGATACCGGAGCGGATTGCCCGGTCTGCCTCCGGAATCCGGGCAAGCAGGCCGAGCATCAACCCGATGGCATGCTCGGCAACAGCCGCTGCATTTCCCTCTGCTGCATGGAGCACTTTGATTCCGCGGGATTCTGCAAATTCCACATCGATACCATCGAGGCCTGCTCCTGCACGGGCAATTATCCTTAGCTTCGGAGCAGCTCTTATCACATCTGCATCGATGGCAAACCGGCTCCGGATGACCAGAATTTGTGCATCCGTGATTTCCATAAGGAATTCACTCCGGGACAATGCAGGAAGGTAATGCCAGTCAAGACCTGAACAGGCCATTCCTTCCAGGAAGACCGGATGCAGGTCATCGGCAATCAGACAGCGCACGGCCTTTTCAGCCAATAATCTGGGAGGTATGGTTTCCGGTATCCACCTTGCCGATGATGCGCTCGATTTTTCCGGCTTCGTCAATCAAAAAGGTGGTTCTTACGGTGCCCATATAGGTTTTGCCGTACATTGACTTTTCCTTCCAGACGCCGTATGATTCCACCACACTGTGGTCGGTGTCGGCGAGGAGAGGAAAATTCAGACTGAATTTTTTGATGAATTTCTGGTGAGACTTTTCATCGTCCACGCTTACCCCCAGCACATGATATCCTTTTGCCTGAAGTTCTGAGAGATTATCCCTCAGGTTACAGGCCTGGGCAGTGCAGCCGGGGGTATCGTCTTTCGGATAAAAATACAGGACCAGTTTTTTACCAGTATAGTCTGCGAGACTGATGGTATTGCCGTTTTCATCTTTTGCTGAAAAAGCCGGGGCCTTGTCACCTGTTTGTAATTCCATATTGTTATTATTTTTTCAGACAACTTTCAGGATAAGCTGATTGTTTAGGAAGCGAAACCAGGTCATCCCCGGGTGCAATATTAAGGTCTGGTCCGAAAGCGTTGACTCAGCGGATTTCAATTTTGCGGGTTTCGCCTGCAAGACCAATAATGTAAAGCCCTGAAGGTAATTTAGGAAGTTTGATTTCCAGTTGATTACCCTCAAAAACTCCCTGCGAAACAAGTCTTCCCGTCATATCATGGAGTGAAAATAATTTTCCTGTCATGTCCTCGGCTGCACGGAGGAAAAAGCTTCCTTCCGCAGGGTTGGGATAAACTTCAAATGCCTTTGACCGGACCAGATCCGGAGAAGATGTAAGAAGATTGGCCGTCACATTGGTACAGCCAAAAGCATTACGTGTGGTGAGATTTACCGAAATGCTACCCGGAGGCATTACATAATAGAACAGCGTATCAGCAGGATTGCTGACCCCGTTCCTGCGCCAGGAGTAGGAAAGCCCGGGCTGGACATTCATAATTTTCAATGTATCTCCGAAAACCTGCACAACAGGTGCAGGAGGAGGATCCTGAAAAGAAATAATCCGGATGGTATCCGAGGCTGTGCAGCCGGTAATGGTATTGGTGATGGAAACCGAATAAAGGCCGGCGGCCGTGACAGGCTGGCTGCCTCCTGTACCAATCTGGATGCCCTGCTCATTCTTCCAGGAAATGGACAATCCGGCATCGGAAAAACCCGGATTAAGCGATATGGAACTGCCGGAACAGCCGTAGCGGTCAGGTCCAAGGTCTGCAAAAGGCCTTAAACGGGAGCGGGTCGCGAGTGAATTGAGTGTATCGGGGGCTGTGTACTTCACCTGGATCCATACCCGCTGGGAAGAACTGGTATCCGACAGGTTCCGGGCCTGAAACTGGTACCATCCCGTCTGGGATGCAATGAAATTTTTAGCCAGCATAGGGCCAATGCCGCAAACAGAATCCAGCACCTGTCCACATTCATTGGTGAGGTAAACACAAACAATCCCGCTCTGCGGTAAAGAAGTATACAGGAAATATTCGATCTCTGTTCCGGCCTGCGCATAAACTTTTCCGGCCAGCCTTGGGGCGGTGGAGCCTGCAGGCAAAGCACCTCCCTGACGAAGCGATCTGGGATGGCTGTCTCCAAGATCATCCGCCATTTCCCATTCCTGCGTGGTTCGTCTTTGCGTTGCCGGAAAAGGAGCATTGAAAACAGTTTCCATAATCAGAGGTGCATACACCGCAACACCTTTGTTCAGCGTGTTGTTTGTACTGCCATTGCAGGGAGGTGCCTGAACCCGTACCCTTCCGCCTGGCTGACCATTGGGTCTGGTCATCACGGTAATATTTGGAAAGTTTCCGGTAAAATCCTTCAGAATTGTACCTACCGAAAAATCCGTATCAATCCAGGCAGCCTGAGCATTGCCGAAATTATCCGTAACCGCGATGATGGCCTTGCCTGCCCGTTCAAAAACAATCAGGTCCTGGGCATTGCTTCCGTCGAAAAATACGGAAGGCTCCGCAGTGCGAACCCGGTAGGCGCCTCCTTTGAAATCGAGTTTGTTGTGGCAGCGGATGAGGTTGGCGATGGATTTCCTTAAAGGCAGGTCAGCCTCGCTTTTAGGCAAATGGGTGAACCGCTTTCCTGTTGTACCGATGTCAAACAAATCCTCAAAAAATATGGTCGGATGTCCGTCCATGCTCATCATAATGGCATAGGCAGCCGTAAGGCGAGGCTCTCTGGGATCGATGTTGGGCGAAAGTTCGGAATTGGAAGTCCAGCGACGGGGACTTCCATCCGGATTGACAGGATAATTTCCATTTTCCTGAAGACCGGATGAACCGGTAGCCGGCTGATTTGGTCTGAAGGTGTCGTGGTTATTGACAAAAGGAACGGTCCGGAAGCGGCGGTCCTGCTGTGTACCGGGCAGGTTGGACAGATCATAGCCGCCCATGCCGTATACCATGCCGTATAATCCGGATGTCCCCGGAAAACCGCGCAGGCCAAAATCAAAGGTGCCGGCTCTGCCCTGAACGGCATCTACCCAGGCATCCAGTTCCGACTTCCCTCCTACCCATTCTCCAACGGTAAACATCTGATCTGTACCACTGGCAAAACCGGCATTATTCTGAAGATTCCAAAGGATATCCTCCGAAACTGATGAAGGAAAATGCTTGATGGCATCCAGGCGGAAACCATCAATTCCGGTTTGTTTTTTCAGCCATATAACCCAGTCGCGGGCCTGGTTGCGCATATAGTTTTCACTCTGGGCCGGATTATATCCGCCATTGGAGCTCTGACCGAAAGAATTCTGGTAAAATGCAATGTCTGGTCCGAAGGTGATTCGGCTGAGATCATCGCCGGAAAAACGGTTATCTCCGGGGCCGGGGTTGAAATTCTGCCAGTTTTTAGGCCAGCGCCCGGAACGGTTGACATAATTGGAAAATGACTCAGAAACTGCCGGCGTGATGTAGCTCACATAGCGGAAATTCTTGAAACCAGAGGTAGGATCGTTGGGAATGTCCTGATAATTGGAAACCGGCCGGTTGCTGTTGTAAAAGGCCAGACCGGCACTGTCAACACCACCGGCGCTGGAGGCGGAACCGGCACCGTCCAGATGATTGAGTACAACATCCTGAATCACATCAATTCCGTTGCGATGCAGTACCCCAACCATCCGGAGGTATTCGTCTTTATCACCAAAAGGTGTTTTAAGATTGGATTTCTGAAACTTATCGCCCAGATCGTAATGGTCGAAGGGACTGTATCCAACCGAATTGGGATTGGCATTTTTCTGGTTTACCGGTACCCAGATGCCCTGAATACCGATTTGCCTCAGTCTGGGGGCGAGATCCACGAGATAATTGGCCCAGCCCTGCGGATAATTGTTATTTTTAAAATCCCACCAGAATCCCTGAAGGTAAACCTTCTTGGAATCCTGAGCCGGCAGTTTCAGTGAAAGCAGTAGAAGTAAAAAAAGTACAGGAAGCCTTAATTTCATAATGGTAAAGAAGCATGCTAAGAGATAGCGGCAAAAATATACTTCAGGCTGATACCTCTCCATGAAAAAAATTACAGACCCGGCCCAGTAAAAATTCTGTAATCAAGTGAGAATAGTACAATTACTTTGAATATTTCCTGTTAACACCAAAAAAATTTTGCTGATAAGAAAGTCATTTCCCGATATTTGCCGGTAAACTCTAAAGACAATCTCAAATTACCTATGAAAAAATTAGTACTTTCAGCGGCATTCATGGCAATGGCCGCATTTGGTGCGAACGCACAGGTTACTGTTACCTACAAAGTTGACGTTACCAACTACCTTGCCAGTGGTGCCACTGCCGGAGCTGGCGGATTCCGGATTGGCGGCAACTTTGCCGATCAGGGTGCTACTGTCGGAACAAACCCCATGGTTAACTGGACTCCTTCCAATGAGTTTTCTGCCATGGCGGATCAGGGCAACAACATCTGGTCAATTGCTGTGACCTACCCTTCTGCTTCTGTCGGACAAACCCAGCTTTATAAATTTGTAAATAATGACTGGGGTACCAATGAAGGCCTGACAGGATCTACCATTGCAACCGGTGGCTGCGGAGTAGACGATGGTGCAGGAAATATCAACCGCACGCTGGTAATTCCCAACGCTGATGCAACAGTTGAATTTTGCTGGGATGCCTGTACCTCCTGTGCACTCTCTGTAAAATCATCGGTCATCAACAAACTTTCTCTTTCTCCTAATCCTGCTACTTCCAGCATTCGTCTGGATCTCAGCGGAAACGGAAATGCTTCTGCCAGCATCACCGACCTTACCGGCCGTGTTGTAAAAAATCTTTCAGGTTCCATCCTGAACAGCGACATCAGCATCGCCGACCTGAATGCCGGTATGTACATGGTTACCCTTACAGAAGGAAGCCGTGTTTCTCAGGCTTCTCTGGTTGTGACCAAATAATTTTAGTATTAATTGCTTTTGAAAACCACGCTTCACGGCGTGGTTTTCTTTTTTTGCAGACCATGAAACATTACCGCTACCTCGCCCTGGGTGATTCCTACACCATCGGGGAAGATGTTCCGTTTGAAGCGAATTTTCCTTCGCAACTGGTTTCCGCCATTTCAGCAGCTGAACCTCTCTCCTGCCAGCAGCTTCAGGTGATTGCAACCACCGGCTGGACGACGGATGAATTGCTGAAAGGAATCGAAGAAGCAAATCCCGAAGGCAGCTTTGAATTGGTCAGCCTGCTCATCGGTGTGAATAATCAGTACCGCGGCTATCCCCGGGAACAATACATTCAGGAATTTCAGCTTCTGCTGAAGCAAGCAATTTCCTTTGCAGGCGAAAATCCGGAAAAAGTCATCGTAGTGGCCATTCCGGATTACGGCTGTACGCCCTTCGGCGCATCAAAAGCAGCTGAAATCCATGCAGATCTTCTGTGGTACAATGCCGAAGCGAAACGGCAGGCAGAAGGAGCCGGTGCCGCCTTCGCCGACATCTTTCCGGTATCGCGTCTGGCAGCGGAACAACCCGAATTAACTGCCTCAGACAAACTGCATCCATCCGCCGCTATGTATGCCCGCTGGGTAGAGATAATCCTGCCGTGCGCACTCAGGATTCTGAAAGGAATGAATGCCTGAATCAACTCAGGGGATAAAAACAAGAATTGATTTTACTTCTGGATTTCAACCAGATCAGTTTCCTGCAGAAGTTCAATAGCCTTGATGAGACTTCTTTCAAGCAATGCCTTCAGTTCAAGCCGCGAAGTATTGCCCGACCTGATCCAGATTACTTTTGGTGGTGCACCCAGACGATTCTGGAGCCGGAGAAAATCAATGTCTTTTGTAATGATGGCTGCATCATTCTCCTTTGCCCACGCAAATATTTCTTCATCTGATGAAGCGGATATCCCTAAAAAATATGTTGAGAAACATGGAATCCGAGCGAAATCTCCTATCCAGACTGCCAATCCTGCGGGCAATTGGGCGTCAAGAAGGAACTGCTTCATTAAGCTGCTTTCAAAACAACATGATTTACCTGCTCTGAGGCATATCTGAGTACTGCAATGATATCTTCAGGCTCAAGGTCCGGTAATTCTTCCACGATTTGCTCCGGTCTTAACCCACTGGCGAGAAGTTCCAACACATCCGAAACCCTGATTCTTAAACCCCGGATACAGGGTTTTCCTCCGCAGATTTCAGGATTGCTGGTTATTCGTTCCGTATGCATAAAACAAATTTAGCTTCCAGTCCTGAAGAATCCAATAATTTTTGATGCCATGGTTAACAGCAATAACTGCATCCATCCGCCGCGATGTATGCCCGCTGGGTGGAAATAATTCTGCCGTGCGCACTCAGGATTCTAAAAGGAATGAATGCCTGAATCAACTCAGTTTCCCGTCCGGAATAAATCAGCTGCCGGGCTTGTGGTATGCGCTAATTTGCAGCACACAATTCAGGTCCTATGCGAGTAATTATTTTCGGCAGTACCGGCCGTACCGGAAAATACCTGATTCAGTATGCACTGGAAGAAGGACATGAGGTCACCGCCTTCGCCCGTATTCCGGATGCCATCAGCATTCACCATCCCAGACTGAAAGTTTTTCAGGGCGATGCCACACGGGAAGAGGATGTGGATGCCGCCATGGCCTCCGGTCAGGATGCCGTGCTTTTTGCCGTCGGCACCGACCTTGGCCAGACCAACCTGCGGCAGACCGCCATGAAAAACATCATCGATGCGATGAAGAAATACCATGTAAAACGCATCGTCGGCATTGGTGGCATGGGCATTCTTCAGGCAAGCGAAGACCACATGATTTTTGAAGGTCCGGATTTTCCGGAAGAATACATCCCGGTGAGTCAGGACCACTACGCCGCCTGGCAGGCACTGCTGCGTTCGGGACTGGATTTCAGCTTCATCTGTCCGCCCAATATTCCCGATGGACCCTTCACAGGAAAATACATCGTACAGGAAACCTTTCCTCCGGATGGGAAATTCCTGATTGACACCGCAGACCTGGCGCACTTTATGGTAAAAGAACTCAGCGAGTCAAAATTCTCCGGAAAACGGGTCGGGATTACGGCCGTTTGAATGGAAGTGAAACCGGGAAGGATGAAATCGGATAATCCGGAAATCATTCCACAGCATATTGCCTTACCTTTGTGCCTGAAATTTCGGGTTCATGGACAAAAGAACATTTCTGAAAGGCGGAATGGCCCTGACGGGAATGGCACTCATTGAACCATCCTTTACCGCAGACGCTGAAAATCTGAACCGCTTCACCTCCAATCCGCAGCTTGAAACCCTGGGTCCCGAAGGCTGGCAGGGTACCCCGCTCGACGGTTCAGGCCGTTTCCGCAATCAGAATTTCCCTTTTGTTCCTTCCTTTTCCTCTGTGCTTAAGTGGAAGAGCGGCTCCAATCCGCTGGCAAAAGAAAAGGCCTCCGATGTCTGGAAGCCTGAACTCAAAGCAGACGGCGATTTTCTGAGCCGGAAGGACGACTGCCTGGTATGGCTGGGCCACGCTTCCTTCTTCGTCCGCATGGATGGCATTCAGATGCTCATCGACCCGGTTTTCGGAAAAGCCACCGTTGTAAAACGCATGCAGGGCAGTCCCTATCCGGCAGAAATCTGGAAAAACCTCGACTACCTGCTGATATCCCACGATCACCGCGACCACTGCGATGTTCCCAGCCTGGAAAAACTGGCAAGGCAGAATCCGGAGGTGAAAGTCCTGAGCGGACTGGGTATGAAGAAGCTGCTGTCCGGAATTTTTCCGGACAGTAAGATTGAAGTTGCCGGATGGTACCAGAAGTTCAACAGCCGCATGCCGGAAATCTGGTTTATGCCTTCCCGTCACTGGAGCCGGCGCGGCCTGACCGACACCAACAGCCGGCTCTGGGGTGGCTTTTACATTGCAGGTCCGAAACGGATTTACTTCATGGGCGACAGCGGTTACGACCAGCATTTTGCCGGAATTCCCGGCCTTCATCCGGAAGCTGACCTGGCACTGATGGGCATCGGCGCCTACTGCCCGGAATGGTTTATGCATCCCAGCCACATGAAACCCGAAGACAGCTGGCAGGCCTTTCTGGACCTGAAAGCCGGTAAAATGCTGCCCATGCATTTCGGCACCTTCGACCTTTCCGACGAACCGGCATCCGAACCCCTTCGCCGCCTGCAGAACATTGGTGGAACAGACAGACTGCTATTACCCGGCATCGGAGAAACAAACTGGCTTTGAAAACCCTGCAGCTTCCATACAGCGAAAACCTGCTCAGGAAAATTCATTCCTGGCTGAGGCAGCAGCCCATGGCGGTCATCCTGAACGGAAACGACTATACCTATCCCCAACAGCCTTTTCCCCTGCTGATGGCAGGCGGAAGCAAGGCAATTCCGGTTGGCGATAACTGGCAGGATGCCTTTTTGAAGAAAAACCCGGCATCCTGGTATTTTGGCTACCTGGGCTACGACCTGAAAGGCAGGGCAGAGGATGAAAGCAGAGAAGCTTTCATCGGATTTCCGGAACAGGGACTTTTTGAAGCGGAGGCCGTTTTTGAGAAAAAGGGAAATTTCGTTCAGCTCCATTCGGCCGATCCGGAAAGCCTGTATTCCGATGTTCAGAATCTTCCGGAATACCAGCCACAGGATTTGCCGGAATTCCCGCCCTTCCGCCCGGCGGTAAGCAAGCAGGCTTACCTGCATAATGTGGAAAAAGTAAAGCAGCTTATCCGGGAAGGGGATGTGTATGAACTTAACCTCTGCCAGTATTTTGAAAGCAATGCGGCGCCGGACGGACTCGATTTTTACCTCCGGCTAAACCAGCTTTTTCCCATGCCATTTTCGGGATGGTTCAAATCCGGGCATCTGGAAATTGCCTCGGGCTCGCCGGAGCGCTTTCTCCGGAAAACAGGAAATGAGCTGATCAGCCAGCCTATAAAAGGAACTGCAGCGCGGGGACGCAACGAAGAAGAGGACCGGCAAAACCGGGAACGGCTCTTCCATTCGGAAAAGGAAAGAGCAGAGAATATGATGATCGTGGACCTGGTGCGCAACGATCTGGCAAAGGTGTCGCGCACTGGCAGCACCACCGTGGAAGAGATGTTTGGCATCTACGCCTTCCCTACGGTTTTTCAGATGATTTCCACCGTGCGCTCGGTAAAGGCAGCAGACAAAAACATGGCCGATGTGCTCGATTCCGCCTTTCCCATGGGCAGCATGACCGGTGCACCAAAGCTGGAGGTGATGAAGCAGATCCGCAGCCTGGAGCCTGTTTGCCGCGGAGCCTATTCCGGTGCGCTCGGCTGCATGCATCCGGATGGGGATTTCGATTTCAATGTGCTGATCCGCAGCCTGTTCATCAACCACGGGAAAAACCAATGTGGCTTTGCCGTTGGTTCGGCCATCACCATCGACTCCGATACCGAAGAAGAGTGGGCCGAATGCATGGCCAAGGCAGCTGCCCTGCTGAAGGTTTGCGGAAATCCGGGGCTGGCAGGTTAATTTCTGGAAACAAAAAACCTCGAAGGTTTTGGGTAAGGGCGTATGGCATACGCCCTTGTTCAGAATCGCACCCAATTTTCGGGCGTATGCCATACGCCCTTACGATGCAAGGACGATTTTTTTGATTTCGATGGCATGCCCCTGCGGGTTGACCAGAAACAAAAAACCTCGAAGGTTTTGGGTAAGGGCGTATGGCACCTGTCCGCCGTGTGCGGATACGCCCTTGTTCAGAATCGCAACCAATTTTCGGGCGTATGCAATACGCCCTTACGGTGCAAGGACGATTTTCTTGATTTAGATGGCATGCCCCTGCAGATTGATCAGAAATAAAAAACCTCGAAGGTTTTGGAAACCTTCGAGGTTTAAATGATTGAAATGCAACAATTCGCCCCTACCTCACCTCCGACTTCGTATTCCAGAAAATGAAGGAATAGATGTCGGCCGTGGATTCGATGCTCTTGCTGAGGGCAATGCCGGCACCATGGCCCGCCTGGGTTTCTACCCGGATCAGCACGGGATTGCTGCCTTTATGCTTTGCCTGCAACTCAGATATGAACTTGAAGGAATGCGCGGGCACTACCCGGTCGTCGTGGTCGGCCGTCATCACCATGGTGGCCGGATAGGCCTTTTCGCGGATGTTGTGCAGCGGCGAGTACTTGTACAGCCAGGCGAAGTCTTCCTTCTTATCAGACACGCCGTATTCATCCACCCAGCCCCAGCCCACGGTAAACTTCTGAAAGCGCAGCATGTCCATCACACCCACCTGCGGGATGGCCACTTTGAACAGATCCGGGCGCTGGGTCATGCAGGCACCCACCAGCAGACCGCCGTTCGAGCCGCCCATGATGGCCAGCTTGTCTTTGGAGGTGTACTTGTTTTTCTGCAGCCACTCGGCGCAGGAAATGAAATCATCAAACACATTCTGCTTGTTGCCAAACATGCCGGCCTTGTGCCATTCTTCGCCGTACTCGCCTCCGCCGCGCAGGTTGGCCTGTACGTACACGCCGTCGTTTTCGAGAAAGGCAATGCGCGATGGCGAAAATGCCGGCTCGAGGCTGATGTTGAATCCGCCGTAGGCATACAGCAGCGTGGGCCGCTGTGCATCCAGCTTCAGGCCTTTTTTGTGCACAATGAACATGGGCACCTTCACCTTTCCGTCTTTGGATGGCACGAATACCTGCTTCACCTCGTAGGCCGAAGGATCGAATTTCAATTCGGGCTTGCGGAAAACCTCCGACTTGGCGCTGGCCAGATCGTAGCGGAAAATGGTGGGCGGATAATTGAAGGAGGTGAAGGTGTAAAACACTTCCTTATCACTTCTTTCACCCGAAAATCCTCCTGCCGAACCCACTGCCGGTAAGGCAATCTCATGCTCTATGGCACCCTGACGGTTGTGCTGGTAAATTTTGGTGCAGACATCCTTCAGGTACTGGGCAAAAAGCTTGTCGCCGGCATAGGTAACTGCTTTCAGAAGCTCCTTTTTCTGCGGGATGATTTCCTTCCAGTTTTCCTTTGCCGGATTGGCCGGATCGATGGAAACCAGGCGGTAATTGGGCGCATCCACATTGGTGTAAACCAAAAGGCGATCGCCGTCCTGATCCACCACGCTGCTGCTGTTGTCAAATCCGGGTACCAGCACTGTGAAGGTCTTCTGGCCCTTTTTCAGGTCCATTACGCGGAGTTCGTTGCCGTCGGTTCCTTCGGAAACAGAAAGGATCAGGAAGCGTTCTTCTTTCCCGATTTCCACGGAATGGTAGCGCAGCGGATGTTCGCGGTCTTCGTAAATCAGCTCATCCTCCGACTGGTCCATGCCAAGGCGATGGTACCACACGGAGTGAAAGCGGTTCTGCCCGGAAAGTTCCTCACCCTTGCCAGGCTCGGGGTAGCGCGAGTAGTAAAAACCATTGCCGCGGAAGGCCGCTCCGGAGAATTTCACAAAGCGGATGACATCGGAGAGTTTTTTGCCTGTGGCCACTTCCTTGAGGTGCAGCTCCGACCAGTCGGAGCCGGCCGAACTCTGGTTGTAGGCAATGATGCGGTCGTCGTTGGAAACGCCGGCAAAGCCTACGCTCACAGTGCCGCCGGATGACATTTTGTTCGGGTCCAGAAAAACTTCCGGATTTCCGTTCAGACCCTTCTGCCGGTAGTTCACCGACTGGTTCTGAAGTCCGTCGTTTTTGCTGAAAAAATAATATTCACCTACCCGGAAAGGCGAAGAATACCGCGGATAGTTCAGCAGTTCGCTGATGCGGTTTTTCATTTTTTCCCGGTAGGGAATGGCTTTGAGAAAATCGAAGGTTACCTGATTCTGGGCCTTCACCCAGGCAGCTGTCTCCCTGGAAGTATCATTCTCCAGCCAGCGGTAAGGGTCGGCCACGCTGGTGCCATGGTAATTGTCTTCCACCTTGTCGCGGCGGGTTTCGGGGTAGCGCAGAGGCTGGGAGAAGGATTCAATGGATGTCATTGCCAGAAGGGCAGGTGCCAGAAAAATTTTTTTCATACTGAAGCGGAAAGCCGGCAATGTATAAAGGGAATTTTATTCGGATACAAGCCTTGGGAAGAATGGCAGGGAATCTTTATCTGCGGTGCTTCCTGTTTTTCAGAAGGCTGAAAGAAAAAAACCGCATCCTATGTACTTTTTCAGGCTTTTTTCCGGATTCTTTCAGGCAGTAAGTTCGAGCGGATTGCTTATCTTGCTTTAATGAAAAACAGGCTTTTTCTGCTCGCAGTGCTGATGCTCTCTGCCGCCCTGGTGAAAGAAACAGCAGCCGGAATTTCGGCATCCCGGGCTCCCCTGCCGGATGAGCGTATTTTCGGCTGGACTCTGCTGAAAACGGGAGGAGGCTGGCCCTGCGACCCCGGTGCCATCTGGCTGAATGCAGGCCTGAGTTTTGGTCTCCTGAATTATCCATTGGAAAACGTGAAATCAAGCATCATTCCCATTCAGTTTTCTGCCGATTATTCCTTCAAACCTCATTTTGCCGCCGGTATTTATGGCGGCTTCAATCAGCTTACCTATGACGATGTCGGCAAAGGGTACACCAGCAGGCTGAGAACTGAGAAATTTGGGATACGGATCATCATGCACGGTTCAGATTTGCTCTGTGATGCCTTCGGCTTCCATTTTGATACCCGGGTAATCGATCTCTACCTCGGTGCCACTGCCGGCCTTGACCGACGCTCCTGGTCTTACCGTTATCCGGGAAATTCCTCCTTCAAAAATGAAGATCAGCAATACAGCCGCGGTCAGATCGGCCTGTTTCTTGGCGCCCGCTACATTTTCAAGCAGAGGGCCGGGTTTTTCATTGAGGCGGGAAGAGGAAGCTTCGGCATGCTGAATGCCGGTATTACGCTGAAAATCCGCTGATCATCAGGGCTGAAATTCCCTGCTGAAATCGTTGAGCGATTTCTTTTTCCGGTACACATTCTCCCCGAAATAATGCAGCATGGTGTTGAACTGCTTCGGGTCGGCAAAGCCGCCGTGCGTCTGAATGGGCTGGAGTTTTTCGTCCAGAAAAACGATGCTGGGGTAACTCATTTCGCCGCTGAGAAACATCACAGCCAGTTCGTGTGAACGCATGCCTTCGTTGAAGTGAAAGACCTTGTCGCGGAAGATGATGTTGTCGCGGCCTTCGGCATTCAGCTTAACGGCATAGAATTTTTCGCCGGCATATTTTACCACAAGCGAATCCCGGAAGGTGGATTTATCCATCTTTTTGCACCAGCCGCACCAGTCGGTGTACACATCCACAAAGATTTTACGCGGATTTTTTTTGCAGGCGGCTTCGGCTTCCTCGATGCTCATCCACTTCAGTTCGGACTGCGAAAAAGCACTTCCGGCCAGAATGAAAATGAAGAGCGAAAAGAACAGCAGTTTTTTCATGGCTCAGGAAAGGGAATAGGGTAAAAAATCGTCGACGGAAGCTCCGTAGCGGTGCAGGTCGCGCACGATGGTGGAGGTAATGGCCGACAGGCCCGGCGTGGTAATCAGAAACACCGTTTCCAGACCAGGATTCACATGATGATTGGCCTGCGAAATGCTGTTTTCATATTCAAAGTCGGTGGTATTGCGCAGACCCCGCACGATGAAACCGGCCTGTTCCTGCCGGGCAAACTCCGCGGTAAGGCCCTGAAATACTTTTACCGATACCCTCAGATCGCCGGCAAAGATTGATTCAATTTTAGCCTTCATCAGTTCCAGTGAAAAATAGCGCTGCTTGTTGCTGTTGTTGCCGATGGCAATCACCACCTCATCAAACAGCAGCAGGGACCGGCGCACAATGTCTTCATGGCCTTTGGTAAAGGGATCGAAACTTCCGGGAAACAGCGCTTTTCTCATGCCTTAATTGAGCAGGCTAAGTAAATCAAAATAAACGGGATGCCGGATACCGGCAGCGGGCGGAAGCAGGGAATCCGGTTCCGGGGAAACGGCATATTGCAGGTTTCCGGCATAGCGGTTGAGCTTTTCAAAACCTGCCGAACCGCTCATGATGCTGCCGCAAAGCGTAACCGGATCGTGTTCCGGATTGAGACCAGCCTGCTCCATGGAAAGCAGAAAGAAATAGAGCAGGTCCTGTTCGGTTTTGAAATCGTAACGGTTGAAAAAACAAAAAGCGCCCTCTTTCCGGGCCATGGCATGAAGACGGCCCGGACCAACATGGGCCAGCATTTCGTTCTGTTCAGGCCCTGCAGCGGCCATGTGATGCAGCATACCGGAAAAGAGGCAGGTCCAGCGCACTTCGGCCGGCTGAAAAATACCGGCAGCCCAGTCGGTCCACTCTTTTGATACCGAAAAAACCAGGACCATGTCATCCCCGGCTTTTTCGTTCAGGATGACATCCGTCTCATCCACATCGCCCACCAGCTGCAGCAGTTCGCCGGCAGCATCTGTAGAAAACAGAGCCTGAGGAATCAGGGTAAAGGTTCGCGGATCCAGGGCAAGGGTAATGCGCTCAAACTGCGCTTCCGAAAGCAGGCTTTCGGGAATAAAATGCCGGAACTGGGCCAGCTTCCCGGCAGGAGACAGGTTGCGGGTAAAGCGGATTTCATCCAGGCCGCAGAGACTGCCTTTTTCCGGAAGGCGGTAAAGGAGCCGGAGACCATCTTCCATCAGCTGGAGAAAAACCTCTCCGCCGGCTAGCTTATGCTGTTCCCAGTCGGCCGAGCGCTGCCTCTGAACGATGTGGTACTGCAGTGACTGAACTTCCATAAAGCACAAAGTTGAACAGCAAATCGAAAACCGCGAATTTCTTTTTGATGAATTCGTAAATTATGGTGCTTAAAACCATTTAAAATATTGTTTTTGAGGGCTTTAAAAAATCATATTAGGCCGGGAGAACCTGATTTATACGCATGAAGAAAAAGGCAAAATTGGCATACAGTCGGCGCAAAAAACGGAAATCCTTTGGGGGAGCTATCTCGCCACAGCGGGATTGAAGCCTAATGCATTTAGGCTGCATAATAAAGACAGGCAGACCCTGTTTTTAAGTGTTCGTCGCGTAATTACTGCAACCCGGAATCCGGGTTTTAAGGGGCGCCATTTCCGGCTTTCGCTACTCACCCCACCGGCGGCTGTCTGGCTCAGCCTCCGGTGTGGTTCAGACATGCGCTCAATCCGGGGCGCGGGCATTAAACCAAATCCTGAAGCAATAGCGCGCAAAACCTGCCACCCTGTTTCAGTCGAAGATGGGCTAAAAACTTGCCTTACAATATGATAAAAGCATCGTTAAAACTAATTGCTATTCACTGACCATTGCCTACCAAAATTACCCTCACCAGCTGCACCAGAGCCATCAGAATAAAAAACCAGCCCAATAGCTTTTCGGGTTGGTAACGGCGGCTAAGTTCACTCAGGCGGCTGCGCTTTTTAATGGAAATCCGGATTATCAGCCAGAGCAGGTAAAAGGCACCGGCGGCCGTTCCCAGCACAAAGGCCGCCTGCTTCAGCAGCCCGTCCGGGTAAATGCCCAGACCTGATTTCATCCAGAGCAGAATGGAAATCCAGAACAGGGGCAGCTGAGGATTAAACATGGCCAAAGCAATTCCTTCCCGGAAGGGATTTTTCCGTGACTTTTCAGGCAGGCCGGTTTCCGTTATAGCCAGTTCTTTTTTTGCCGACAGCAGAAAGCGGATGCCCAGAAGGAGGAAAAGGGGAATGATGGCATAATTAATCCAAGACTCCAGACCCTGCATTTTATTCAGCCAGGATGAGCCCCAGACGGCCACCGAGGCATAGGGAATTTCGGTGAGGCTGCCGCCAAGCGCCAGCCAGATGGCCCTGCGGAATTCGCCCCGGAAGCAATAGCGCAGAACACCACCGTTTACGGGTCCCAGCTGAAGCGACCCGTATGAGGAAATCAGGGCAGTAATGAAAAAGAGCAGGAGCGCTCCCGGCAGTTCTTGCATGGGGCTGCAACTACGGCAATGCAGCATATAAAAAAAACATTCCCCTGAATTGAATCGGCATCCTATGTTTGCGGCCGACTACGGGGTGCCTTTGGGCTGAGATGATACCCGTTGAACCTGATCCGGATAATGCCGGCGAAGGGAATGGTCTACGGTTTGCTTTTTATGCTTCCGGTGTTCCGTGGTCAGATATTTATTCAGACGGAACATGAAAAAAATTGTACTTCTATTTCTTCTTGGCTTCGGCACCATCGCGGTAAGGGCCCAGTTTTCAATTGTTGGATCTGTAAGCGACAAGCAAAGCGGTAAATCCATTGGCCTGGTGCAGCTGGGCCTGGAAGGCAGCAGCCAGTCGGCAATGAGCCGTGAAGACGGCAGCTTCAGGCTTACGGAAGTGAAACCCGGATATTATTTTCTGCGGGCGCAGTATCCTGGGTATTTTCCTTTCCGACAGGCAGTGCATATAAAAAAATCCGACAGGCAGATCGACATCATACTGGAACCGAAAGAACAGCTTTCAGAGGAAGTAATTGTAAAAGCTACCCGCAGCGGTGCCGAAGACCCGGGCACCCGAAGCCTGATAAAAAAGGAAGACCTGGAAAAACTGAATCTGGGTCAGGACCTTCCCATCCTGCTGCAACAGGAAACATCTGTACTTGCCAATTCCGATGCAGGAGGTGGTGTGGGTTACACCGGTATTTCCATCCGGGGAAGTGATGCCACCCGCATCAATGTAAACCTCAACGGAATCCCGCTTAACGATGCTGAATCACATGGACTTTTCTGGGTAAACATGCCCGATTTTGCTTCCTCGGTAAGCAGCATTCAGATTCAGCGCGGGGTGGGAACCTCTTCCAACGGTACGGCATCCTTCGGTGCCAGCCTCAACATTCAGACCAATACCCTGAAAGCCAATCCCTGGGCAGAGACCAGTCATTCGATGGGCTCATTCAATACAAGAAAAAACAACCTGCAGCTGGGTACCGGGCTGGTAGACGGACGCTGGTCGGCGGAGGCAAGGATTTCGCGCATTTCTTCCGATGGCTTCATCGACCGCGGCAGCTCAGACCTGAGAAGCCAGTATTTTTCAGGTGGTTATTACGGAAAAAAATCCATCATAAAGCTGGTGCTGCTCGACGGAAACGAAAAGACCTATCAGGCCTGGAACGGCATTCCGGAAGCAAAACTGAAAGGAAACGCCAGCGACATCGCTGCCTGGTTCGACCGCAACCGCTACTTTCCGCCTTACCTGACTGTTCAGGATTCCCTCAATGCCCAGCAGGCGGATCCAAGACGCTTCAACATTTTCCGTTACCGCAACCAGACAGACAACTACCGGCAAACGCATTACCAGTTGTTTTTCAGTCATGAATTCTCTGAAAACTGGAGCCTGAATACAGCACTGCACTACACCAGAGGAGCAGGCTATTACGAGGAATACCGTCAGAATGACGACCTTGACCGCTACAATCTTTCGCCCCGTATATCCGGAACCGACACCATCCGCAACAGCGATCTGATCCGGCAGCGCTGGCTTGACAACCACTTTTTCGGTGGTACCTGGTCGCTGCAGTACCGGAAGGATAAGCTGGATGTGATGCTGGGCGGTGCAGCCAATTCCTACACAGGCGATCATTTCGGCAAGGTGCTGTGGACCAAAGAAGGAGTTACACCTGACAATAATTACCAGTATTATTTTAATGATGCCAGTAAATCTGAACTCAACCAGTATCTCAAGGCAGGGTACCGCATTCATCCCAAGCTGAGGCTGTTTGCTGATGTGCAGTTAAGGAGGATTTCGTACCAGTTCGAAGGATACGATCAGAATCTGAACATCACCGACCAGCAGGTAAACCTCACCTTCCTCAATCCAAAAGCAGGCCTTACTTTCCGCCCCGACAGCCTGCAGGAAGTATGGCTTCTGTACGGCAAATCGCAACGGGAGCCGGTTCGGGATGATTTCACCAATTCCACGCCCGGCAGCCGGCCGAGGCCGGAGGTGCTGCACAATGTGGAGCTGGGCTGGCGCTTTGAAAACCGCCGCCTTCGTACCTCCGTCAATTTCTACCACATGGAATACATCAATCAGCTGATTCTTACCGGAAAAATCAACGATGTAGGCGCCTATGTGCGTAGCAATGTGAAAAGCAGTTTCCGCTCTGGTCTGGAAACCGAAGCCGCCTGGCTGCTGCACCGGAAATTTCAGCTCCTCGGCAACCTAACCCTGAGCCGCAACCTGATCCGGAACTACGATTACTTTACCGACAATTACGATACCGGCGTTCAGGACAAGGTGCAATATAAAAACACACCCATTTCCTTTTCACCTTCTCTGATTGCCTCTGCCGGATTTGTGTACCGGCCGGTGCGGAATGTAGAACTGGGGCTGCAGACAAAGTTTGCAGGCAGGCAGTACCTGGATAACACCGGCAACAAGGCGAGATCGCTGGATCCTTATCAGTTTGTAAACCTTACCGGGTCTTGGCAGATTCCGCTTCCATTCCTTCAGACACTTCGTTTGAATGTGCTGGTAAACAACCTCTTCGACCAGGAATATGAGACCAATGGCTATACCTTCGGTTATGTTTTCGGCGGTCAGCGCGTGACCGAGAATTTCTACTATCCGCAGGCAGGCCGTAATTTCCTCGTGGGACTTACGCTGGGTTATTGATTCAGCATTCCAGCGGCGTGAAGGAAAAGCTCAGGCCGTTGAAAAGTCCCCGGTCGCTTAGCTTCAGTTCCGGGATTACCAGCAAGGCCATGAAGGAAAGCAGCATGTAGGGAGCAGAGGGCAGCGAGCCACATTCCCTCGCTTTCTTGCTTAGCTCCTGATAAGCTGCCGCCACGGTTTCGCCTTTATCAGGCGACATCAGTCCGGCGATGGGCAGGGGAAGCACCTCACAGAAATCTTCGCCTGCAATGGAAATCCCGCCGCCGGCTTTCATTACGGCATCTACGGCTTTTTTGAGGAAGGCCGGGTTTGGTCCTACACCCACCACATTATGCGAATCATGCGCCACCGAGCTGGCGATGGCGGCGGTTTTCAGTCCGAAACCCCGGATAAAGGCATTGGCCGGAGCGGCTGAATGATACCGGTTTACTACAGTGAGATGCAAAATGTCTTTATCAGGAGAAGCAGACAGCCTACCGTTTTCAATGGACAGGTTTTCGTGCAATTCTT
>Ga0315900_10002273_pt1 | contig 29719 bp, 23 predicted proteins | sample LakEriMetagenome_FD_203521 | JGI IMG/M metagenome (GOLD analysis project Ga0315900, IMG submission 203521) | Freshwater fungal communities from buoy surface, Lake Erie, Ohio, United States - Buoy 12 MA114 | ecosystem: Environmental > Aquatic > Freshwater > Lake > Lake biofilm | place: USA: Lake...
CCAGTGGCAATATGTAAGGCATTGGGCGCGATGTGGACGACTTCCCCCGGCGTGGCCGTGGTCGGCGATTCAGAATCAACGGCCATAGCGCGGAGGACGATCAGCCGCTGAGGTTCACCTTTGTCGCGAGGAATCAGCGTGTAGGTTCCTGGCCAGGGCTGGAAGGCGCGAATCTGATTGGCCAACTGCCGGGCCGTGCGTTTCCATTTCAAGACCGCGTCGTCCTTCCGCAGGCGACGGGCATGGGTCGCGGCGGAAGGGTCCTGTGTTCGGCCGATCGGGCTGCGGCCATCCCAGTGGCGGAGCAGCTCGATCGCTTCCAGCACCGGGACGACCCCCAGTTTGGCCAATCTGGGTTCGAGCGTTTCGGTTGTCTCCTCGGCGTCGATCGGCGTTGAGGCACTGGTCAGGACAGGCCCCCCGTCGAGTTTGCCAGTCATGTGGATGACGGAGACGCCGGTCGTGGTCTCCCCTTTATAGATCGCCCAGTGAATTGGCGCTGCGCCGCGATACTTGGGAAGCAGTGAACCGTGCAGGTTGATTCCGCCCCAGCGGGCAGTCGCGAGACACTCGGCAGAGAGAATCTGGCCAAAGTCGCAAACGACCAGCAAATCGGGTTGCAGCGCCCGCAATTCGCTCACAAACTCAGAGGCGTTGGCATCTGCCGGAGCAAGAACTGGCAAGGCTGAACCGGCTGGGCTGGCAGCACTCAGCGCTTGAGCCGCATCGCGCATCGGGTTCGCGGCCGATTTTCGCCGCTGTCCCGCGTCATCGATTGGCCTGGTCACCAGAGCGACTACCTGATCGGCAGTCGCTCGCATCAGCCGTGTGAAAGTCGGAACGGCAAAAGGCCCAGTCCCAAACATGACGATCCGCATGAACGCAAGTCCTCCTCAAGCTGCAGTCCGGCTCCACCGCAGGCCCTATTGCTGCGTCGTTCGGCAGCGGCCCCATCGGTCAGCAATAGCGACTCTCCAATTCCCGCAATTGCTTTTCGATCCGGGCATCATCGGCAATCTTGCCCGAAGCGCGATGTCCCGAGAACTCGAGGACGAACTCCTCCAGCGCCGGTTCGACGACTTTCTGGTCACCCGGCTCGATGCGATCGATGAACAGAACCCCTTCGAGATGGTCAAACTCGTGCTGAACGACTCTCGCTAGCAGACCATCGACAGTGCGATCGATCGCATTTCCCGAGAGATCGTAAGCTTGGACGTGGATCTGCTCGGGGCGGGCGACTGGGTGATACAGCTGCGGGAAGCTGAGGCAACCCTCTTCGGCAATCGCCCGGCCTTTGGGGGCCGAGAGAACGGGATTGAGGAAGACGAGTTCTTCGCCCTGACCTCGGGCTCCGCTGAGGTTCGCAACGAATATACGAAAGGGCAGGTCGACCTGATTGGCGGCCAATCCAATACCTTTGGCCTCGTACATCAGGTCAAACATTTCCTGAACCATCCCCTTCAGCTCTTTGTCAACGCGTTTCAGCGGTTTGCTGACGCGGCGAAGCGTAGGGTGCGGAAACTGAACGATTTGCAAAGCTTGGCTCCTGATCGACCGGCAGCAGTCCACAGCCGGTCGCTGCGGGGTGGGAAGGAAGGTGCTGAGACGACAGCACGACTCCAAGTGAGCTTAACAAAAAACCGGCTGCTGGCATTTTGCCGCCGTTTTTTTTCCCAAAAAAAATCGTCCCCTTCCGGCCTCGGGAAAGCGTGCCGAAGGTTTGCCCAAAGAGCCGAAATGGCAAAAAGCGAACTGCGAAAATCCCGAAAAAAAATTTGAGGAACAATTCAAGATCGGATTGCAATAGGTGAACACTGACCTCGCAGCAAAAAAAACAACTCGAAAAAATTTCGCTCAGCCCTTTGCTTGACAAGTCGTTTCACGGCCTCAGAATATGCCCAACTCAACCGCCCCCCGATCGGACAGCAAACGCTCAGGTGGTTTAAGCAGGATGAACGTTGGCGATGAGCGTTGACGATGAACTTCTGCTGGGCATTGCCAGACAGCTGGCAAGTAAGCCGGATGGCAAGCAAGCCGGATGGCAAGCAAGTTCAAACCGAGGAACCGTTTCGGGCTTGTGGTTGCTTCCGGTTTGAGTGGAGAGAAACGTTTTGAAATTGAGATTGTGAAATTTGGGTGGCGGCGACTGAGGGATGCGACTGTCGGCGCAGTTTTTCTGTGGCGGATTGGAGTCCTCACCCCTTTTTATAGATTGTGCGCAGCTGGCAGCAGTTAGGTACTCTGCGGTTGGGCTTTGAGAAATCCGCGATTAGCCAAGGGGGGTTCTTCCGGGGTCAACAGGATTTCTCAGGCACTTGATGTGGAGCGTGGTGGCAGGATGTCGCCATGGATGACAAGGAGGGTTGAACAGGGATGGACGAGCCGGTCTAGGGAAGCACGTTTGCTCGCGTTTGATCGTCTGACTGTTGTTCTTTATCGGTTTTCACTTCACCTGGCTCGGTTCATTCAGGGGGAAATCGTTTCTGACTTTGGCCCAGCGGGAGGCGATTGCGGTTTGCCTGGATGCAACCAGCAGATTGAATTCCTGTGAGGTCCGGTCGAATCCGGTGTTCAATAGGTTGGCCTGCGTCAGGACTTGGCCGATTGGCACGAGGACTTGGCCGATTGGGACATGGAAACAGATTTCGCGAAGTGAGTTCCCGGGGGGAAAGACCACGACGGGGAACTGGCTACACAATCAATGTTACTCGTGAAGTCCGGAATTATTTGCCGGGCCGCGAATCGACAACGACGTCCGGCAGGAGGCTGGGCGTCGTTTTTTTGTTTTCGTTCTGCTCGCTTTGTGCGGCCGGCTGGAATCCCGACGCCGAATGCGACTTGATCCCCCGGGCCGATGGCCTCAGGCAGGCTAGGGGCCGGTTCCCCTGGCTCGGGCGGGAGGGAGAATAGACAGCGGGACAAACCGATGCATCGCCTCCTGGACCAATGAGCGGCTTGATGAGTGTGGACGAAGAAGAATGCCTGATTGCCTTCGGAGCCAACCAAGGCGACCGCGAGGGAATGTTGCGGCGGGTGATCATCGCCTTGGGCGAGCGCGGTTTTGTTTCCTGTCGCGCCAGTCGGCTGTATCGGACAAAGCCGATTGGTGGCCCCGCAGTACAGGCGGAATATGGCAACGCCGTGATCCGCGCGCGCACGGCGGGCAGGCCGCGCGAGGTGGTTGCCCGCATGCTTCAGGCGGAGGCCGCTTGCGGGCGGGAGCGAACGGTTCGCTGGGCGCCTCGCACGGTCGACCTGGACCTGCTTCTACTCGGTCAGCGGCAAGTTGATCAGTCGGGGTTGAGTTTGCCGCATCCGCGGATGCTCTGTCGCCGCTTTGTGCTGGAGCCCGCCTGCGAGATCGCCGCAGACATGCTTCATCCCTGGTCGGGAGCCCGCTTGGACCAACTGGCGGCGGCGATTGGGCGTGCGACTCCCTTCCGGGCTGTCTGGCTCTGGCCGAACTTTGATTCCCAAGAGCAACAGCGGCGTTGGGAAACGATCCAGGCGGGACTGGCAGCGACAGGAATCGGCCCGCTCGAGGTCCAAGCCGCCAGGGGTGACCAGGGCCCGGGAGTTGGGCTCAGCCTTCGACCAGACGGGATAACCACAGCCCGTTCGGCGAAGGAGCCCTCGGTCCGCGCGAACGGCGCGAACGGCGCGAACTGGCATATTCTGGTGCTTCCAGACCCCTTACAATTGAGCCAGCTTCCTTGGAGTCCGGGTTTGCTGATTGGCTGGCAACAACAGCCTGAGAGCAGGAGCGAGGGAGTTGCAGCGGTCGCCCGGGAAGCAGTTCGGCGGCATGTCGGTGCAACGGTGTTTGTGGATGAGGACATGGGAGAGACGGCGCGCGAGTTGGCGGCTGCATTGACGGCGGTTGCCGAGTTCTGGCGCGAGCCGGCCTGGCCAGCCTGGCAAGCGAATGTCTCTGCCGCTGATCGCTCGGAATTGGGCTGATACCGCGAGTCAAACAAGCATGAAAATATGTTTTGCCTGCAGCGAAGTGGTTCCTTTGGCCAAAACGGGTGGCTTGGCCGATGTGTGCGGCTCGTTGCCAATTGAACTGCAAAAGCTCGGGCATCAGGTCAGCCTCTTTCTTCCGGCCTACCGCTCAGCCAAACAAACGGGTTTAAAGCTCAAGCCGACGGGCCTGAAACTGGAGATACCGGTCGGGCCCAAAATGGTACCCGCCGAGATATTGTCGACGACCTTGCCGGACAGCGATGTCAGCGTGTACCTCGTCGACCAGCCTCAGTATTACGACCGTCCTCAGTTGTACGGCGAGTCAGGCCGTGATTACCCCGATAACTGTGAGCGGTATGTTTTTTTCTGTCGGGCCGTGCTGGAGGCGATCCGCAGCTTGCGGTTGGAGCCCGAAGTTCTCCACGCTCACGATTGGCAAACGGGCCTGTTGCCGACCTATCTGAAGACCGAGTACGCCGGGACGCCTCCCTACGATCAGATCACCTCGGTGTTTACGATTCACAATCTCGCTTACCAAGGTCGATTTTGGCACTGGGACATGCTCCTGACCGGACTTGACTGGAAGCATTTCAATTGGCGCGAATTGGAGTTTTACGGTCAGCTGAATTTGCTCAAGGCGGGAATCGTCTTTGCGGATGCCTTGACGACCGTCAGTCCCACCTACGCCCGCGAAATCCAGACTGCCGAGCAGGGTTGCGGATTGGAGGGGGTGTTGCTGCAGCGGTCCGATGCGCTCACCGGGATTCTCAATGGGATTGACGCATCGGTCTGGAACCCGGCAACCGATCGGGCGTTGCCCCGGACGTATTCGGTGCGGAACTGGAAAGAGGGCAAGGCTGCCTGCAAGGCTGCCTTGCAGCAGCACTCGGGACTCGAGGTCCGGGCGGACCTGCCGCTGATCGGAGCCGTTGGAAGATTGGTCTCGCAAAAAGGCTGGTCGTTGATTCTCCCGGTGATGCAGCAGTGGCTGCCGACGATTGATGCCCAGTGGGTCATTCTGGGGACGGGGGAACCGGAGTTCGAGCAACAACTGGCCCAGTTGCAAAAGCGATATCCCGGCAAGCTGGCGGTTCATCTGAAATTTGCCGACGAGTTGGCTCATCAAATCGAAGCTGGTTCGGACATGTTTCTGATGCCCAGTCACTACGAACCGTGTGGTCTGAACCAGATGTACAGCATGGTGTACGGGAGCGTTCCGGTGGTTCGGAGCACGGGAGGGTTGTTTGATACGGTTGTCGATGCCACTCCCTACAATCTCGAACGGAAACAGGCCACCGGATTCACCTTTGGTCCCTTTTTGAGTGAATCCCTGGAGCAGGCTCTGGCCCGGGCTGTCTGCTGTTATCACAGTCAACCCCGCGTCTGGAGCCAATTGGTCGAGACGGGGATGAGCCTGAACTGGTCTTGGTCGGAGAGCGCCCGCAAGTACGAGCAGCTCTACGAGCGGGCGATTTGCCTGCGGCTCAGCCGGACTCCCTGTCAGTAAGCGGCGGCGCGAAGAGCGGGGCTGCGAATCTGCTGCGGTGGAGCGACCAAGGGGAGCGGATTACAATCGGTGGCCGGCGGTCGCAGTCAACCGGACCGTTGGCCACGCGGCCTCTCCAGCTGAACGGTGCCAAGCGCTGTCCTTGTTCGGCGCAACTGCAGCCTGATGACTGCTGCCTGGTCCCTGTTCCGGTCGGTCCCTGTTCCGGTCTCCACTATCCATTCATTGATTGGCCAGACCCCATGTCGGACATGCGATTCGATCCGATTTTCGAACAGTGGGTTGCCGTTTCGGAGGTTCGCCGCGAGCGTCCGCTGGAGTTCTTCCCAGCCGATCAGTTGCGGAAGCAGATCATTTGTCCATTCTGCCGGGGTAATGAAGACGAAACGCCCGGACCGATCGCCGCTTGGGACCGGCATGGTCGAAAGCTGGAGTTGCCGGCGATTGACCGCTGGTCAACGCGCGTCATTCCCAACAAGTATCCAACCTATGAGGACGGAGGACGGAAGCGCAGCGACCTTGACTCGGGGCCATACCGGACGTGTGATATGCCGGGGCTGCAGGAGCTGATCATTCCAACGCCGCGCCATGTTTGCAGCCTGAGCGAGCTGGAAGTCGATGAATTCTCGGTGGCCCTGATCGCCGCCCAGCAGCGGATCGCGGCGTGGCGCCAGTCCCAGTCGGTCGAGCACGCGATGCTATTCAAGAATTGCCGGCATGAGGCGGGCGCATCGATTGAGCATACCCATTTCCAGCTGATCGGTTCGCCGCTGGTCAGCGGCCCGCTGCAGCAGCGGGCCGCCCGCTTCAGCGACTCGCTGGTCCACACCGGGGCGACCCCCCTCGAGCGACTGGTTGCCTTTGAGGAGCAGCAGGGGTTGCGGGTGATTGCCCGGGGGCGGCATTTCGTGATGCTTTGTCCGTTTGCCAGCCGGATGGCGTTTCAGGTCTGGATTATTCCTCGTCGGCGGCCCGCGGCGTTTTGGGATTGCCCACCCGACATGCTTGAGGAACTGGCGGAGCTGGGCCAAAGCGTCGTGGCCAAACTCGAACCGTTGCTCAGCCTGCCCGGCTACAACTGGATGCTGCATCAGTTGCCCTTTGCCGAGGCGGCCAATGACCACTGGTTCGTCGAGATCATCCCGCGTCTCTCCAAAATTGCCGGCTATGAACTGGGCACGGAGATTTGGGTCAACGCCGTCTCGCCTGAAGCCGCGGTCAAGCGGCTGCGCTGAGTCCCGCTTCGATCCCGGCCCACCTCACTTGCGGCGGGCCTTGATCCCGGCGGGCCTCGATTGCCGGCGGGCCTCGATTGCCGGGCGGCGTCCCGGCTTGGGAAGTAAGTTTGTGACGACTGGGCAAAGTTGATCGGGGAAAGAGGCTGTACGGCGGCCAGAGTGGACTTTTGAATCGCCCCGCGGGCGGCAAATTTTGACTAGTTGCTGTGACAGGCAAATGATAGCCTGAGGGGACAGTTGAAGACGATAAAACAGACAATCGTCACGCACGCGCCACAATCCCTCTAATCCTTGCGCTCATGAGCACTTCTTCGCCTCTCGTCCAGCTTTGTCTGGTGCTGCATAACCACCAGCCAATCGGCAATTTTGACAACGTGTTTGAGGCTGCCTATCAGGACAGCTACCTGCCGTTTCTGAACCTGTTCGAGCAATTCCCGGCGGTGCGGATTTCATTGCACACCAGCGGTTGCCTGATGCAGTGGCTGCAGCAGCATCATCCCGAATACCTCGACCGTCTCGCCGCGCTGGTTGCACAAGGCCGAATTGAGATCGTGGGCGGTGCGTTTTACGAGCCGATCCTGACGATGATCCCGGCCCGTGATCGGGTCGGGCAGATTCGCAGCTTCAGTCGCTGGCTGGAGCAGCGGCTCGGGGGCAAAGTCAGTGGAATGTGGATCCCGGAACGAGTCTGGGAATCGGCGCTGACCGCGGATCTGGCGGCGGCTGAAGTGCAGTACACCATCCTCGATGACTATCACTTCCGCTGCGCGGGGCTGAATGATGACGAACTCTACGGGTACTACATCACGGAAGACCAGGGAAGGATAGTGCGGGTGTTTCCCGGTAGCGAACGCCTTCGTTACCTCATCCCGTTTGCAGACCCCTGGGAAACGATCGAATATTGCCGCTCGATTGGCGAGGCCCATCCCGGCGCAGTTCTGGTCTTTGGCGACGACGGCGAGAAGTTTGGAACGTGGCCGGATACCAAGCGGCATGTCTACGAGGAGGGTTGGCTGGAGCGATTCTTCACGCTGCTGACTGAGAACCAGGATTGGCTTCGAACCTCGACTCTGGCGGAGACGATTCAGTCAACGCGACCGCGCGGCAAAATCTATCTGCCAGACGCGAGCTACCGCGAAATGACGGAGTGGGCCTTGCCGGTTGCCAAGCAGCACGAGTACGAGGCCCTGACCCACGAGTTTGAGTCCCAGCCGGGATGGAGTTCGCTCAAACGTTTCATCCGCGGAGGATTCTGGCGAAACTTCAAGGTCAAGTATCCCGAGTCCAACGAGATGTACTCGCGGATGATGTACGTCAGTTCGCTTGTGCAGCAGGCTGAGCAGGAAAAGTGTCCCGCTGAAACACTCGAGATTGCCCGCAAGTACCTTTATCAGGGCCAGTGCAATTGTGCTTACTGGCACGGAGCATTCGGCGGCGTCTATCTGCCCCATCTTCGCAATGCCATCTTCCAGAATCTGATCCTGGCCGAGGAGGTTATCGAGCGCTGGAGTCGCCAGCGGAGCAGTTGGATCGAGTGCGTGGCCGACGACTACAACTTCGACGGCTTGCAGGAAATCCGTTTGGCCAACGAATCGCTCACGACCTGGATCGCACCACAGCAGGGTGGGCAGATTTATGAGCTGGATGTCCGGGCCAATGGACATAATCTCCTCGCGACCATGCAGCGGCGTGAAGAGGTTTATCATGCCAAGGTATTGAAAGGCCAGCAGCAAGCCGAAGGCGAAGCCGCCAGCATTCACGATCGGGTCGTGTTGAAGCGAAATGACCTCAACGAATTCCTGAATTACGACCAGCGGCTCCGCAAGAGTCTGGTCGATCACTTTTGGGATGAAAATGTGCAGTTGGCAGCCGTTGCTTCCGGCCGGGCAGTGGAGCGCGGCGATTTTGCCGAAGGAAGCTATCGGGCCACCATTCGGCGAAATCCGGAACGGATCCAGGTCATGCTGGAGCGCGAGGGGAATGCCTGGGGCGTGCCGCTGAAATTGACCAAGGGGGTCACGCTCAACCAGCGAACCTCGGAATTGGAACTGGCCTACCTGCTCGAAGGTTTACCGCAGGGGAGCCGGTTTCACTTTGGGATCGAGTTCAATTTTGCGGGGCTTCCCGAAGGTCAGGGGGATCGCTACTTTTCCACCGGCAGCGAGCGGCAGCGGCGGGGACACCTCGGCGAGCGACTCGACCTGCAGCAGGTCCGCGATCTGCAACTGACCGACGAGTGGCTCGGGTTGCAAATCGCCCTCGAATGGGACCGCCCAGGCGGCGTTTGGACTTTTCCGATTCACTCGGTCAACGGCTCGGAAGCCGGTTATGAGCTGGTCCATCAGTCCGTTGTCGTTCAGCCTCATTTTTTGGTGGAGGCTGATCGGGAGGGGCGCTGGTCCCTGCGCCTGAGACTGGCAGTCGCCTGCACCAAGCCGGTGGAATTGCTCCGCCGCGGAGATGCCCCACCGGCAACGGTCGCTCCCAGCCGGATCGGTTGAGGCTGAGACGGCGGAGTCCGGGAGATGGCGGAGTCCGGGAGATGGCGGAGCCCGGGAGATGGCGGAGTCAGGGAGATGGCGGAGGGAGGGAGATGGCCAGCGAAACTCTGGAGCGGGGCGGGAGTTGGCAGCGATTGGTCAGCTTCGCCGAGCACTGGCAGCAAGTCTTCCAGCTCGATCTGCGTTCGCTTGCCGCGCTGCGGATCGCCCTGGCCCTGGTCGCACTGCTGGATGTGTTCTACTACCGCTGGCCCCACGCCGAGTTGCTGTTGAGCGACCGGGGGGTGCTGCCCCTGGAATTATTCGCCCAACTGTACGATCCCAGCTACTGGTCGGTCTATCGCTGGAATGGTGACCTGGGCATCGTCCGCTTGCTGCTGCTCATCCAGGCAGCGGCGGCAATCGCCTTTCTGATTGGCTGGCGGACCGGCTGGGCGAACGTCATTTTGCTGGTCCTCTGCTGGTCGGTTCAAGCGAGAAATCCCCTGACCAACACCGGCGGCGATGTCTTGCTCCGCAACTTGTTGGCCTGGTGTTGCCTGCTCCCGATGTCGGCTCGCTGGAGCCTCGATGCGAGGCGGAGAACGCTTGCTGGCGCGGGGAGCATGGCTGGAAATCGGGGTGCGGAGTCTCTTTACTCTCTGGCCACGATGGGACTGATTTTACAGCTGGTCGTGATGTACTTCTGCGCCGGACTGGCCAAGTGCAATCGCGATTGGTTCAGTGGTGAGGCGTTGGCCTATTGCCTGCAGTTGGAGTTGTACCTCAAGCCACCGGGGCAATGGCTGCAGGCTGTACCCTCGGTCCTGCCGCTGATCACTTGGGCGACGGTTGCGATGGAGCTGGCAGCTCCTTTGTTCCTGCTCACACCGTGGCGGACGGTTTCCTGCCGGATGGTGATGCTCCTCTGTTATTGGGCATTTCATTGGGGAATCGGGATGGTTTATTCGATCGGCATTTTTTCGATTGCCGCCTCCGCCGCTTGGCTGATGCTGATACCGGGCAGCCTTTGGGACTGGATGGGCCTCCAATCGCCGCGGGAGTCGGCGGGAGGATACTCGGCTGATAAACCGGTTCACCAGCTTCCCGCCCAGGAGAAACAAATCGAGGGACAGGGCTGGTTAAACTGGCTCGCCAGCGCGATGCTCGGCTTCATGCTCCTGATCAATCTCGCCAATGCGCTCCCCAAAGACGCTGCCCCTGCGGTGGCGCGTGGCTTGCATGAGCTAGGCCGCTGGACCATGTTCGCGCAGGAGTACACGATGTTCGGCGAGCCGCCCAAGGAGAACTCGTTTTACGCCTTCGACGCCGAGTTGGAGAACGGAGAACGGGTCGATCTGTTTTCCGGCGGCCCCCCCAACTTTGAGCCGACCAAAGACGAGCTTTATCGTTGGGGGCGGGCACAGCCCTGGCGGCGGTTGCTGACCAATGTTTCGCCCGGTCACGATCAGCAATTGAGCGCGGCCGGTCGGCGCGCTTTTGCCCTCCTGCAGGCGCGGATTCTGGAAGCTTTGGTAGGGCACTGGAATCGCAACCACGCCGCGGGCGAACGGGTCAAGGTGGCGGATTTCCTCTACTTTCAGCGGAAGATCGATCCTGCCGGTGCGGTTCCGGTTCCCGGACGAATCCGCTGGGCCCGCTGGCCCAGCGAGAGCAGCGAATAACGGGAACCGAGGCAGGCGGAGACCAAACGCGGGGCCTTCTGCAAGTTTCCCTGCCGCTCGGTCAAGGCCGCAGCGAGTTTAATCCGGCCGGTCGTTTAAGCGGGGCCGGATTTCGAGGATTGTGCTCGACCAGGTTTCGCCGGGGATGGGGTACTCAGCCTTGACGCTCAGCTGCAATTCCCGCTCGAGGAAGGCACTGGCTTGGCGGGCCTCCTGTAATTCCTCCTGCCAGCGGGGACCTTTAAGCAGGAGCAGGCGTCCGACATGCAGCCACTCGCGGCGGAGCAACGGCAGCAGCTTGACCAGCGGACCAACGGCCCGGGCAATGGTGGAGTCGTAGCGAAAGCTCTCCAGCAGCGACTCCGCGCGACAGTCGTAGATTTCAACTTGCAAATCGAGTGCCGCGGCGAATTCCTCCAAAGCCCGAGCTTTCTTTTTGACTGAGTCCGAAAGGGTGAGCTTCAGGTCGGGACGAAGTATCGCCAGCAGCAGGCCGGGGACTCCTCCTCCACTCCCGATATCGAGGACGTGCTCTCCCTGCCCCAGCAGACGCGCCAACTGCCATGAGTCGAGCAAGTCGCGAAACACAAATTGCTCGGCGGTGGTGTGCCGGGTGAGATTCATCACCTCGTTTCGATCCCACAGCAGCCGACAGTATTTCTGCAGTTGGGCTTTCATCTCCGGAGTGAGGTCGGCAATTCCGGCCCGCAGCAGCGCAGCATCGAACTCGGGTTGAAGGGACGCAGGAGTGGCTTCGGTCGTCATGCAGCGGAGGTTTCAGAAAGGGAGAAGACTGGTGAGTTCCCGAGTCACCTCTGCGGCCTTTTCCGGGCGCTCGAGGAAGAATCGGGTCACGTGGAAGAAAATGGGAGCCGCAAAACAGACGGAGTCAATCCGGTCGAGAACCCCCGCATGGCCCTGCACGAGCGTGCCGTAATCCTTGACCCCGCGATCACGCTTGATGGCGGACATCGTCATGCTGCCGGAAGAAGCCATCACGCTGATCAGGGCCGCCATGATTCCGGCTCCGTACCAGGTGAACGGAGTCACGGGGAGCAGCAATTGAATCAACATCCCGGCGACCGCCGTTCCGACAGCGGCCCCGATAATGCCTTCCCAGGTCCGGGTTGAGTTGACCGTGGGAGCAATCACATGTTTGCCGAACAGGCGGTCCCAGGCAAAGTGCAGCGTGTCACTGACCTGAACCATGACCACGAAGAACAGCAGAACCCCAGCCGGCTTGCCATCCCATTCTTCCCATTCGTAAGTCGTCAGATTGAGGCGATGGAGTTTCAGATAGAGCAGTGCCGGAGCGTGACTGAGCGCGTAGACACAAATCAGCAAACCGAATTGGATCTTGGCGATCCGCTCGAGAAAGCGTTTGGTATCTCCGGTCATGGCAATCCGCCCCGGGATGAACAGCGAGGCGTAAACCGGAATGACGATGGTGTAGAGCTGGTACTTGTCCAGCGCGACCATCACATACTGCAGGGGCGTGAACAGGAAGAAGACCCAGAACAGGGTGCGGTGGTCACCCCGGCGGGTCGGGGTCATGGTGATAAACTCGCGGAGCGCCCAGAAGGAGACGAAAAAGAAGAATACCACCGTCAAGATCTGCCCGAACATCATCGTGACTGCCAAGAGCAGGCAGATCATCAACCAGGCAGAAACCCGGTTGTCAAAGGTGCGGATGATAGCCGCGTCGAGATTGGCTGCAGGTTGCCTTCGAAGCAGGCGCGAACCAATCCAGCAAATGCCCAGCACCAGCAGGATCGCCACCAGCAGGATCAGCGTTTTGCCATCCAAGAGGCTCCTGTCGAACCAGGATTGGAGAAGCGGCATCAGGGATGGGAGAGGCGGTATGAGCGGCAACACTGGGGGGCTTAGGCTTCGTTTGAGTCCTGTTCTTTGAGCTTGACGATTTCCGCGCGGGCCCGGGAGAGAAACTGCTGTTTCCGCTCACCCGTTTCCAGCCACATCGGCGGGCCAATGGTGATGCAGCTGAGCAAGGGAACGGGTAAGAACTCTCCCTTGGGCATGACGCGATTCAGGTTGTCAATATAAACCGGCATGAACTCCAGGTCAGGGCGCTTTTTGGCCAAGTAGTACATTCCGCTCTTGAAATCCCGCATCTCGCCCGTTGGATTCCGGCTCCCTTCGGGAAACACGATCAACGAATCCCGCGAGCCAATCTCGCGGATCATCATGTCGATCGGACTGTTGTGAGCCTTGACTTGCTTGCGGTCGATCAGGATGACATTGAACAGGCTGGAAACATAGCGCCGGACCGGACCGCCATCCCAGTAATCCTTGGCCGCCACCGGGCGGGTAATCGATCGCAACTGTTTCGGCAGCGAGGCCCACAGCACCAAGGCATCCAGATGGCTGGTATGGTTGGCGAAGTAGACCCGCTGGCAAGAGTCCGGTTCACAGCCTACCCAGCGGACTGTCGCTCCGCTGAAAAACTTGGCAAGCCCGGCGAGAACTGGCACTGAAATCGATTTCATTTTGCCCGGGCTGATAAATACGGATACGAGTAAACGGCCAGTTGCTAGCACCATGCCGACTGGACTGACTCAACAGGCGAGGACCTGCCCCGTCTCACCGTTCCCGCTGGTCGAGCAGCGGTGAATGCGCACTGCCGAGGTTTTGTCGTCGCCGTCCTATCATAGTCATTCGGGCCAAGTGGGGTATCCCAACCGGTCGGAACCGCGGCCTGAAGCCAGATTGGGGTTGCTGCTTCCACCGCTGCTCTGGTAAGGATCTCTCCTCAGGCAACGATCTGGAGGCGACCGGGAGTGAACCGGGCAGGGATGTCCCTGCGCGGCTCCGGCATCTCGGCAGGAGACCGGAGCCAAGGGAAATTTCGTAGGGAAATTTCGTGGGGAAGTGGCTGGGAGCCGCTCTCCTGGCAATTTTTGCACCCTGACTCCGCACGCTTTCCCATTCACGAATGGATTTGTGAAATGACGGATACGATTGAGAACTCCCTTGCCCGAAAATGGCCCCCGACCCGCGGGCAACTGATCAAGCTGGTCTCGGTCGGTTTGTTTGCCACACTCGGCACAGTTGCCGTGGTTCAATCGATTCTCGGCGAGAAGAAAACGCCAGCCGACAGCGGGCAGGTCTCTGCAGGCGTCGAGGCCGAGTCGTCCACTCCCCCAGTTCAAGGTTTGCTGGGGGAGAGCTCAACCGTGGATCAAAACTTCGCGGCGACCGAGTCCGGTGACGAGCCCTCGGGCCAGCCTCCCGTTGTCACTGCCAGTTTCAAATTGGGTGATGGTGGAAGTGAACCGGCTCGGTCCAACCAAGCCAGCCCCGCCCCATCGACCAAGCTCCCCGAACTGAATCTGGTAGGTGCCGAGCGGAAGGGATCGTCCGAAATGGGGCTGGCGACCTCCTCGCCTTCGATTCCCGTCGCGGTTACCAAGCCAAATCTCTCGGGGCCGCCACCCTCCGGCTTCCCGTCCCCCCCCGCCGGTCAGGCAACGCAGTTTTCCGACTCCCCGGGGTCGGGAGCTCCGGTTCCCGTGAGCCCCGGTTCCAGTTCCCCAATTTCCAGTTTCTCCGCGCCCAAGCCGGCGGAATTCAAGCTGGGGTCGAGCGGAGGGATACCGAGCAGCGATGCGGCGGCAAACGGGGAAACCGGGCTGACAAACCAGTCGGCGGATCGCGGAACCGCCGCCTCCCCGCTGCCGCCCGCCGCCAGTGCAGGCGGACCATTTAACAATGATTTGCGCCGCCCAATGGAAACGAAGCTGGGAGCTGAGCCCTCGGGGTTGAATGCTCAATCGGTTCCGCCGGGCGAGATGCCCGCGGCGGCTGGCAGTTTGAGTTCGGGAGCGGGTGGTCTGCCCGGGCCTGCGAATTCAGGATTGGCCGGACAGCCTTCGCCCACTGGCGACACAGCTACGCCGCAGTCCGGAGTTGGCCGGAGCCTGCCATTGAACAACACGGCCGCAGACACCGGCGGGCAGAGCCCGCTGGCCGCGGCGACTCCCGGTGAGTCCCGGCAAGGACCCGGTGGAGCGCCAACGCCACCTGCCATGACATTCGGCCCACCCTCCGGTTCACCACTCGGCTCACCACTTGGTTCACCAATCGGTTCACCAATCGGTTCACCAATCGGTTCACCGCCGGCGGGCACTGGAATGCCTGCGATGGGTGCACCGCCGCAGCCAGCGAATTCAGTCGCTGGAGGAAGCGGTTCAACTCCCTCGTTCACGTTGGGGGACCCGGCCAACGGATTGGGCAATTCGCCAGGCTCCGCCGCAGCCCCGCCGACAACTGCGTTCGGAAGTGGTTCCCCCGTTTCCAATGGATCGTCGACGTCTCCCACGACCCTTCCGCCCGGCGCAGGCCGTTCGGTCGGTCAAGGGGATGGGCTCGGAAGCGGAACGTCATCGGGCAGTCCGACAGGATTCAACACTGGATTCGACAATCGTTCGGGAAACAATCCCGCGCCGCCCGTGGCGACGCCGCCCGGACTTAATCGCGGCACTCCTTCAGCTCCGGTGGCGGGGCTCGGTTCCGGCAGCCCACTGGGCTCGCCGGGTTCCCCGTCAGGTGCTTTAGGGCAGAACGCGAATCTCGTGCGGGATGGCGCGGGCCTTGCCGGTGCGCTCCCGGGCAATGGCAGCGGATTGCCCGGCAAGGCGGAGCTGGAGGGCGAGCAGGTTCCTGCCCTCTCGATTGAGAAAGTGGCGCCTCGCGAGATCCAGATCGACCAGCCCACCGACTTTCGAGTCATCGTCAAGAATGTTGGCCGAGTAGTTGCCAATGAGGTGCGAGTCACCGATCAGGTTCCGCGCGGAGCGCAGTTCGTGAAGGCGGTCCCGGAGGCGACTCGCAACGCGGCCGGCACGCTGGTCTGGGAATTGGGATCGCTCAAGCCCGGTGAGGAACGCTCGGTGGTTTTGACGCTTCAGCCCAAACAGACGGGCGAAATTGGATCGGTGGCTCAGGTCACGTTCGCGGCCCCCGCCTCACTGCGGGTCCTGGTGACCAAGCCGCAACTGGCAGTCGAGCATTCGGGTCCGGCCAAAGTGATGATTGGCGACCGCGTTCCGTTGGCGATTAGTGTTCGCAATTTGGGAAATGGCCCAGCCAAAGAGGTTGTCCTTCAGGAAGTCGTTCCGCCGCAACTGAAGTTTTCTGAGGACTTCAATGAACTGGAATATGAGATTGGCACCTTGGCTCCGGGGGAATCCCGCAAGGTCAACCTGAATTTGTCGGCGGCGCAAATCGGCAGATTTCGCAACACGATTCTCGTTTCGGGCGGTGGTGGATTGCACGCCGAACATCAGATCGACATGGAAGTGGTGGCTCCGCAACTGCAGCTCTCCAGCGAGGGGCCGAGCCGTCGCTATTTGAAACGAAACGCCACGCACATTTTTTCAGTGCGCAATTCCGGGACCGCGATTGCCACCAACCTCGACCTCGTGACGAAACTTCCCCAGGGAGTGCGATTCGTTTCGGCCAATAACCAGGGGCAATACGATCCGGGCTCGCACGCCGTGTACTGGAGCCTTGATCGGCTGAACGTTGGCCAGGGTGCCAGTGTGCAGTTGACCACGACTCCAGAGGATCCCGGGGAGCAGGCAATCGAGTTCATTGCAACGGCTGATCTGAATCAAAAAGCGAGTTTTCGCCAGCCGCTTCTGGTGGAGGATTTGCTGGAGCTGTTTTTTGAAATCGACGACGTGGAAGATGTGATTGAAGTGGGGAGCGAGACCCGCTATCGGATTCGCCTGATCAATCAGGGCACGGTGACAGCAACCAATCTGCAGCTGACCTTTTCCGCGGAGCAGGGGATTCGCCCGATGTCAGTGGACAATCGCCTGGCTGGTGAGGTGCGCGGGCAGGAAGTCATTTTCGCGCCGGTCGCGGAGATTCGGCCAGGGCAGGAGTTGGTGACCTATGTGACTGCAGTCGGAGCGGCCCCGGGCGAACATCGCATCGTTGCCCGCCTCCGTTCTGACCAACGTGAAATGAATGTCAGCAAGGAAGAGAGCACCCGGGTCTACGCCGATCGCTGAGGACGTATGGGCTCAGGTCCAGCCGGTCTGCCCGCGGAGTGCTTTGCGACGGCAATCGATTATAGTGGCGGTGGTCGAGAGTGGGCCCCGCTGGCTTTGGCCCGGTTGAGTTTCGGGGAAATCGGTTGGTGAATGTCGCGATCAGGTTTGAAATTGCTCCGCAGGGCGATACCGCCGCGGAAATTCGCTGGAGTGGGCTCGACCATGCCGCGCTGATAGCCGCCAACCTTGCCGTCGTTCGCTTGGTTGAGCAGGCGGAGCTGGTCGGGCTGGTCGCAGCGGTCCCTGGCTTTGAAACGATAACAGTGCACTACAACCCGCTGGTCTGGGAGAGCTGGAGATCATTTTCTCAGGCGCTGCGGGGACTCTTGCTGGAGAGTCAGCTGGCGACATCATTCTCCGGAAAGCTGATTGAGATTCCCGTTTGCTACGCTGCGGAGTTCGGGCCGGATTTGGAACTGGTCGCAGCTCATGCCGGCTTGAGTGTGGCGGAGGTGGTCCAGCGGCACAGCGGCGCGGAATACCGGGTCCAGATGTTGGGATTCATGCCGGGATTTCCCTATCTCGATGGATTGCCACCCGAGTTGGCGATGCCTCGCAAGGTAAAACCGAGACTTGAGGTCGCGGCTGGTTCTGTGGCGATCGGTGGAATTCAAACTGGAGTTTATCCGGTTGCGGCACCGGCGGGTTGGCAGGTCATCGGGCGAACGCCGCTGCGTTTGTTTGATCCGATGGCAACGGTTCCGGCGCTGCTTTCGGCTGGAGACCGCGTCCGCTTGTGCCCCATTTCCATGGAGGAGTTTCGGGCATGGGAGGGACGCTCCCGATGAAGCCGATCCTCATCGAGCGCGCGGGAATTTGTTCCACGCTCCAAGACTTGGGGCGTCCCGATGGAGGGCGCTGGGGTGTTCCCTGGGGGGGAGCGATGGACCACGGAGCGCACCGCCTGGCCAGTTTGCTGGTCGGAAATTCTCCTGATTTGGCATCCATTGAAATGACGGTTGTGGGCGATACGATTCAATTCCCTGAGGAGACCTTGATCGCGTGGGCTGGAGCCGATTTGGGCGGAGTCCTCGAGTTTCAGGGGCGGGCGCTGCCACTCCCGGCGGAACGCCCCGTGCTGGTTCGGGCGGGAGTCCGCTTGCGCCTCGGAACCGCGGCGACTTGCGGTTGCCGCGGCTACCTGGCCGTGGCCGGTGGTTTTGACGTCGCCGAGGTTTTAGGGAGTCAATCGACCAGCCTGCGCAGTGGTTGGGGCGGCTGGCAAGGTCGTGCTTTGCGGTCCGGAGACCGACTGCCGCGCGGAATGAAGAGTGAGTTGAGTCAGCGGATTCAGGCTCGGCTGGGCAGTTGTGGCGATCAACTCTTGCGATCGGTCCCCTGGTTTTTTCGTCCGGCGCCGATTTCAGATCAGGCCGCGGTGATTTTGCGGGTGGTCCGTGGCAAGCATTACTCGACGCTCGCCCCCGCCAGCCAGAAGCTCTTTTTCTCGGAGTTCAAAATCACACCGCAGTCAGATCGGATGGGATATCGGTTGTCCGGCCAGGCATTGACATTTGGAGTGCCCATGCAGGAACTCAAGTCGGGCGGGACAGTCCGCGGGACCATTCAGTTGCCGCTCGGCAGTGACCAGCCCCTGCTGCTGATGGCGGATGGTGCACCGACTGGTGGCTATCCCGAATTGGCTCACGTGATCGCCGCGGATTGGTCGGCGGCTGCGCAGTTGGCCCCGGGCACATCGATCTATTTTCGCGAAGTCGATTTGGCTGAGGCGCACTTGCGATTGAAGGAGCAGGAGCAGGGTTTGCGACTGATTGCAGACTCACTCCGCCGCTGGACCAGCGAATGGGGTCGCGAGGGAGCTGATCATGTCGCTGCGAGTTGATCTCAATTGCGATCTTGGCGAGTTGGAAGGTGCTGAGGGTTGGGCGCGCGAGTTGGCGCTGCTGCCTTGGGTGACATCGATCAATCTTGCCTGTGGTCTTCATGCCGGTGATCCACAGCGGATTCGCTTGTTGGCTCAGGCTGCCCGAGCTGCCGGAGTTGCGGTTGGTGCGCATCCAGGTTATCCCGATCGGGCCGGTTTCGGCCGAGTGGAATTGGAGTTGTCGCCGGAAGCAATTCGCGACTGGGTGCTCTATCAGGTGGCCGCCGTTGGGGGAATGCTCAAGGCGGAGGGCGTACTGCTGAACCATGTCAAGCCGCATGGGGCTTTGTACAATCGGGCTTATCGCGACCGGGAAGCCGCACATGCGATCGCCGAGGCGGTAGCCGCCTATGATCCGGAATGCTGGCTGGTGGCTCAGGCGGGGAGTGAGCTGGCCGAGGCGGGAGGTCGCATTGGGTTGCACACTGCCCGCGAGGTGTTTGCCGACCGTGGATACGCCGCAGACGGGAGTTTACTGCGGCGAGGCACTGCCGGCAGCGTGATGACTGACCCCGAGGCAGTCGCGGACAGAGCGGTGAAAATCGTCAGTGAGCAGGCAATACCACTGGCAGACGGCTCGCGAATTGCGGTGCCAGTTGATACGATCTGCCTTCACGGTGACAACCCGGAGGCGGGGGAGATAGCCCGGCGTCTGATGGAGGCACTCCGGGCGGCGGGTGTCGAATTGGCGGCGTTGCCGCCGCGGCCGCGTCCTTTTCGGGTGCGCAACTGAGCTCGGCTGACGGAAGTGGTCCGACGGCGAAGGCCTGTTTGCGAAGGTGATGAGCGGGCCCCGGACAGGGGTGCCGCGGAATGCCCGCCCGGTCTCAGGCTTCTCAGAGAAACTCCTCGGGTTCTGGCTCGCAGCCTCGGCCTGGGATAGGTGCTTTTTCCGGAGCCCAGCGGCCGCTCGACCGAGGAAGGTCGCTCAGAAACAGGTCGGTGCCACGGTTTTACCCGCCGAGACCGGTGCGACCTGTCGGGACCGTTCGGGCACCGGGGGAAAAAATTGCACAGAGAGCGCGCTTTGCGGCGCGAATGTAGCGGCGGCATGTACACAACGCTGGTGATTTATTGCATTCTGGTTGCCCTTGCTTCTGCGTTTGGCGGGGCTCTGCCCGGCTTGGTTCGCTTTACCCACCGGCGCATTCAGCTGACTTTGAGTCTGGTATCCGGGGTCATGCTCGGTGTGGCGATGCTGCATTTGCTGCCGCAAGCCTTGGAACTGGTGCCGAAGCAGATGGCCCTGAGCGGGTGTCTCTGCGGGCTGCTGCTGATGTTCTTTCTGATTCGGATGTTCCACTTTCATCAGCATGATTTGGGCTTGGAGGAAGATGAGCCCCCCGCAGCTACAGAGTCCGCCCCGGGCGATGTTGGAGGGAAGCCGCAGGCTGGGGAGTCGCACCGTGAGGCGGGCGATTTGGTCCAGTTGACAGTCGGCTCTCACTCGCTGCCGCGTCCGCAGTTGTGTGATGGCGGGCATCACCATGTCCATTGCCAGGCGCATCCGGGCAAGCTGGATTTCAGTTGGGCCGGCCTCTGTTTTGGCTTGGCAGTCCATACGATTCTCGATGGAATCGCCTTGGCGGCTGCCTGTCAGGCGGAACATCCCGAAGTGAATTTGCTGGCTGGACTCGGTACGTTTCTCGCGATCGTGCTGCACAAACCGCTCGATGCGCTCTCGATCACATCACTGATGGCAGCCAAGGGGTGGCCGGTTTCACAGCAGTTTCTGGTGAATCTGGTGTTCGCAACCATGTGTCCGTTGGGGGCACTGGTCTTTGCCTTCTCGATCGACCAATGGCTGGCGTGGCGTGAGGTTGCCCTCGGACTTGCGTTAGCCGTCTCGGCCGGGGTGTTTCTCTGCATCTCGCTGGGCGATTTGCTTCCCGAACTCCACTTTCATTCGCACGATCGGTTTCGTCTCTCGCTGATGCTGCTGCTGGGGGTGGCCATTGCTCTGGCGATCGAGTGGTTGCCAGGACACCAGCACTGAAAGGAGCGTTCCGGATGCCACCGGTCATTAATATTGGTTTGCGTGTCTGCGGTGCATTTGCAGCTCTGATCTTTTTGTTCTGGTTGATCGGCCTGCTGCTGCCGCATGGCTATCAGACCACAGCGGAAGTTGTGGTGGAGGCTCCCGCTGAAAAGATTTTCCCCTATCTGAATCGACTCGACCAATGGCCGGCCTGGTCCCAATGGCAGACCGGCAAAGATTCGCTGTTTCGCGTCGAGTATGGCCCGACGATCGAAGGGGTGGGGGCGGTTCAGACTTGGCAGGAGCCACGGGGGCGAGGAAAGTTGTGGATCACCGGGAGCGAGCTGAATCGCAGCCTCGACTATGTGGTCGAGTTTGGTGAGTTTCCCAGAATGGAAAGTCGGTTTGTGTTGACTCCGGAGGGAAGCAAGACCCGGGTTTCGTGGACAAGCTCGGGACGTTTGCCCGGCGGCGCTTTTTACGGCTGGCTGAGATTGGCTTTTGTGAACGGGATGCGCGACCAGTACCAACAGGCATTGGTAAAGCTGGACGCAGTGGTGACAGGGAAACCACTTCCCGGGACAGCGGAGAATGCCAAGTCTCCTTCGACCCAGCCAGAGACCAACCAGAGCGAGCGGCTGCCCGACCAGGCTGACCAGAAAAAGAACTGAGGCAGCCAGCGCTGCTGGCGCCGTCTGCCTCCGTTTTCGCTTTCGCCGATGAGCTTGATGTTCGAGTTTGATCCCGACCCCGAAGAGATCGGAGTGTCACCAGTCTGCTGCTTGAGGCTTCAGCTTGCCCCGCTGCGCTCCCGGATCTCGACTGCGCTGAACGCGGCAAGTAACCTCGGGGCGTCATCAGGCCTTGATGCTCGTCCGCTGCGGCGCCGAAATGGACTTGGTCATGTCAGCCGCGGATACAGGAGTCGCAGGCCTTATTGGCCGCTGCCGGTCCCGCTGCTGCCGCTGCCGGTGCCGCCGACAGTAGTCGAGTTCGCCCCGCCGCCGCCGTTAATGGTGGGCGGCTGCATCGCGGCGCCATACCCGATATTGATCGCCTGGATGCGGGCACCATTGCCAGGTTCAGGAACAAAATTCGAGAAGGCGACTTGAGTGGCATAGTTGTCGCCATACCAGTTGCGAACAGTTTCGCGGACCGTCTCCAGTCGCAGCGAATTGAGTTGAGGATCCCGTGTCGGTGCGACCAGCACCCCGCGTTGCCATTCCGGGTTGTTTCGCATCGAAACCTCGAGCTTGCGCTCGCCCAGACGATTCAAGCGACCTGTTCCCGGCTCAAAATGACTGTCGCTCAGGGTGCACTCATAAGCCAGGCCGGAGGTATACATCTGTTGCCAGATGCTGAGGTAGTCCGTGCGATCCCAGCATGCAAATGGCCTCGGCCAGGCTTGGTTGCGCTCGAAGATTTGGTAATGCTGCTCGCGAGCGGCTTGGAAACCGCCACCGGCTATCCCACCGCTGCCGTTTTTCCAGCCGAACTGCTGGCTGCCACCACAGTCATTGCATTGGGCGGAGAGAGAGGTCGTGGCGCCCCAGGCGAGGAGCGTCATCGCGAGCGCGGGCAAGCAACGAATGGTCAGTTTCATGTAAGTTCTCTCCATCCTTGGGCGAACGACTGGGACTGAACTGCAGGTCGCAGCGTGAACAACTGATTGCCGAACCGCAGCGATTCAGCGGGATAGCAGTCAGGAGGGAGAGCAAGGGCCAATCTCCTCCTGTCCAATTATCGGACTGGTAGAGGAGTTGCCGGGAATGCGACGTGGCGCGATTTGAGAGAAATTCCGAGCTGAAAGGCTACCTTTTTAAAGCTGGAAGCATTTCGTTGACCATTTGGATTGCGGCGGGTCCAACGAGCACAACGAATATGCCGGGGAAAATGAAAACAACCAGCGGAAAAAGCAGTTTAACTGCCGTTTTGGCTGCTTTTTCTTCCGCGATTTGCCGACGCCGCGTCCGCATCATGTCGGATTGGGTCCGCAGGGCCTGGCCGACGCTGGTGCCGAAGCGATCGCACTGAATCATGATCGATGCTAGCGTTTTGAGGTCATCGACCCCGTTGCGATCGCCCAGTTCCTGGAGGACATCCGCCCGGGTCTGGCCCATCTGCAGTCGTTGATTACAGACTTTGAATTCGTGGGCGATGATTGGGTGAGAGTCTTCGAGTTCATCGCAAACTTTGCGCATCGCCTGGTCCAAGCCCAAGCCGGCCTCGACGCAGACGACGAGCATGTCGAGGACGTCGGGGAGCCCGAGAAAGATTGCCTGTTTGCGGCTTTTGGAGATCATCCCGACAACGAGGTCAGGGAGCATCATTCCGAAGACCGCGGCCCCGAGAGTCGAGATCATGCCTTTGGAGGTCATGCCGACGGTGAGCATGGTGATTCCGCCGCCGAGCACCAAGCCGGTGATCAAACAGAGGGCCTTGATCGTGGAAAAGAGGATGACCGCCTTTTCACTGCGGAAGCCGGCAGCCGAGAGTTTGGCGGCGAGGCTGCTCATTTCCTTCGCGCTTTTGGGCTGGAGGCTGGCGCCCATTTGGGGCCCGGCTTTCTCCAGGATTTTGGTCAGGCCCTCGATGGGGGTTTCCTTGACCAGTTGTACAGGCGCGCCGAGAATCTGGCTCTTGATTTTGGCCAAGCGCGTCTCGGCCCGGGTGCGACGGCTGATGAACAGGTCGCCCAGGACCCAAAAAGCGCCAGAGCAGGCTGCGAACAGGGCGTAGGGCAGGAGGGCAATGAAGTCGATTTTCTCGAGCATGTGGCAATTCCTGGCTAGACCTTGATCGTGATGATTTTCTTGATGCAGGCGGCGCCGAGCAATTGCATGAAGATTGCAAAGGCGAGCATCTTCCGGCCCAGCGGTTCATTAAAAAGCATCATGATGTAGTTGAAATTGAGGAACAGCATGGCGACAAACAATGCTGGTGGCAGGGCCAGCAGCACGACGCCGGAGAGTCGGCCTTCGCCGGTAAGCGCCTGGATTTGGCCAAAGATCTGAAATCGCTCGCGAATCAGATGGGCGATTTTGTCGAGGATTTCCGCGAGGTCACCACCCGTCTGGCGCTGCAGCACAACGCTGGTGGCAAAGAACCGCAAGTCGAGGTTGGGGACCCGAGTGGTCATGTTCATGATCGCTTTTTCCAGGGGAACGCCGAGGTTCTGCTCTTCAAAGCAGCGCCCGAACTCAGGACCCAGCGGCGCGGCGGTCTGTTGGGCAACCAGTTGGAACCCGGCGGCGAGACTTTGCCCGGCGCGAAGCGCCTGTCCGATCAGGTCGAGCGCCTCGGGGAGCTGGGCGGCAAATTTCTTCAGCCGCCTCCGCCGCTTGAACCAGACAAACAGGATCGGGAGGAAAAAGAAGCAACCGGCGATCACGGGAGCCATCGTCTTCAGTGGTGAGAACAGGAGGTAGATGGTGGCTCCCGTTCCAGCACAGACGCCGCAGTACGAAAGCAGTCGCGAGGTCGGAATCTGGATGTCGGCCTGTTCCAGCATTTGTCGCACATTGACAAACCGCGAAACGATTTTTTCCAGCCGGTTGGGCGCGTCATTGAGATTGCTGGTGACGGAGGTCACCGCATTCTCGCCCTTCTTCATGGCCAGCGGACTGACGTGGCGGGTCAAGGCCGAGAGTCGGTTCTCGACTGCCGTCTTCTCCTCCGCGAACAGGGTACCCACGGCGTAGATCCCCCCACTGACCGAGAGGGCGACGCAGACGATGACTAGGACTGTAAACATGGCACTGAATCCGAAACTCGATAGGGGAAGCGGCGCAAGTCCGCTGGCGGACGGATTTCCCGGACTAACACTGCATCATCACGCGCTCGCGGAAGATGCTGGCTGGCAGCTTGATGCCCTTTTGCTCGAGTCGGTCGACCGACTTGGGCCGGACACCGCAGCAGACGAACCGGCCAATTGCCCTGCCGTTTTCGTCGACCCCATCCTGGACGAATTTGAAAATGTCCTGCATCACAATCGTGTCATTTTCCATGCCGACGATTTCGGTGATGTGCGTGATTTTACGGGCACCGCCCTGCAACCGGTTGGCCTGAACAACCAGGTTCACCGCGCTGGCGATCTGGGTTCGCATTGCCTTGATGGGCAATTCGAATCCGGCCATCATGATCATCGTTTCCATACGGGCGATGCAGTCGCGAGGCGTATTGGCGTGCGTGGTGGTGAGCGAACCTTCGTGACCCGTATTCATTGCCTGCAGCATGTCCAGCGTTTCCGGTCCGCGGCATTCGCCGATGATGATCCGTTCCGGACGCATACGAAGACAGTTCTTGACCAGGTCGGTGGCCGTGACTTGACCCTTGCCTTCAATATTGGGAGGCCGGGTCTCAAGGCGGACAACGTGGTCCTGTTGCAACTGCAATTCGGCCGCGTCTTCAATCGTGATGATCCGGTCCGTATTGGGAATGAAACTGGAGAGCGTATTGAGCAGCGTGGTTTTACCGGAACCGGTACCGCCAGAGATGACAAGATTGAGCCGAGCCTTCATGGCTCCCTCCAGAAACATGACCATTTCGGGAGTAAAGGCCTTGTAATTCAGCAAGTCCTCCAGTTTCAGCGGATTGGAGCCGAAGCGCCGAATGGACATGGCGGCGCCATCGAGGGCGAGCGGGGGAATAATCGCATTGACGCGGGAGCCATCTTCCAGACGGGCGTCCACCATCGGGCAGGTTTCGTCAACCCGGCGACCGACCCGCGACACGATTCGGTCAATGATCTGCAGCAGGTGTGCGTTGTCCCGAAACTCGACGTTGGACTTTTCCATCCGCCCGCCGCGTTCGCAATAAATGTTCTTCGGACCGTTGATCAGAATATCGCTGATCGAGGAGTCCTTGAGGAGAATTTCCAAGGGGCCCAGGCCGAAAGTCTCGTCCAAAACCTCTTCAATCAGGCGGTCCCGTTCCAGACGGTTGAGCAGGTTGTTTTCACTGTCGCAGAGATGTTCCACGACGACCCGGATTTCTCGCCGCAGCGCATCCCCAGACAGGTCGCCAACGCGGGACAAGTCCAGTTTCCCGATCAGCTTTTGATGGATCCGTTGCTTGAGCGCGTCGAAGTCGCTCGATTTGGCTGTCGTTTTGCCGGTTGCAGTGCTCATGCGCAATTCCTGCGGTTGATAAAGTTGGCCTGGTGAGGGTTGGGAATCCGCACAGGACCGGGATGAGTGGACAGAAGTTCTGACACGGTTGCCCCGGGGGCGACCGGAATTCGGGGCCTAAAAATCTGCCAAAACATAGCTCACAGACATTCAGCTTCAGCCAATCGTCAATAATTACGCCAATTTGTTTAAGAGCTCACTCGTTGCAATCGATACGAACGAACCAGGCGGACGTTCGCCGGCCTGTTGTCCTCGCCAAACGGGCGCTTCTAAAATGGGGTATCCCATAACGCCTCGCGGAGAATTGGCCGGACCATGAAGAAAATGGCTCAAACCGGAAACCTGTTGGCCGCGGTTCCAGACCTGCGCGACCCCAACTTTTTCCGCTCGGTCGTGCTCATTTTTCAGCACGATGAAGAGGGCGCCGCGGGACTCGTTCTCAACCGGCAACTGCCGGTACTGGTCAAGGATGTGGCTCGCGAGGCACTCGAGCTGGAAGGTGATTTTTCAGACAGCCTGTTTTGGGGTGGCCCGGTCGAGGGACCTCTGATGGCACTCCACCGGTTCCCCGCCGCCGCCGAGTTGCAAGTCGCCCCCGGGCTCTTCTTTTCCATGCAGCAGCACAATCTGCAGGCGCTGCTTGAGCGACGCGATCAGGCTTTCCGCATTTTCAGCGGATATGCCGGCTGGGGGGTGGGGCAACTGGAGAGCGAACTGGAGGGAGGGGGCTGGCTCTCGTTGCCGGCCAAGTCCGATCAGGTTTTCGCCCAGCCCGATTCGCTCTGGCAATGGGTCTGTGAGGAAGTTGGACGCCGAATCATTCTCCCCCGAGGGCATTTGGGGCCAGAACCGCCTGCTCCCGACTGGAACTGACCTTGTTGCCCGGCGCGGTTTCTGGTTCGATACCGCTCGGAAAACACGGATGTTTGCTAGCAGTTTTGAGGGAGCCGACGCGCGACCCCTAAGCTGTGAGGGAAGTGGGAGACGGGTCGCTGTGAAAGTTTTGCAAGTCGTATCAGGTCGGGAGGTGAACGGGGCACTGGTCTATTGCCAGTTGCTGACCCGGCGCCTGCTGGAGGCCGGGCACGAGCCGATTCTGGTCTGTCGTCCGCGTTCCTGGATCACCCGACAAGGGCTTCCCGTGCGGATGATCGAGTCTGAGATGCGGCGTTTGCCGACATCGGACCTGAATGAGATTCGGGCCTTGATTCGCAGCGAGCAGATCGACGTCGTCCATACCCACATGAGCCGCGCCCACACCTTTGGCGTACTGCTCAAATGGCTGACTGGTGTTCCGGTTGTCGCCACGGCCCACAATCGTTACCTGCAGTTGCACTGGCGGTTCAATGACTTCGTGATTGCCAATTCGCTGGCGACAGAGCGGTATCACCGGCGTTTCAATCTCGTTCCATCCGATCAGATTCGGACCGTTTATTGTTTTGTCGACGGCCAGCGTTTTGAGACGACCGGGGACCGAGAGCGATTGCAAATTCGCCGTGAGCTGGAATACAACGGGAACGAATACCTGCTGGGAGTGGTCGGAGAGGTGATTCCGCGCAAGGGTCAGTGGTATCTCGCGCAGGCGCTGCCCGAGCTGTGTCGACGGATTCCGGAATTGAGGGTCCTGTTGATTGGACGTTACCACCGCAGCGAGCGATACGTCCGGCAGATGCGACGGCTGCAGGTCGCAGCCGGCTTGTTCCGCAAGGTTCGTTGGCTGGGGAGGCGGACCAATGTGCATCAGTACATGGCAGCATTGGACCAGCTTCTGGTGACCAGTGTCGAGGAGCCTTTTGGTCTGGTCGCCGTCGAAGGGCAGTTGAGTGGGACGCCCGTGATTGCCACGCGGACCGGAGGGTTGCCGGAGATTGTGCAGGATGGCCGGAACGGATTGTTGATTCCTGCCCGAGACTCGGAGGCCATCATCGCAGCCGTCGAGCGACTGTATCGCGATCGGCAGTTGGGAGCCGCCTTGGTGCAGGCGGGCCGCGAAGATGCGCGGAACCGTTTTGACCCGCTCGATCTGACCGCGGGTGTCGTCAGCATTTATCAGGAAGTGCTGCAGCGGCGCAAGCAAAAGTTGCTCGACCCTCCGCAAGTCCCGTCACCAGCCGCTTCCCATCCAGCACTGCCCTCCAGCCCAACCGGCGTTCCTCCTCGCCAACGGGTTGCGTAACGCACGGCTTTCAACCACGCACAGCGGACCGGAAAAAAGGGCGGCGGACCGGAAAAAAGGGCAGCGGACCAAAAAAAAGGGCAGCCCATACGGATGGCTGCCCTGATCGTTTTGGTGTGGAATCTTTGCGAGGAACACGCATCGCTAATCTGGCGACAGAGCTAATCTGGCGACAGACCAGCCGCTGGACTCCCGGCATTTCAGGCTACATGTCGTCCGAGTCAAATTCGAGCGAATCGATGAACTCGGGCGAAGAGGTAGCTCGGACCTGATTGGTGGTGTCGAGATAAATTTTGTCCTGCTCAATCTCCTGCAGCACAATCGCCATCTTGTCGGTCAGGTTGGTATCGATCAGTGGGCGGGCTCCGCGATTCAGTTGGACGAGCCGCTTTTGAATCAGGGTGGAGAGTTTGAACCGTCCACCGACTTTTCGCACGATCGCTTCTTCTTTCAATTCTTCGTACATTCAGACCACTCACTTATAAGTGTGCAACAAACGGCAGATTTCCTGCGAGGCCGCTGGGACCTCGTCATTGATCACGACATGCTGATACCAGGTGGCTTGGCGAAGCTCCTCGCGGGCGACTTCAAGCCGGCGCTGGATGGCCGCCTCGGAATCAGACTTTCGTCCGCGTAACCGCCGCTCCAATTCCTCGACGCTGCGGGGCTGGATAAAGATGGTGATCGCATCCGGAACGTGTTCTCGCACCGACCGGGCGCCTTGAATATCAATCTCCAAGATAATCCATTGACCCGCCTGGAGACCAGAGGTTACTGGTTCAGCCAAGGTTCCGTACCAATCACCACGCCCGAAAACCTCAAAAGATTCGAGGAATTCACCCGCTTTCCGGCGGCGAAGGAATTCTTCTCCAGAGAGAAACCAGTAGTGGATTCCGTGTTCCTCGCCCTCTCGGGGGGCCCGCGTGGTGGCCGAAACACTCAGCTTCAGCGGCAGGGGGCAGGTTTCCAGCAGGTTGCGGACCACCGTCGATTTGCCGGCCCCGGAGGGCCCGGAAAGAATCACCAGTTTGCCTTTTGGTTCGCTCATGGTCGTGAGTCGCTAAAGAAGCTCAGGGGCAGCGGTCCAGTGAAGCCTTCCCCAAATAAAATTGAAAACCGGAGCAGCAGGCTCTCAGCCCGCTCCGCTCACTCCACGTTCTGGACCATTTCCCGCACTCGTTCGATGATGGTTTTCATCTCAACCACACAGCTGGCGATCTCGGCATCCTGGGCTTTGGAGCCGATAGTGTTGGTCTCGCGGAGAAACTCCTGAATCAGAAAGTCGAGCCGGCGGCCATTGCTTTCCTGATCGCCCATCGTCTTTTCAAACTGCTGCAGGTGGCTTCTCAGTCGCACGGTCTCTTCCGCGATGTCGGCCCGCTCAGCGAACAGGCCCACTTCGCGGATAATGTCCGCCGGCTGGCTGGAAATCTCATACTTGGCCAGCAGGCTCTGAATTCGGTCGCGGGCCCGTTGGGCGAAATTCTCAACGACCCGCGGCGCCAACCGCTCAACTTGCTCCAGCCAGTTGCGGAACTGCTGCAGGTTCTCCGTCAGGTTTTCCCGCATCGAGGTCCCTTCGCGGCTGCGCATCC